>OGRY01001625.1_pt1 | contig 15910 bp, 8 predicted proteins | sample 1553551 | NCBI WGS metagenome assembly OGRY01 (sample SAMEA2580101, study PRJEB22360) | human gut metagenome | biome: human gut; feature: human-associated habitat; material: faeces | place: Denmark | collected 2008/2010
GACAGAATTTATCTTATAAACAGCAAAAAGCTCCCGAAGGAGCTTTCCACGCTTTAGAACACCAATTCTTTTAACACAATCTCTTCTGCCATATTACGAATACCATTTACCAATCTGACACATTCCCTCTAATCACGAGCTTTCAACTCAGCACTGGTTGCATCCAGCTCATCTAAGTCGCTCTCTATCGTGTCATCTGGTTTTTGCGCGAGCAACGAGGCAAGCCGAGATGCTTGCATCTCGATTTGCCGACTGCCGCGTTCATCGAGACAAGTACTCTTGGGTCGATGTTGGGACAAAAGAACAATCGTCTCCACATGTGTTGAGACTAACATCGGAACACACACCCTTTACCTCGTCACTTATATCGGAACACATTTTTTTCACTTTGTCTCCAATACCTGATGACTTCCCGAATCTTTCTTTTGCGTTTCCAATTTCATTCTTAAATCCTGTTTTATATATGAAAGTAGCTGTCCATTTCTTTTAATTGCTGCAGGAACCTCTTTTGCTCTATCATAATCTCTTCTTCGGATTGTAATGTGAAAGAGCCTTCTCTTACAAATTCTCCCATTTTAGATTCTGGCTTAATTCCCGTCGCATGAACACGAATAAAATCTGGCCGAATAACATTCAATGCTTCTGCCGTTCTGGTTGCATTTTCTTCTGACAGTTCCTTTCCCCCAATCCCCAACAGAATAAATTCCGACAGTATCATATCTGCCTCTTTCGCCATACACCCACTTTTCACAGCCGTATCCGCATTAAACCCTTTGTTAATAAGTTTCAAAATTTGGTCTGAACCAGTCTCTATTCCAGAATAAATATGATTCAGTCCGGCTTCTCGCAGTATCCTTAATTCTGACGGACTTTTCCGAGTAATACTGTCAGCACGAGCATAAGAAGTAATATATTGTATATCTGGAAAATATTGATGGATTGTTTCCAAAATGCGAAGCAGATAATCTGTCTTTAGCACCAGCGCATCTCCATCCTGCAAAAAGCAGGATATAATCTTTTTCCCTTTATAAAACTGTGCCTGTTTTTCAATATCCTCTATAATTTCTTCTATTGGTCGCATAGAGAAACGCATAGACTTATATAGTCCACAAAAATAACATTTATTCCAGTGACATCCTCTTGTAACTCGCACCAACAAACTATTACTTTCTGAAGGTGGACGGATTGGCCCGATTTCTATATTTTTCATTCGCTTCACCCTTTCTGAATATTTAAATCAAAAGTAACACTTCCTAAAATCTTCATCAAGAATGTACTTTTTTGAAAGGGACTATCTTTTGGGAAAGTACGTCATACAATTACATATCTCATATAAATCTTTTCCTTTTCGCTATTACCATTCCCTTTAAATAATCGGCTTTTATTATGAAGGGCTTTTCTACTTTTTCAGAGCAAGTTTCGCCTGAGTAACTCAAAATTCACTTCGTGGCTTTCGACTTTCCGGCAATCTTGATGGGGATTCTGCTCCCCATACCCTCAGATAATACAGTTTTCACTAATATGCATACTTGGCTCCTGTAAAAAAACAGTCGCATCGTGATCATATCTATCACGAAAAATCCATAAATTTTTTTATTGTGTTACCGCCTGATATTTTCAAATCGGCTTTATATATAGAAATATCTTTATTTTGAAAGGAACTATAAAATGGCACGACCAAAAAAAGATAAAAACTTACGGCATACTCGTCATATCATGCTCCGTCTCACCAATACTGAATATGAAATAATTGCAGAAAACGCAAAAGCTGCAAGCCTCCCGTTAGCAGAGTATGTCCGTAAACAAATAACAAATAAAAAAGTAATTGTGAAATATGAAATTGTGGCAGATTTACCGGAGTTAAAAAAATTAATTGCTGAATTTGGAAAGATTGGTAGCAATCTGAACCAGATAGCTCGTTACTTTAATACTGGTGGACTTCATTCCCAGGAAATGCGCAACGAAATCAAAAAGAGCATTACTGAAATTTATAAATTAAAATACGAAGTAATAAAACTGGCTGGAGATTTTATCACTGTCAATGCAAATAATAGAAATAGCGCAGGAGAAAACTAATATGGCAATCCTGAAGCATATTGCAAGCAAAAATGCCGATTATGGAGAAACTGAACGCTATCTGATTTTCCAACATGATGAATATACACAAAAACCAATTCTTGATGAAAATGGGAATATGCTTCTTCGTGAAGAATATTATCTGGATGGTATAAATTGTGATCCGTTTACATTTGATGCAGAATGTCGGGAAACTAACGCTTTCTTTCATAAAAATCAATCTTTTAATGAGATTAAGTCGCATCACTACATCATCAGCTTTGATCCTAAAGATCAGGAAGAACATGGTCTGACCGGAGAACAGGCACAGAAACTTGGCGTAGAATATGCCAGAGAGAATTTTCCCGGACACCAGGCTCTTGTCTGCACCCACACTGATGGTCATAATGGCAGCGGAAATATTCATGTGCATATTGTAATCAACAGTGTGCGAAAATATAATACAGAACCACAGCCCTATATGGAATTTGACCGGGATTCAAAAGCCGGATATAAACATCATCTTTCTGACAGATACAGAATCTACTTAAAGCAAAAAGTTATGGATATGTGCCGTTCCAATGGACTAAACCAGGTAGATCTTCTGAACCCCGCAGAAAAGAAAATATCTGAAAAAGAATACTGGGCAAAACGCAGAGGTCAAAAAAATCTCGATGAACACAATGCAGAACTGAAAAAGAAAGGACTTACTCCAAGACAGACAACATTTCAAACGGAGAAGCAATACCTTCGTGATGCGATTGATGCAGTTGCTTCACAGGCAACATCACAAGAAGAATTTTCCAGATTGCTGTCTGATAGATATAATATCACATTTAAAGTCAGTCGTGGCAGATACAGCTACCTGCATCCTAATCGTCAAAAATACATCACTGGAAGAAATCTCGGAACGCTTTATGAAGAAAATCATCTTATGCAGGTATTCCAGGAGAACTCCAACAGGCAACACGCTGAAAAGTCACATTCTACTGACAGACCAGTTACAGATTTTTCAGAACAGTCAAAATCGTCAGCTTCTGTCCAAACTGACGAAACTACACACTCTTTCCTTTTTATAAAATCTGATTTACGACTTGTAACAGATTTGCAGCACTGTATCAAGACACAGCAAAGTCAGGCATACGCACAAAAGGTAAAGCTGTCTAATCTTAAGATGATGGCTCAGACAGTTGCCTATGTACAGGAACATGGTTTCCAGAGCAAGGAAGATTTAGATACTGCCCTTTCCAATGCCTCTGCCCAAAGCACTGATGCCAGAAATACTCTGAAATCCACAGAAGACGCTTTAAAAAATATAAATGAACAGATTCATTACACCGGACAGTACCTTGCCAACAAATCCATCTATTCCGATTACCGAAAAAGTCGAAATAAAGAAAAATTTTATGACGATCACCGGGCAGAACTCACTCTTTATGAGTCTGCTCTCCGAATACTCAGAGAAAAATCACAGGGTCAAAAACTTCCTACCCTGAAAATGTTGCGTGAAGAAAAAAATCGTTTAACAAAATTGCAGACCGTACAGCGGGATGAATTTAACACCCGGCGTGAATATGAACGGGAACTTCGTACAGTATGCTCTAATGTAAATATTATTCTTAGGCACCCGCATATCCAAGAAACTCTGCACGAAACCTCACAAGGACATTCCTACTTCCGCTAAAAATCTCAATGAGAAAATTTCCAAATTATTTTTCATTTTCTCCATTGACTAAATTCATTTTATCGCATATACTATAAATAGGAAAACAGGCGACATCCTGTTGGTGTGGCTGACACCTAAAATCCGAAACGAAAGCCGAACGTGGATCGGAGAGTTGGCAGGCAACAGAAAAACCTGAAAGCAAAGCCAGACATATGAGCTGGAGTGTTGGCGGACAACAGAAAAATCAGTCTATAAGGGAGATGCACAATGCTACGGCATTGTAATCTCCCTTTAAATATTTTTACAGATTTCAGAGGTCATAACATGGCAAAATATACCAAACAACAAGCTATCTCCATCATCACAGATTGTGCCGTTAAATATAAAGAGAATCTTGACGGATATCAGCTTTTATTCATTTTAAAAGATAAACATAAACATATTTCTTCTTTGGAAGTAAGTTTTAATCCGTATAATTTTCTTCACCTGACAGGCATAAAATTAGCAGATAAAACTACTGCTACTGATTTTTATGAGCGTTGTTTGAATCATAAGTTAAGTCCCGATGATTTTTCATTTGCCCCTGATGGAACTACACAATTAAAACTAGAAATTCTGCCACAACTTATGGTCAAAAATATCTCTGCAAAAATGGTTGGAGATTTCAATGGCTGCAACCCGAAATTATACACTGAAAAACTAGCTGGTGGCGTAAAAGCCTGTCTTGGCTTTGTAAAAACTCCTTATTCTGAATATGTACCAAATACGGTGTTAAATATAGATATTCGGACTGCTACCAGACTTCCATTACAGGTCATTGCTACATATCGCCGGAAAAGATCTGACTCCGTATATAACGAATTAGTTTACAAAGCGAAAAAAATAGACTGGGACAATATCACTTTTCCAAAAGATTATGATTACCTATCCAAACCAAACATGTAAAATTAGCAGTTCAATAAATAGAGGGAACACAAATTATTCTTCTTATGTGTTCCCTTTATTTATTGAACAAATACTTTTTATCTGTTTTTGCGTTATGAATTTCTCCTTTTTTCTTTTCGTACTTTATATTTTACTCCATATTTCTGAAAATATAGTTCACGTAATTCTCTATTTTTCATAACATCTTTAGCTACAATCCATGTCAATTCTGCTTGTATTTGTTTATCATTTTTATCAATTTGAGAAAAACATTTTTTTATAGTTTCCACATCTCCAGCCCATATAGCTTCGTTTATTTTTTCAAATAATCTATCTTCTTCGCTTTCTTCCATATCTTCAAATGCTTCTGGATGTTCTGCATAATACTCAGCTTCTGCTTCTGCCCTCTCAGCCCATTGTTCTACATATTCGTCTGAAAAAAGATATACTTCATTATAATATATATCGTCTAAATGAGTCTTGATCCACTTGTTTTCTGCTTCTATTTGTACTTCAATAAACTTAAACATTCTTGCTAATCTATTCATAAACAACAACATACAATGATTTAAATGGACGCTAGTATAATACTTGTCTTTATCCAACATATTATTATCACTCAACATATGGATACATTTCTTACATTCATTTATCAGTGTAAAATGTTTTAAGTTATCATATTCTTCTTGGGTAATAATATTGTCCAACAACAGGCTCTCAAACGGTAGACCTTCATACTGACTAATTATCTCTTTAAAATACACCAAAGAGATAGTTGAAAATTCTTCTAATTTTCTCTTTTCTTTTTCCTCAGTAATACTCTCTATATCAATCTCCTGCATTTTCTTAAAAAAATCTGAAATTTCTTTTGTTTCTTTCATAGGAATAAAAAATAATGTCTTCTTTTCTTCTCTTACTCGATATTCATCAATGTTTAATATAATATGAATATATAGCTTTCTTACTGAATCACACAATGGACTAAATATCATCTTTTTATATTTTTGTAATTTTTTTCGCTCGATTTGGGCATTTATAATTTCCAGATATAACGTAACTAATGCTGATGTAATAATTCCTGTTCCAATTCCAACAGCAATATTTCTTCTGTCCGAATCATTAATCCAACATGATGTGTATACTACTACTGCTCCACCAAATATAATTGCAATAATCGCAACATAGTTCCAATTTCTTTTTTCAAAAAAAGCCTTTATTTTCGTCATTACTGAAATTAAATTTCTTTTTATTTTCCATTTTTTTATCCACACTATATTCAGTTTCTCCATACTTCTATTAATTATGTCTTGCTTTATTATAATATCATATATCCCTATCTATTTAAAGTTTATGGTGTATATTAAATTATTACCTTACATAGAAAAAGCCAGCCACAATTATGTGACCAGCCTCTCTTCTACTTGCTCTATTTTTTGGTACGTTCTCCCTCAGATTCCATTACCTGTTGCATAGCTTTCTGTCCAGTGCGTCTTGCAACTTCTTCCTTTTTCTCATTCAGTTTTGCAAGGACAGATTCTTTTTGACGGTTCTTTTTATCTTTTGGTGCAGCATTATTCTTAAGTCCGTCAATCATATTATAATTTGCTTCCTCTGTGATTTCCGCACTTCGCAGGTATTCTCCATTCTCCATGTACTTCTGCCAGTTATCCAATTTCGGTTTATAGCCTTCTGTCTGCTCCTGCACTGGCGGATGCAGAGAATCAAGAATCTTCTGTTTTACTACATCATCAAATCCGTTGTAGGTGCTGTCTACAAGCACATTACCTTTCTGATCTAAGACTACATACGCAACATCTTTCCCATACTGCTCATGTTCCATAAGAAAATAATTTTTTCCCTCTACCAACAGGTAATCTATTACTTCCCATGTTCCGTCTTTTCCCTCTATTTCATATCCAACTGTATCTTTTGTAAGTCCACCGCTTTCTGAAGATGTGACTTTCATAAAATCAGGAATCTCTATAAAAGTGTCTTTGTTTACATAGTAAGTGGTCGTGGCACCATTATCATTAAGGATCAGCACATCACTGGTACTGACTGCATGACCTTTATAATTATGGGGCTGTTTCTTCTCCAGATCCTTTTTTATCTGCTCTGGCGTTTCTCCCGGTTTCATTGTTCCAAGATACACCTGTTCATAATTTGCCACCTGCACCGGAATCTGATCCTGTGCAAGTTCTTCATAGGTACGGAAAAGAAGATTTCTCAATTCCGGTTTCTTTTTTAACTGATAAACTGCAAACTGACTTCTACTCATTCTCCATCCACCTCCAGATCTGCTTTATAAATTTCTACCATTTTCTGCAATTCTTCATATCCCTCATCGCTAAGATAATAGAGCTTCTGAATCGTTGTAAAAATCAGCAGCTTCATATCTTCGTCCAGATAGGAAAAAATCTCATCCATTGCTTCCATTGTCTGTACCCGGTTTCCTGCATCAAAAATTGCCACTGCTATATATTCATCTTCCTCAAACCTTACTATCATAATGTTACATCTCCCTTCTTATGTGCATTGGATTTTTCTTTCGATGTATTCTGCTCCTGCTCTTTTATTTTCGCCTGACGCTCTCTGAGTGCCTGAAGAACAGATTCTTTTCTGCTCTTTGGCTGCGGAACATTTTCTTTTTGTACAGGCTTCTCCGCTATTTTCGTAAGCTCCTGCTTTTGAGCAAAATATTTTTCCACATCATCCATTGCTTTCTGTACTAATGGACTTTTCTTATAATGCTGAATCATATCCACCTCTTCCCGATCAACTTTTCCAAGTCGCATAAGGTCATACGGTCCGTCGTAATCACTTCCATCATGCAGTTCAAATCCAACACCTTTTATTCCATTCATGCGATCTGCAGGAATTGTTTCATAAATGCGTAGGGCTTCTTCCAAGGTAAGGTTCTCATGATACTCACCCATAACAGGAAATTCCATACACTCTGCAACATAAAAAGTAATCGTGGCTTCTGGCTGTTCCTGCTCTGGTTGCCTGGTAAAAACAGAGAGTGTTTCCGCATTTTCCAGACGTGAAAGCAATGATCGGGCAGTGACTACATCACTGTCTATATCCGATTCTTCCGACACCTCAATCAGCCAGTTTTTTAAACCTGCTGTATCCTTGTTCAAAATATCCTCTGTGATTTTCTCGACCTGTTCTTCCCTATTTTCAACGGTATCCTTATATCCATAAGTATCATACTCATAACTAAAATTATCCAAGTCCACTGCGAGTTTCTTGATTTCCTGCTGATCAAGATAGGCTTCTGATTCCTTTATATACTCTGCCAGAGTAATTCTTTCTTCTAAGATTGGGTTAATGTCTACTTTAATGCCTGCTATTGCCATACCATAAGAATTCAATTCGTTAAAAAAACTATCCTCCCGAATATTTCCCCGATAAGAAAGCACTACATCAAGATCAGAATCTGCACGATACAGGTCATCTCTGCTTCTGGAACCATGTACTCTCGCCCCAATCAATGTAACTTCATTTTCCAGTCCCATTTCTTCCAGAACAGCTCTTGCATGAAATAAAACTTCATATTCAATTTCTGCCCTCCCCATTCCATTCAATGCTGTTTCACATCTGCCAAGTTCCGAAGTGAATCGAACATCTCCACTGGCCAGCACTTCTTTAGAATGACTGATTACCTTATCCCGAAACTCCCTGTCATCAACTTTTACACATTCAACATCTTCCAAACCTTCATTTTTCAGGCTGGCATACATTGCTTTCTGAATAGAATCTTCTGGATTTCCACAGGCATCTCCTGAAATTTCATGAAGTTTCTGATCATAAACCAGGTATTTATAGCCTTCCTCAGTCGGTTGCACTGTTAAATACATACCAGACATTTTAAATTGTACGGTTATTCCTTCATAATTTTTTAATGCCGCTTTCCTGTCATAACCATCAAAAAAAGCCTTTGGACAATTACGTTCAAACTGTATCTTCTCCCGTCTCTCTTCTTCTGCATATTCAATTTCTGCATACATTTCTTCATAATCCATCACATTTGCATCTTCTATGGACAATCCTTCTTCCTCTAAAATATTCTCCATTGCTTCTGAAATAGAAATATTCGGATTATCGTAGACACCGCCATCCAGTTCCAGATAATCCTTATCATAGAACGTATAATCATAACCGTCTTCTACCGTCTGAATTGTAAAATACTGATCTCCAATCTGGTATGCTATCTCTGTATCATGCACTTCCAGACTGTTGCCTATCTCTTTAAAAGTATTGTATATCTGCGGATTCAGCCAGCCTTCCACTTCCTGGCAATCATAGATCAGCGTATCTACTCCATTCTTGCACTGGATAAAATCAAGACTGCCTCGCAGCGGTGCCGTATTCTCAATTCCAAGAGCTTTCATTTTATGGTTAGGCAAAGAGTAATATGCTCCAAGGGCAGCTCCAAGATCCTTATATCTCTCAATCTTCATCCCACCTTTTGCTACCAGATCTTCAATCACATAATATTGGTCAATATAATGATTTTCTGGCATTTTCAGATCAATGCCATTATTTTCTCTGACTTTATGTATCTCGAAAAAACTGAATTTCTGTTCTTCCCCCCGCAGATTCTGTCCGATCAGTGTCGGCTCCCATGTATCCGTACTGATTGGCTGCTGTTCCATGATTTTCATAACTGTTCCGTCTGCCAAGATAACGGTTGCCTGTCCTGGAAGATTCATCAGGTCATATACTGTTGCACCATTTTCTTCCAGATATTCTGAAATAGCTTCCCTGGCTCCTTCATCAAATCCATGCCAGATGTCCTCTGCCACCAGTGTTCCATTTTCCGATACGATAATATCTGCCACATCCTGACCGTATTCTTCACTCCGCATCTGGAAGAATCGCTCCCCATGATAAGTTTTCATATCAATCGCATACCATGTACCTGTATGTCCGTCTGCTTCATACCCTCTTGTAGTTTCAGTGATATGCTGATTTTTCACGCCAAGCACCTCTTCCAGTTTCCGGGTGCGGATTTCGTTTCTTGCCATATCAATGAAGCCATTCAGGACTGCAGGATGGCTTTCCACAATATAATCTCTGTTCAGATCCATTCCCCTGCTGATATTTTCCGGAATATCAATGCCATCTGCCCACTGCTTATTGCCATCAGAAAATCTTCCATCATGGGAAAGCTGTTTCAATGTATTTGCCAGAACAAAGGCAACTCGTTCTTCCCCATATTTTTCAATCACACCTATTGCAGTATCCGCTTTCAGGCTCATGCCATCAAAGTTTTCTGCGATTGCCTGTTCGATTGCATTTTTACAGTCGATATTCAGTTTTCTGGAATCCAGGTAAGCATCTACATTTCTCTCCTGCATAGCCTTTTCCAAAGTTCCCATATAAACTTCCGGATACGCTTTTACAGGATTGGCATTTAACATTTCAACTCTCTGTGCCACAAAGTCCGGCAGTTCTGTAAATCCAAAGGAATCCACATAGTATGCGGTTAATCTGCCGCCCCGGTTCATAATGATCACATCACTGACTGACATGGAATGCCCGGTAAAATCGTTTGGACGTTCTATATTAAATCGCTCAAAAAGGTTATCCAGTGTCGTAGCATCTCTCAGTCTTTCACTGTATACCATCTGATAGTCTTTGCCGTCTACTGTAAATCCCATTTCTTTTGCCGCTTCCAGACTTAAAAACTGATACCCTCTTTCTTCCTGTCCGCTGTTGATCTGATAAATACCATAACGGTTTCCATCGCTTTCCAGAAGAAGCGTTTCTTTGATCTTTACTTTTTCTTCTGGTGTCATAACCATTTCCTGGCTTCTCCGGTAATTTTCCCATTCAAATTTCGTCACTCCGAATAACCCGTCATGCTTTAAAATATCCAATTCCAGATTCATAACCCTCTGCGACTGCTCCTGACCGCCAATTGCTCCGGTCAGCCCGTAAATCGTTACTCCCTCATGGTGCAGTTCCACTGCCCGTTCCCTGGTAAGCGGAAGCATACTTTCTGAATAAAATCCGGCTTCATGCAATTCTGATAAACCGATCATCGAATCCGGCAGACTGTCAATCTGTTCCTCCGCTTCTCCAATCAGTTTTAGTACCGCTTCCCTGTTTCCATCCAGAATAGATTCTGCAAGATTCTCTGCCAGTTTTTCCGTCGCTTCCCTGTCATCCAGTTTATAAGCAAAATTCACGATAAGGTTTCTCTGGTCATTGCTGAAAATCGTCCGTTCCTGTTCCAGACGGTTGATGGTCTGCTCCGCATACTGCATGACACTCAGTTCTTCTGTCTGCTCCACAGCAGTTACTTCCTGCTCTGGCCTTTCGATATGAAGTTCCTTGAGTTTTTCCTCAATCTGTCCAATCATATCAGCAGAAGTCTTACGGATGGTGTCCATAGAAGCACGAAGCTCTTTCATATTTTTACCGGAAGACCAGCTCGCAATATAGGAAAAGGAATACTCCGATGTATCCAGTCCAAAATGGTTGCATACCACATAGGCAACACTTTCTGCTTCCACTTCCCTTGTAAGCTGGTCTTTTACGATGCCCTCTGCTTCCATCTGGTCACGATCATGCAATACTGCATGTGCCGTTTCATGCACCGCTGTTTTCATGGTCTGTGCTTCACTCATGCCAGGCTGGACAGCGATATATTTATCGACAAGCTGATAAAAGCCTTTCGCCTCCCCATCAATCTCAATAAAACGGATGGGAACCGGGGCAACCGTTTTCAGTGCTTCCATAAAATCATGGTAGATCAGAACATCCCCCTCCAGTTCTGATACCTCAAACTCTGGAATCGGTTCTCCTGTGGTCTGACTGACATCAAATACTGTCGTAACCCGGAATCTTGTAATGACACGCTCTACTACTTCTGTTTCCGGCTGTCCATCTTCCCCGATCACAATCTCTCCTGTTTCCGGATCAGTTTTTTCAATCTCCTGTTTCTCTTTAAACGGAGCCGGGGCAATGATCTGGATGCCTTTTTCCCCTCTTTTTACCTGCCGGTTAAATTTCTTCTGCCATGCCTGATACCCCGCTACCAGTGTTGCTTCCGGTTTCTGCATGGCGATCAGCAATGTATTATTAAAACTGTAATTATGGAACTTTGCCATTGTGTTCAGATATTCGGTATATTTTTCTGATGTGAATATTTCTGCAACACCCTGTTCCAACTGCTCTGTAATCTGCTTTAATTGTTCTTCTCTGTTTGCCATAATCAAATCCTCCATAGAAAAATCCCGCCAAAGCTCTGGTCACTCTGACGGGATACCCTTTATAACTCCTGTTCATGTTTCTTTTTAGGTTTCTGCTGTGTTTCTCTTGTCTGCTCCTGCTGTTTCTGTTCTTTCAGTCTTTCCAGAATAGATGTTTTATGAACACTGTCAGCAATTCTGTCCTGTCGTTCCTCCGGCATGTTTACTTCCGGGTTTTCCCCGATTCCCTCATCTGCCAGAAGATTTTCTCCCCCTTTCTCATCCATGTTGAGCATGGCATTTAATTCTGCCAGACGTTCCATTTTTTCACTCAGTTCCGCTTCTTTCGAGAATGGCTTCTGCACCTCTTCCTGTGCGGTCTTTAACTGCTGTTGTACCGTTTCCAGATTCTGCTCGGTATCTGCCAGCTTTTTCCCGATTGCAGAGAGTGCATTATGAATTCTCTGGATATTGCCCAGAGTATCCTTTCCGAACTCAATTTTATAAGAACATTTTCCCTTGATCGTCATGGTATAAGTATTCGACAGGAAATTATATTCTGAAGAAAGTGCAAAACCATGATATTCCCCGATCTGCCCTGCTGATTTCACGGACTTCAAGCCGGATGCTACTGAAAGTAGTGCAACTCCCGCTTCTTTTTTATCGGTATACAGCTTTCCGCCGACTGTCATTGCAAAGTGGTCATTGTCCTGTAAATCTATTCCTTTTACTACATCTGCATCCACACGCATACCGGCAATTTTCTCCTTCAATGCTGCAATCTGTACTGGGTATCTCTTTGCAATATCTGATTCCAGGCGATAGATCTGACTGGTATGGTTTGCCTTCAAAAGTTTCAGCTTACTTACCTGCACATCCAGATCCATTTTTTCCTTGATGTACTCGTTTCCTGTTGCCAGTGCTTTGATCTCTGCATAGGACAGAGCTGTATCATCTACATCTTCACAGGCACGCACCGGGGATTTACTGGTCATGATCTGTGAAATAAACTTCTGCTTGTTTTCCAGAATCTGCCACATGTACGAATCGAACGTATTTTCCGTTACATACCGGAAGATTTTTACCTTGTCATTCTGGTTTCCCTGTCTGAGAATACGTCCCTCCTGCTGTTCCAGATCAGACGGTTTCCAGGGGCAGTCCAGATGATGCAGTGCAAGTAATCTGTCCTGGACGTTGGTACCAGCACCGAGTTTCGGAGTGGAACCCATCAGGATTCTTACCTGCCCTGCCCGCACCTTTGCAAACAGCTCCGCTTTTCTTACTTCCGTATTATATTCATGAATAAATGCGATCTCCTCTTTCGGGATTCCCCGTTCCACCAGCTTGTTTCTTACATCATCATACACGTTGAATGTTCCATCATTTTTCGGTGTGCTGAGGTCGCAGAAGATCAACTGGGTAGCCTGTGTATCTTTTCCGTCCTCCCATACCTGGAAAGCATTCTCCACACAGGCATTTACCTTGCTTTCCCCTGCATCCGGTAGCATATCATTCAAAAGCCTCTGGTCTAATGCACATTTTCTTCCGTCATTGGTAATCTTGAGCATGTTATCTACCCTTGGATCTACTGCACCGCCCCTGACCTGTTCTGCACGTTCCGAAAAGGCTTCCACCATTTCTTTCTGTTCCTCACTCGGCTTTAATACTTCATTGATATATTCTGCTTCCGGTACAGGAAGATTCAGCATATCTGCAGTCTGAATATCCGCAGCTTCTTTAAATATGGAAATCAGTTCTGGAAGATTAAAGAAACGGGCAAATCGTGTTTTTGCACGATAGCCCGTCCCTTCCGGTGACAATTCGATTGCCGTAACTGTTTCTCCAAAAGTTGCTGCCCACGAATCAAAATGTCCCATTCCCATATTCATTAAAGTATCATACTGGAGGTATCTCATAATGGTGTATAATTCAGTCATACTGTTTGATACAGGTGTTCCCGTTGCAAACGTGATTCCCTTTCCCCCGGTAATCTCATCCATGTACCTGCATTTCATAAACATATCTGAGCTTTTCTGTGCATCGGTCTGTGAAATGCCTGCCACATTCCGCATTTTTGTGTATAAAAAAAGGTTCTTGTAAAAATGTGACTCGTCCACAAACAGCCTGTCCACGCCTAATTGCTCAAAAGTCACCACATCATCCTTTCGTGTCTGGTCATTCAGTTTTTCCAGTTTTGCTTTCAGGGTTTTCTTTGTCTTTTCCATCTGCTTGATCGTATACTGCTGTCCCGCTTCCTCTTTTGCTACTTCAATAGAATAGGTAATATCTGCGATCTGATCTTCCAACAATGAAATCTGCCTTTCCCTGGAAAGCGGGATTTTCTCAAACTGGCTGTGTCCGATAATGACCGCATCATAATCCCCTGTTGCGATTCTGGAACAGAACCGTTTTCTGTTTGCCGGTTCAAAGTCTTTCTTCGTTGCCACCAGAATATTTGCTCCCGGATATAAGCGTAAAAAATCGCTTCCCCACTGTTCCAGCAAATGGTTCGGAACCACATAAAGACTCTTTTGTGCCAGTCCCAGACGCTTGCTCTCCATACCGGCTGCGATCATCTGGAACGTCTTGCCTGCACCTACACAGTGTGCAAGCAGGGTATTATTTCCATAAAGGATATGTGCCACCGCATTTTTCTGATGCTCCATCAGCTTAATTTCCGGATTCATTCCGACAAACTGAATGTGACTGCCATCATATTCCCTTGGCCGGATGCTGTTAAACCGTTCATTATAAATTTTGCAGAGTGTTTCCCGTCGGCTCATATCCTTAAAAATCCACTCTTTAAACTCTTCCCGGATCAGTTCCTGCTTCTGCTGTGCCAGGGTGGTTTCTTTCCGGTTCAGTACCCGGTGTTCCCCATCCGCATCATGTATTGTGTCATAGATTTTTGTGTCACGCAGATTCAGTGCATCCTCCAACAACCTGTAAGCATTTGCCCTTTGTGTTCCGTAAGTTGCGGTGGAAAGCGGGTTATTGCTGCTGTCCACGTTCTTTCCTTTTACGTTCCATTGTCCGGTCACTTCCGCATACTGTACTTTGATACGCTCATAATTGATATGCTGTCGTGGTGTATGGAATGTTTCTGCCATGAACTCTGTAATATAGTCCGGCGAAATCCATGTTGCACCAAGCCTTGCTTCAATCTCGGAAGCGTCCAGATCTTTCGGCTGTACCCGTTCCAGTGCCTGTACATTGACCATATATTCCGGGTGGTTCTCTGCAAACTGCTTTGCAATGTTCAGCTTCTCCCTGACATTCCCGGAAAGATACTCGTCGGATGGCTCCCATTTATCCGTAAGCGGATTCTTGAAGATAACACCCGTAAGCTCCTCTGTGACCTCTTCCTCTGTTTTCCCGGTAAGCTCCATCATATAAGGAATATCCACTTTTGCCTTTTCCCCGATAGATACCGCCAGTGCCTCACTTGCAGTGTCTACCGATGTTACCGGCTCTGCCCTGCGGATCGTCCTTTTCGTAAATATGTCTGCTTTCCGCTTCAACTCGCCCTTTTCGTCCAGAAATTCAAGGGAAGTCAAAAGGCAATAGCTGCTGTCCATGCTGAACGCCCTTTTATTTGCATTGCTGCTGAGTAGTCCATACTTGGCAGTAAAGCTGTCATAAACCCGGTTCAATTCAGCCTGTAAGCTGGCGACCTCTTCATCACTGCATTCTTCCAACTGCCGTTCCAGAAGCCTGTTTGTTGCATCCCGGATAGCAACCATACCTCTGACACGCTCGCCTGTCACAACGGGAAGTTCCATCTTATTCATAACAGAATTTTCCCTGTAATAAATGTCCTCTCCGACAAGTGCAAAGCTGAAATTCTTAATATCCGGATTTGCCGGTATGGATACTACCTGTTCTTCCAGTTCCGTATCTGAAATCTCCTGCTCTGTGATGGTTCCCTGGATATGCTTTACCGCTTCCTTTAACTGCTCTGCCAGATCTGCTTCCGCTTTTGCCTTTACTGTTACTTCCTGTTTTCCGTACTGGGTACTTTCTGTTGTGAAATCTCCAAGCACCATTTCCGGATGATTAG
>OGRY01001629.1_pt1 | contig 15905 bp, 9 predicted proteins | sample 1553551 | NCBI WGS metagenome assembly OGRY01 (sample SAMEA2580101, study PRJEB22360) | human gut metagenome | biome: human gut; feature: human-associated habitat; material: faeces | place: Denmark | collected 2008/2010
GTACCCCCTCATAAGTCCGCTCCTGCCAATCGCCCAACGACGAGTCGGCAGCTGCACTATCTTCCCGATATATGACCTCACCCCGCTGTTCGATCGTCCATAAACCATTTATGAAACGCACATTCTTCGTATCGTCGTCCTCCACATTCCAAGCAAAACCGCCCGAAGGCAACGTCCGCCGCTCCAAAATCTCACTCGGTTGCCTGTCGGAGAAAAACAATTCCACTTGGGACGAATCGGGAGAAAAGACGATATAGACCGAACGGTTATCCCCTCGAACCGACTCCGTGCGGATACCCTTCTCGAACACCCGTATACAATCCTGCAACACCTCACTCCACACATATCCGGCAGAGCCTATGCAACCATACTCGTCTCGGTCGCCACCGAGTAACGCTCTTTGCGGATAAGACACCATTTTCAAAGCCCCCATTCCCTTTTCATACCTTCCCCGGTAAGTAATCTCGGCCGTATCGCCCAGCAGCAATCCGTCGCCCCCGCTTTTATCGGTATCGACCGTACTGAACGACAACGTGTCATTGTCGTCGGTGACAATAGTAACCGTATTCATGGTAGCATCACATACAATTCCCCTAGCTTCACCGTAATCCGACTTGGACGAACAACCGCACAATAATCCCACGATTGCAAAAGACAATAATAATGTTCTCATATCTTCAAAATTTAATTTTCTTTATTCGATTTCCTACCTCAAAACCCGACAAGGGAAAAATAGAAACAAGACAGCCCCATTCCTATTTCTCACATCGAGTCATATCCTATATTCGAAAAATCAAATATACACAAATATCTTCCATTCCATACAAACCGGGACATTAAAATCCCCATCTATCCAAAAAGAACAGCTCCCTGCCCATTTTAGTTTAATAGATGTTCAAGCTCCCACCGCCCCAAAAGTATATATTGAAGGGTTAAGATATTCGTTAAAAGTATTTCCCCTCCTCCCCTGCCGTGTCCCGTAGCCTTACGGGGTGTTTTACTATGCAAAATATAGGGGAGGTGGCACGCAGTGACGGAGGGGTTAAGATATTAATTAGGTGATTTCAAGAAGCGATATCGAATACCTTTAATCTTTCTTCCCTATGTTGCGAAACAATATAAGAAAAATACCGAAGAAACAATAAGGGGAGGGTATATAAAAAAAGAAGCCCCACTAATTATCGACCGATTCATTTTACACCGCCGTAATAAACTTCCATTCCGTCTGCAAAAAAGCCGTTGCAAGTTTTTTGCAACGGCTTTTTTGCGGAGTAAGGGGGATTCGAACCCCCGATACGCTTTTGACGTATACACGCTTTCCAGGCGTGCCTCTTCAACCACTCGAGCATCACTCCCTCGGGTCGATCCCGTAAAAACGGTGGCAAATATAATACATTTTTCGGGTTCGACGAAAGTTTTTACAAAAATAGTATCTCATTTTTACGACAACTGCCCGAATTACCCCTTGATAATATTTACAGAAAGTACCTTATCGTCCACATGAACGTACAATGTGTACACCCCCGGCATCAATCCCGACATAGGAACCAGCACAGAATACTCTCCCTCATCTTCTTCACGACTCGGTGTCCGTCTCAGACAAATTCCCGCGCTACTGTGCAAAGTGAACCACACCGAAGCCGAACGAGTAAGTTTATATTTTATCGTCAAGTCACTTTCCACCGGATTGGGCAGATACTCCGCCTCGGTAAAAACACTCTCGATCGGTAGGATCTCCTCCTCAATCGATTCATCGTCGGCACTACGGTCACTCTCCCCACTCAGATAATCGGGCGGATAGTAAAACGATATAGCCGAGAGTATCGTATCGGCCTGTGTACCATGCAGCGTGGAAGTCTCGCTCTCGAACACCGGATAACGATTCTGCGGCACAAACCAAGCATACGTATCCACACTCACCGACAAGCTGTCTTTGCATATCCTCACATATCGGCGGGCGGTATGTACCCGCAGGGCGTTTCCGAAAGTCTCTCCCGGTAACCTCAATTCACCTTCGGCATCGGCTGTGACAGTCGTCGTTCCCCCGACGAAAAGAGGAATACGCTGACCATACCGTCCTGCTCCTTCGAAACGACTCGTCAGAGAATCGCCATAAGCGAAAGGATAACGCAACAAAAGTTCGGGACGAGCATAATCGATATAGAAAGTCGCATTCTCATGTCCCACACACCACAGGCTATCACTTCCTTGTCGGTAATAATAACGGTTACGCCCCTCGCGACCACAAAGAATATCCATATGGGAACTGTCCGGAATAAAATATTCCACGGGAAGTTCCTCCGAAAGGATTTGCATTCCTCGGAAGTCCCACCGGCATTTCGTTCCGGCTCTGCCCGGTTCTTGGTACTCGACCAGCATTTTGACGAATGCCTCCCCAGCTTCCAGCCGGTTGCTGTCGGCAGTCAATTCTATTGCCGACAAAACTTGTACAGCTGCAATACCAGCTGTAAATAATAAAACACGTATATTCATAACATTTCTCTTTATCCGTTTCATCGCTCTATTCATTCCGATAATGATACTTATACAATGTCGTAGTCTTCTCCCCCTCTTTCACACGCACCAATCGCCCCACATCATCATACTCATAATAAGTCGTATGCCCCCGAGGATCGGTCGAAGAGGTAATTCCCACCAGCGGCTCATACGTATAAACGGTTACTTGTGCCGACGGCAGTTCCGTACGCAATCGGGCCAGTAACATTCCGTCTGGAATTTCAGCCGCAGCGAAAGCCTCGGCATCCCCTATGATGCTCTCTACTTGCTCCCAAGAGGCATTCCTAATTTCCGCCACCGGGTATTGATAACTATATCCCCACAAATAAATGGTAGTTAAATCATCGCTCGTTATACACAATGGATTTCCATGAGAATCGTATCTACTGTATTTCGACTTCAAATAAAATGGATTGCTCTCAAACGATATCATAAACTCACTCGGCTTAAACACTTTCGGATAAAATTGCTTATAACTTAACTTTTGAGTGGACAACAATACATTCTCGAATTTTTTCTTGTATTCCTGCCGTTCTATGATAGGAGAGACTATGTTATTTTTTATCATTCCCTTATATGGGTCTTCATTTTTATAAGCATCGGAAAAGGCATATTCATTCTTTATCTCCAACATTTCACCATCACTGGTCGTTTGAACAATACTAATCGGCTTTAAATAAATAGAATCATATGCATAACTTTCATTCTTTACAAAATTACCGTTATCTGTCCACAACGAGTCTATCGTTTCCGATAAAACGGGAGTAGAGGTATCTATCAAATATCGATCTTGAAGGAAAAACGGAAAACTCCTCGAATGTTCAAAACGTCCATAAATAAGATCCAAACGCTCGAATAAATCAGGAGTCAGAATTAAATCGTCTAAATCGGTTGTACTTAAAGAACCTATACGGACAAAAGACGGTGGATAAAACGTTGTTTTTGTTACGCTTAAATTTCTCAATTTGGTGCGACTTAATAATTCATATTCATTTCTTATTATCCTTTCTGACACCCAATTTCCTATTTCGTCCCGTCTTTGAACCAACGTCTCTATCAAATTCCCCGATTTCCATCTTCTCCATGTATGCAACCGGGGAAAAGTCAAATCATTATTAGGCCGAGACCTAGTATACAAGTTTCGGTGTTCTTCAAATCGATATACATTCCTACCGATATTTTGTTCGTTCGTACCGATATATTCTATAACTTCGGGATATCTGATTTGGTTTCCTGTTCCCAAAGTTAAAGCTCCGTTCATATCAGATGAATAGAATCTCTTTCTAAATGAAAATTCGTGATAGCGAATAAACCCTTGATTTTCTGTCCTCATTTGAAAAAGAATGCCATCTGCCTCATGAATATAATTTTCTGCACTATCGGGCATCAATTCCAATACACCCGGAGAGTATTCATAACTTCTGCTAGTTTTATTTCCTTTTCCATCATCATTGATAATTCGATGAATCCGTAATCCTCCTCCCGGTTTATCTTCCCCATAACGATTCAACTGATATTCAAATTCCGAAAATCCACCGGTAGGATAAACTATTTTTTCTAAAATGTATGCTTGGGCAAAATATTCAGAAGGAGTTCTATCGCAGGACCCGATGGCATAATTATATAACAGACCTTTTTCCAACACACCCCATGCTCCATTTTTTACTTGGTTCCGTTTAAATGTCAAATAAAAATTAGGAACCAAAGACGTATTGTCGTTACAACCATTATAATATCCCCAATAATCCAATGCATTGGTATGTTCCACTTGGGGAAATCGTACATCATTATATTCAAACAAATATCGAGAATCGCACACTCGTCGAGAATCTAAAAACTCAACAGAATTTAATGCATTCCACCGCCCCGATTCGTCAAAAGCGGTTGTGTTGAAACGAACACTTCTTAATAACTCGTTTCTATTATCGAAAATATCTATACTCGAAACTCGCTCTCCTCCATCTATCGAATTAAATACAATTTTCCCCAATGGAAAAATAATCTCCGATATTGTTTTTATATTATACAATAACTCTCTATATCCGTTATATACCAAACATTCTATACTAGACCCAGCATAACTATCTCCAAAATAAGTATGCGTTCCCTGCACATCTTCTATAATCTCATCTCCCTGACGACCATCTTTTATTTCCACAAAATGATTGGGAACCCAAATTTTATACGTAAAACTCCCATTTCGCGATGCATCTCTGTATTTAAAAACAATACTATCTTTTCCGTGGCTCGGCTTTATTCCGGTCAAAAGCCAACTCGACTCGAAATTGCTACCCGTATATTCCACAGCCTTCGATTGCCCGTCTAAGGATTTACCAAATCTATATTGAACTCCTTTATCGTCATAAATATCGATCTTTTGAATAAGATGACCGGCCCACTCGGGTTCTATTTTTAACGAATTATGCGGAAATTTAATTACTTCGTCAAATCTGCCCACAACAAATTTCCCGACGTTATCATTAAACCGATAGGAAAAAATATCATATTCCGAGTCAAGTACCGTATTCACCAACTGCCCGCAAGCCAATCGTTGTAATATTTTGAAATCCTCTTCATCTGTTTCTGTAAGATAGCCCGCCTCCAAAGAATCTACATTAAACATAGGAACCCGCTTGTCTGGTTTCCCCATAATTGTTCGTGACACCAATCCTCCCACATCTATAATCCACCCCGTAGCGACATTCGACAACTGAGTTTCATAAAATTTCACACCTGCATGATGGTATCGCAATGTTATCGGCACCTCTATTCCCTCCATCTTTACAGTATACAATGGTATGGATATATCAGCAATTCCTGTATTATAATTAACCGGATAATCTCCATAAATATGAAATGCGGCAGCCCTCGGAGATGGAGGAATAATGGGTCTATCCTCCGGCAAACTTTGTTGATTTTGGCCGATTATACAGAAAAATGGGAATACGACTAGCACAATTATAATCCTAATATTTTTCATATTCAATTATACTAAATTGTGATTATACACTTCTACATGTTATCCTTTAATATCAGGCTTCCGCAAAGACGCTTCGCCCTCGGTGATCGATCCTTGTTCCTCTATTATTCGCTTTCGCAGTTTTCCTTTTTAGGCCTGTAATAACACGACATTTCTCTTTTCCTATAATCATCTTCTTGCTTTGAAACTGGTTTTCATCTGATTTTTTAATTGTAAGGGGTGTCTAATTTTACTGTTCAGATAGTTTTCTAATATTGTATGCCCATATTTAAATCAATAGATATAGTTTTTGGTCATAAATGAACGAAATTTACCAAAACGTCCGTTGTTGTCCTTTATTACAAAATAAGGCAATCGTCCGAATGTGGAATTCATATCGTTTGAACTTTCAATAATAAGTGACAATAATACCGAAATACAAAACTGAACTAACAACAATAATGCGATTTCATATTTGCGATTTACCACTTTTCGTAAAACAAAAAACAATAAAAATAGAATACCAATAGAAAGATTGTGCCGACAGAAAAACTCTCATTCGATAGTTTTTCTTTTTATTCTTTTGAATAACCAGAAAATTGCGAAAATCGTATTTATTGCTATTCCAAAATATATTATAAAATACTGTTCTTTTGATAAACAAGGGGGACAGTCTATATTATCTAAACAGGGTTCACACATTGGTTGATAGTATCTGAATAACAGAAACAAGATCAAATCAATTAAAAAAAGTTTGAACAAATGACTTTAAAAAAATCTAATTCTTGGGGAGGTTTGTGTTGATTTCATATTTAAATTCCTTTCCTTTGTTTTTAGGGTTTTGTATCCATTTATCGTATGCTTTTATAGCCTCTTTAAGAATACCGTCTATATTCCTTTGTTCAACTTTTCTTGTTCGAGATTTCGGAAATTATTAAAAAATGAGTTTATTTATTGTTTTTGAGTATCCTGATATCACCGTATATGTTATTGATCAATAACATATACGGTGATTAGCCCCGATTGCTCATCTTGTGTAATCTCTGAAATCTGAATACTTTTTTTTCTTAATCGGAGAACACTCATTACATCTTCCTTTGTTTTTACTTCCTTATTATTATATATATATAACACTTTCATTTTGCCCAATTCACAATTTAAATTTGTAACATGATCCATAATATATTTATTCACAAAGAGAAAACCGTCTTTCGCCTTTTTAGTACGGACATGTACTTCTCTTCTTTTGTGAATGGAATCAATTACTTGCGAAATTTTAAAATCTGACGTTTTAAGTTTATCGTAGTACGTGCTAACAAAAATATCAGGAATCGATTTTTGAGACAAGTTATCAACATAAATACATAGCTCGTAGGAATTGTATTGCTCATTTCCTGCAATTCTTGTTTGAGCATTTAGTCTACAAAAAACATTTAAACAAATCAATATCAAATAAATATATACTTTCATATTCATTTTGTATAATTAGTTTTTATTGTCTTACTATGATTTAAATCATATGGACGAACAGGAAGTCCGATTGTTCTCCTTACATAGTTTTCAAAATCAATGACAACTCCTCTAAAATTAATATTGGTAGTGTTCCGTTCTCCTATTTCGTGAAACAACGTAGAAGTAGTATTTTGTTGGACATTTTGGCTTGGAAAGCCTAACCCATCTGCGGTAATTTGAATTTGGTCTAACGTAACATCCACACTTCTCACACTTGGAGCAATGATAATCAAATTATCTGTTTTGGAATACAAACCTCCTCCGTATTCTTTCACTATATCGACAGATTTTACTTCACCGTTAACTGTTATATTGTAATTATCAGCATAAACCACAGACGTAACTTGTTTGTCATTCATTGCTTTATTTAATCCTTTGAAGGCTTCCTTTTGGTCTTTTGTCATTTCTTTGGTAAAATCTTTTGTTTTCCCGTCAAGTTGTAATGTCCCATTATCGTTGAAAGAAAGCATATTTATTCTATCGCCAAAAACATTTTGCAAGTCATTTCTAAATTGCTCTTGATACTCTTTGGCTACTTGTACTTCTCTCCCGTCCGGGTCTACATAATTCACCGGATTATTATTACAATAGGCATAGGGCGAGATGGAGTAATATTTCTCGCAGAGCGGATCCATCGTGGTGAAGCGCGGGATATGGAACTCCTGCATGCGAGCTCCGGAATCGTACCAGTCGAGCCCGTGAGCGGATAGCAGCTCCTTCCCGGTAAACCGGTAGGGCTGCCGGTCGAAATTCCGGCTGCGGAAAATAACCCCCGAAGGGAGGTACTCGAGACTCTGCACGACCTCCCCGGTATTGACGTTGCAGACCAATCGCACACTGCCGATATGATCCCGGACAAAGACATAGGGTATCTGAGAGATCAATCCCCCATGTCGCTCGGCCAACTCGAAAAAACCGTCGTCGAACAGCAGCCGCGACGGGGAGCCCATCTTGTAAAAAAGATTTCCATGCCGGTGTTCCCACATGTCGAAATGCGGGTCTTCACCGAGATAAACGCTGTCGAGGGGCACGGATATGGGGGTGGAATATGTGGTCGTGACCGCCCCGGCTCTTTCCCCTCCGGCATAATAAAAATAGACGATACGGTTGCCGTTTTCGAACTGCACGGTGTCGGGTAGGTTCAGCAAATTGTATCGTATGGCCACGATTCCCCGGTCGAGGTCGGCGGTCATGTTTCCATTGGGGTCGTATGTCATCTCGGTCGACGCATCGGCTTTATCGGGATATCCTTGAAAATCATACTCGAGATTTGGGTCACCGTTTTTCGAGACCTTTGTCAGCCGGTTCCCCTTATACACCATGTCGAGCTGCTCGGCATATCGGTTTTCGTGAGTTCTTAACATAAGATATTAATAATCATTTATATAAAATCCATTCTAATTACATCAAAACCAAATATTTTCTTTCCCTCAAAAGACAGTTCTTATTTGACTGTTTCCATTCCACCGTTATCTAATTGTTCTTGTCGTATCGTATCAGTTATGTCGGCACAATGTTACCGCTATTGCCTGCCTTTTTAGAGCCTATGTTATTGCAACACATTAGTATTAAAAGCCAAACGACCAAATAAAAACGAATGCTCTTCATAGGTATGTGGGCTAATCTCTTGGATAGGGAGGTTATTTTCCAGTTAAAACAATACTCGATGGTTTGAAAAAATATTTTTCTTCAATCTGCAGCCTTAAATATTGTTCGACTTCACTCCCCTTCATAAGGACAATCCTTTCGGAATAAAAATTTGATTCCGGATCTGTTTTGACAATGAAATAGGTAAATGTCTCACCGGGTGCAATTTTTTTAATAAACGAATATCCAGTGATAGATGGCCGATTGTCAAGTAATTCTTCATACATCGCTTGAATGTAACTGAAATCGCCCTTTATCTTTTTAAAGAAATCGTGTACCAATTCAATGTTCGATTTATCATTTGTCGGCTCCAATGACACCCAAGTTATATACTCTTCGTTTGAATGATTTGTCATTCGATACTCATCTACAATCTCATGCTGATTGGTGAATCCATTGACATATCTCAACGATACGGTATCAATCTCTATTGGACTCTGTGCATTTAAATTCATAGCACAAAACATGAAAAACGAGAAAAATATATAGACCATTGTTTTCATCACTCTTGCATATTTTTAATAGTTTCCTTTTTAGAATTGATAATCATTTCCATTAAAGTTTTATTTTCTTCAATCCATTGTCCATTAACAGATTGATCTCTTCCTCCTATGGAGTTCGTCGGTCGCCGTAGTCTTTTGTCTTTATCAAATTCCCGGACTCGTCGTAATATTTCCACTCCCCGATTTCCCAAATCTCAATCTCAAACTCTTCGTCACACACCATATATCCTTCGCTCTTAACGGCTCCACTTGGATAATAATCAATACTATGACATTTATATTTACAGAAAATTCGGCAATACCCCGTATATATACTGTCCTTATTGAGTTCTATCGAATCAATGGTACAACGTAATTCTCCTTCATCTCCAAACATATACCATGTGCCAGATATATTATCCGCTGTGTATTCCCCAAACAGAAATAATTTATTACGATAAAAACGCTTGTATAATCCATCTTTTTTACCACCTTTATAATATAGATCATATACGAATCCTCCTCCGACAGAATCTCTCCAATAGCCTTCCCTCTGCCCCAAATCATTCACCCGATTCATCGGAATCTTACGGCCGATTCCAAAAATGCCTGTCGCCACACAACCGGCAAAAAACAGCAATAGCACGCTCTTTTTCATAATTTCCTATTTTTAATACGACTAAAAAATGATTCTCTCGTTCCATTCAGAATAAAATTAAAAGCCGGCAACCGGTTTACGTTCACGGGTTCCGATAGAGATCTCGAAACCGTGACGCTTACCGTATTGTTCTTTTGGTCTTCTGCTTCAAAATGCCCTATAAAACGGTCCCAGCTATTTATGTCGACCAACAGGCATCCTGCCGATATAGGTCTTTTTTTAGTAATCATTCCTGTAAGATTATTTATTCCAGGCTTGTGTATATTAATACCCACTGCGTATGTCCGGCCATCGGTATATGCCGGATTTTCGTATCCTAATTCTATTCTCCCGCTACCGTCGGTATCCTCCATTCGCAAAGCCGTATAAGCCCCCTTATGCTTGCCTACTTTCGCATGATAAGTACCTTCGGGAACCGTAGCATAGTCGCTTCCCGAAGGATTCGTACAGGCCGCATATGTCTCGGTCGTTCCGTCTGCCAAATAAACCGTGGCAGTAGAAGATCCTATATTATAGCCGTTATCCTTGTCAAAAGTTTTGTTATCTGAAAAAAATATGGCCTGCGCATACAAACCCTGCAATAAATTACCGTCTACATCATAAGATTTATCTTCATCTACCCACTCATATCCTGTAAAAATCACCTCTCCTTCTATTCTGTCATAAGTCAATCGCCACGATTCCCCGTCCGGGTCTACATATTTTACCGGATTGTTATTACAGTAAGCATAAGGTGAGATGGAGTAATATTTTTCACAAAGAGGATCCATAGTGGTGAATCGGCAGAGAGCCGGATAATACATACGAGCATCGAAGTCGTAACTGTCATAGCCGTGCAGCTCTATAAACTCCTTTCCTCCGTATTTGTACGGCTGTTCTTCGGGCTGGTAATGGGCTTCATAAGGAAGACCGAAAGGATAGTATTGCATACGTTGGTAGGTGACGGTATGCTCTATGGGTTTTGGGCGAATAGGTGGTTTATCTCCGCCTATCGCCCCCCGGTTCGTCAAGGAAAAAGGAGGTTCCACTGGTATTAGTTTTGCTACCGCACTGCCGTAGACGGTGCGGATATTCCCTTGATAATCCCGCACGAAGTACCGGAAATCTTGTTCCGAACAATCCAAATAGCCGTCGCCGTTATGAATTCGTATCAGGGTATCGCTCTCGAAATCGGCTCCCGCATATTCCAAAGAACCCCGACGTGCCGTAACATGACTGCTCATGGCCGCTGTCCCCGATGTACTGCCGAAGGGCTGACCCGCGGGGATAACGACCGTTGTCTGTGGTGTGAGGTATTTACTGCCGGTTCTCTTGCCGTCGGCGGTGTAATAATTCACGATAGCCGACCCGTTGCGGAACTGCACGGTGTCGGGCAGATTCAGCAAATTGTATCGTATGGCGACAATATCCCGGTCGAGGTCAGCCGTCATATTTCCGTTGGAGTCGTAAAAATAATCGAGTCCGTTATGATTATAGTCCCGATATTCTTTCATGTCGTATCGCCCCTGTTCTCCCACCATATCGGTAATCTCTACTACCCTATTCCCTTCATAAAACCAGTTCATCTCGTCTATCATTCCGCCCCTTCCCCCATTGCGATACAAATTTACCATATTACCATGCTTGTCATATTCATATTCGACATGATAACGGCCGCTGGAAAAATCACTGCCTGTCACCGAATAGGCCGAAGCCAGCCGGTCGTAGGCATCATAAGTGAAGCGATAGCCGTTCACAATCGTGTCGGTATCGGTGCGATATGTCCAATTCATCGCCGATATATTTCCGTTATAACGAACTTTCCCATAGTTTCCCATAAAGTTTTCGTAATACAAATTCTGTACAAAATCGACATCTTCTATCCGAGTGATCCAACCCTGCAAATTATACCGATATTTAGCATGCGTCAGTCCTCCGTCGATACTTTTGCTGGATATCCGTCCCAACTCGTCGTATTCATATATCCAATCGGTAGACAAAGAGTCGTTAACCGCATAATCGGTGCGGGTGAGGCGTCCCGAGCGGTCATAAGTATTTTCTACGGACTCCGATACCGATAAACGCCCCCGGGAATCCAAATGTTCCGTGTATGATTTAAGAATATTTCCCGAAAGGTCGCATTGAGCATAAGTCATTTCATAATCACCCGATACATGCCGAGTGCGTGTCTGTACGGGATTTCCATATTCATCGTAATAATAAACGGTAATCGCATATTTGCTCCTGTCCGTCAAGTCGAACACCTGCGTCCCGGTCAGCAAACCTTTGGCCGAGGAATAAGCCGCACCATATCCCTCCTTACTCCGATAGGCAAGCTGCGAAGCTGCCGTCCCCTCGATGTACAAAAAAGAATAGTCGTCGTAATAATTGACCGTGAGCAACCGGTAATCATTGGCGGCAGGCAGCAGAATCCTGAGGGTATAACCCATACCCGGCCACGCAGTATAACTATCGGCACGTTCCTCGACAAACAATTTTTCTTTACAATACTGGCGCAAGTCTCCGGGGCTGCGAAGCGGATTCGCCTCATAAGTATACAGCACTCGGGAGAGGGCATCATATTTGGTTATGGTCCAGAGACTTTCGCTCTGTTGATTGCCGTCCTGACTCATGACCAACCGATTAGCCCTATCGTAAATCATCTGTATCGATTTACAACCGGGCAAACGCTTCCCTATGCAGTTCCCCCGGTCGTCGTATTTATAGAGATAGGCATACTGTTGCAAAAGAGTGTGGCTGTCGGGATAATTGCCGGTATTATACATTCCGTCCACAGCCATCGGGGGCAGTACGTAGCACAGCCTGCCGTGGTCGTCATAAATGTAGTAAGTGTCATAACCGTTTCCCTGACGGGTCATAACCACTCGACCCGATTTATCGGTGAAACTCTCTTGCCAAATTCCGTCCTCGTCGGTTTCGCGAGTAACATAAAGAGCACCCGGGGTATACCGCCCCACTCGTTGTACCCCATCGGACGAAATTCGGAAAAGAACGACCTCTCCTGCCGTATTGCACCGATATGCAGCAGTCTTCGGGTGAGCGTTCCAAACAGCTCCGGGATTTTTCACACCGACTGTCCGGCTCAACGGTGAGTTTTCGTACAAAGTCTCCCGATAGAGATATGTGTCTCCATAATAACTTTGAGCCGTCTGCCCGTATGTAGAAGGATTCACATAACAGCCGTTGTTCCCCGATACGGGTGTGGGAAGCCCTTGACGATATTCTCTCCCGGCCTCGTCGTAACTAACCGTGGACAGCAGGTCGGCGCCCGTTGCCGTGAAACCCACTCGGGAAGTCTGTTCGGGACGACCCAGCCCGTCATAATAGACCACGGTCGCAAGCGCCTGCGAAGCCCCTTCGGCAGTTATCCGGCCGTCCTCTATATTCGCCGCCGGGAAGAACGACCTCCACGATATAATTCTTTTCAGACGACAAACTCAAAGGAATATCGACGGCAGCCGACACTATCGCCGACATGGGTGACAAAAAGAGTATAGACAAACTCATTGAAAAGCGGAGGGGTCTTTTCATAGTATCGTGATTTTGTGTCTCTCCGTAAATTTATGCTTTTTTTTACATTTCCCCAAATATTTCACGCCTTTTTTTCATGCCTCGGCTCCAAACGACTGTTTTAACCCTCTTCAAACAAAATTCGGGAATTATTTTCGAGGAAAGCCCAATGAAACACATTCCCCCTATACATAGCATGAAAGCCGGCTCTTCCCATTATCCGGGAATCACCCTTCTCCGAACAATCGCACAGCATTGGCCGTGGTAGCCTCCTCCACCTCGGCAGTCGTAATATCCAGAATTTCGGCTATTCGCTTTGCCATATAAGGCAAATACGAAGGTTCGTTCCGCTTGCCTCGATAAGGCACGGGAGCCAAATACGGAGCATCGGTTTCGAGCAATATACGCCCGATGCCTACTTCTCGTACCATATCTTCGAGATGAGCGTTCTTGAAAGTAACGATGCCGTTTATCCCGAAATAATAGTCACCGGTTCCCCTCAGCAGACGCACCTGTTCGGCCGACCCCGTGAAACTGTGGAACACCCCTCGGAATGCCGGCACTCTGCCCGACTGCAACAGAGCCAATATTTCGTCGAATGCCTCCCGGCAATGAATAATCACCGGCAAACCCGACTGCCGCCCACCCCGTCTGCATCACAAAAGCCTCTTTCTGCTCCTCGGCATAGGTCTTGTCCCAATACAAATCGAGCCCTATCTCACCCACGGCGCAATACTCCCCGGAGAAAAGCAGCTCTCTCACCTGTCCAAGTCGCTCCCGATAATCGGCCTCCACCGACGTGGGGTGTAGCCCCATAGCCATACGGCAATAACCAGGAAACAAATCGTTCGTGGCATGCATGGCTTGCACCGTGTCGAAATCGACATTGGGCAATATCACTCGTTCGACTCCCGCTTCACGGGCGCGGCGCACCACCTCGACACGGTCTTCGTCAAACTCTTCCAGATAAATATGCGTGTGAGTATCAATCATCTTCGGGTCGCTTTTCTCCACTGCGATAATAATATACTACGCCGTAAGCCCGGCAACGGTTCAAACGGATTTCGGCAGGGAGATCGGCGTAATACGTTTCCACCTGATTCCACAAATCCAAGATAATCCGGTCCGCCTCCTCGCGCAAGGCATCCAATCCCGACTGGGAACGAGTCGTATTCAGTTTATAATTCTGTTGTTCCCGATAGGCTTCCTTGAAAATATCGTAATGCACGGTCACTTTCGCGATCGTAGGGTTATAAATAGGTGCGCCTCCGTGCGACACCCGTTCGCGTTCCCCCTCGATGAGACGTTCTCCCCAAACGAGAATGTGCTTCTCGCCGGTCAGCTCGGGCACGGCAAAATCTTCGGGGTCGAGCCCGTAAAACAACTTGTGTTCCTTACGCACCTCGTTACGCAACACCGCCAAATTAAGCACCTGTATGAAATGCGAGATGTACAACCGGGCCGTCTTCAAATGCGACTGATATTGTCGGTTGGCCTCGGCCTGAGCCGTATAGCAATACTGGAACTGCTCGACGGCACTTTTGAAACGTCTCAAAAGAACGCGGGCCTCGTTCAGCGTTTTATACGAAGCCGCCTGCTTGTCCACATCGCACTCGTGCTCCATCGCCACCGCTTTTTCGAGAGCGGCAAGGCGGGCTTTGTCTGTATTCGGTAACCGGCGGTAAGGCATCGTTTCTGAAAAATTTTAGTGATCTCGTTTTATCAATGAATTCGCCAAATCGTATAAAGGCTGCTTTGCCGCTTCGTCCACTCCGATTTGCCGCAAAGCCTCTATCGCCCGACGACTGTATTCGTCGACCTGCCGCAGACACAAATCGCCCGCACCGACACGGTCGTACAACGCCGTCACAGCAGCGATCTTCTCGGAAGGATCGTATTCGGCTGCGCTCAACCAGCGGGACAACTCCTCGGCATCTTTCCCTTCGACCCGTTGCCGGGCATTGATGAGCATATACGTTTTCTTGTTATTCAGAATATCGCCTCCTATCTTTTTCCCGAAACGGGCAGGGTCGCCATACACGTCCAACCAATCGTCCTGCAACTGGAACGCCAGTCCCAAAGACTCGCCGAAACGGTAGATACAATCCGCATCCGTCTCGCTCGCTCCGCCTATAATCGCCCCTATCTTCAACGCTCCCCCCAACAGCACGGCTGTTTTCAGGCGAATCATCTCGATATATTCCGCTTCGGTCACATCGTCCCGACGCTCGAATTCCATATCGTATTGCTGACCTTCGCAAATTTCAAGAGCCGTTTTCAAGAACAACTCGACGACGGCCCCCGTGTGCGGAGCTTCCGTGCGGGCGATATAACGGAAAGCGATGATCTCCATAGCATCGCCCGAAAGTATGGCCGTATTCTCGTCCCACACCTTATGCACCGTGGGTTTACCACGGCGCACGTCGGCTTTGTCCATCACATCGTCATGCAACAGCGTGAAGTTGTGAAACACTTCCAACCCCACCGCCGCATTCAATGCCCGACGATAATCGCCCGCAAACATCTCGCAAGCAAGCAACGTCAACAACGGCCTCACGCGCTTACCGCCCAACGACAACTCATAACGCACGGGAGCATACAATCCATCGGGTTCGGCGGC
>OGRY01001645.1_pt1 | contig 15802 bp, 17 predicted proteins | sample 1553551 | NCBI WGS metagenome assembly OGRY01 (sample SAMEA2580101, study PRJEB22360) | human gut metagenome | biome: human gut; feature: human-associated habitat; material: faeces | place: Denmark | collected 2008/2010
AAAAAAATCACTGAGCTTCAAGGGCAGCTGGAGGGCCCGCCGCAGCCTCTGATTCTGCTTTTCTTTTCGCTAATACTTCTGGTGAAAGATTAGTTTCTCCAAGCTGAATACCCGCTATCATTACAATAGAAGATAATAGTATCAGTGCAATTTTCTTAAACTTAAATGCCGGAATCCTCTTCGTAATTGGCGGAAGAATTATCACGCCGCCCAATATAATAAGGATAATGGCGGGCATCGTATACTCTCCAATATATGCTAGTCCACTTAATATATAGCATCCGCCAATAAACCACTGAAGTATTCTTTTAACTTTATTCAACATATCGCCGCCTCTTTTACATTTCGAGTGTTTTATGTGTGCGCCAAGTCAAAGCACAACCCACCTTTTCCGTTCATACCTATCGCTTACCATTACCGCTGGAAGTGCTATGCATCAACCCGACCTGCGTCTGCTTTTACCTATAAAGACGATTTCCCGTAGAAAGTCTATGAAAGTGATTTCGCAGACGCTTACATATTCTTCAATACTTTATGACCAACTACGCGTATAGAAGTTCCACACTTTTGACAGTGGATATGCATTATATGTATTGCGATACATATTGTTTACATCATTGGGGTATTTCATCTGTGCACCAATCGCCTCATTCGCAAGATTGGAGAGTTCTTCCAAATCAGCATAAGAACAGTCCGGTGCCAAAAGGTAAGCAAAGTTTTCTTCTACATATACTCCAAGGCTATTTGTGTAGCCAAGTTTAATTAAAACCGGATTGAGATCATCGTATGTATTACCTGGCTGATAATAACCATTCGGAGCATTCACACGGACATTGTACGCTGTACCATCACTTGCTAAAATATACCCATCATACACGCTATTAACGCCATTATTCTCTATGACATTCCCAAGGCGAATCGTCATAGCCCCAGTATTGTAGTAATCAGACTTGTACGCGTGCTGTGCTCCAAATCTACGAACTGCTTGGAATTGCTTTCTCTCATTTAAGAATGTCTTATTTCCCCAAGCAATTCCTTGGAAGATAGTGTAGTCATATCCTCTTTGGATGTCATAATTTGATCCATCATATCCAAGCCGAAGGTAAACATTGTCGATATAGTGCAAATACAGGTCATCAAAACCAGCACAAACTGCACAGTGAGGCGGATTATCAGGATTTATTCTTGCAGCATAATCTTCTATTAAGGTCTTGGAAATCCCCTGCATAATTTCATACTCAGAGTAGTGATTATTGATTTCTGCAATTTGACTTTCTGTCAATGTGTCAGCGTCTGCAATCTCACGCACCTTTGCAGTTGTCAAATCAGAGTTTCCAAACCAATCTGTTTGAGCTGAAGCAGGCAAAGCTATTACGCTAAGCAGCAGCACCGTTGCTGCCAGCATTGACGCAATTCTCTTTTTCATTTGACTTTTCCTTTCATCTTTTCTTTACGACCTTAAATCGCATGAAGCTTTTCATTGGTTTCAATTATCAATCAAGACAAATGAACCGCCTCGTATTACGATTTATCTTGTTAAAATTATACGATTTATAGAATTACCTGTCAAGGCATCCACACTTAAAATCGTAAGTAGCACTACGATTTATCCAAGGAGGGCAATGACATGGAACGCGAGAAGCCAAACTTTGACATTCTGGGAAGGATCGACCGGGAGCGGTTGGCTCGTGGATGGTCTGAATACACCCTTGCCGAGAACTCTGGTCTGACGCAATCCACCTTATCAACGTGGCGCAGACGAAACCTTCAGCCCAACGTGACCTCGATTGAAAAAATTTGTCATGGCCTTGGCATCACCCTCTCGCAGTTTTTTGAAGAGGACGCTGCCATTCATCATCTAACAGAAGAGCAGAAATCTCTTTTGACCACATGGGATAGACTTTCTCCATCACAAAGAACTGCTATCTTGGATTTGATTCAAGCATTTTTACCTGAATAATGCGCACATTTACAAAAAAGAAGGATGTCGAGCAACCATTGTGTCACCCGGCATCCTTCTTCATTAAGTAAAGGACTTCAGAACTTTTTTCAGTGCTTCACGCTGCTCTGGGGTTATTCGACCCAGCAAATTCAAAAATTCCTCTTGTTCCTCTTTTGTAAATTCGCTATGGGATTCATCTTTTACACATTTTTCGTTCTTCATAACAACCTTTCCTTCTTAAGTTTTTCCCTCGTCAGCCAATCCAGCCCGAATCTGCCGCTTATACTTATAATAGGTATTCCGGGCAAGCCCTGTCAGCTTCATGCACTCCACATCGTCCAATGTACCACCAAAAGCCTTACAATGGATGCGGATTTTCTCTTTGGCCGCTTTAGACTTCTTGGTTTCAAATCCAGTGCCTTTTTTACGTCCAACCTGTTTTCCATTCAGCTTTGCTGTTACAAGGCCCTCACGGGTACGCTGGTGCAGATCGGCAACTTCTTTTTCGGACTGCTCAAAGGCCAGCTTGATCTGCTCCTTAGCCAAGACCATCAGATACTCGTTGATGCCCTTCAAGATGAAGTCCACATTCGTCCCTGTCATGGCAATGCTGCCGGACAGGGCTTTTTTGTAAGTTTCAGTATCAATGTGATGCTCTTTCAGAAATATCAGCCGGATGCCCTTATGGTAGAGATCCTCATACAATGAAAATCCCTCTTCTGCGTTTCTGGACATTCGGGAGACAGAATCGAATACCACAGTATCACCATCTTTTAGAACCCGGTACAACTTGCTCCATTCTGGTCGGAGGATGGAAGTTCCCGTATAGGCTTCCTGCACAATGTGAGCAGTCGGGTACTCAGCCCTGATATTGCGAACCTGACGGTCAATGATCTGCTTTGCAGTGGAAATTCTGCAATAACCATAAATGCTCATAGCCTCTTCTTTCCGTATCAAAAATGCCGAACGTCATTTTAGCGTCACCGATTTGCTAAGACAAATCGGCTTCATCACACTATGATTGATACTTTTCTGTACCCACGGCAATTTTAATACTTTTTCCTGCGAGCCTTAGTCATCCCTCATAAACTTCAAAAGATTATCTCCGTTGACGAACGGTTCGCACCGTCCGTCCCCTGCGATGACTTTTGAACTTTATAAGGAACGACACGGCTCGCTCTTATCAACGGTTCAGATACTGATTCATAAACTCTTCCACCGTCACGCAGGGCTTTTGATTTTTCTCTGCTCCTCCAAACGGATCATAGTTCCAGTCCGTCTCTTCATCAATGTACCGCCGTCCGTCATTGGGCAGCTCCAACGGCTCTGCAAGAATAATCGTTCCCCAGTGATTGACCATGATAAATGGTGCAATCTCACAGGGAATCCCCCGGCAGTCATCATCATGCCGCACATCGTAGGCATACAGACCAGCAGGAACAGAATCCCGCTTAATGCGGACACTGGTGAACAGCGCAGGTTTGTCGCAGACGGTGATTTCCTCATAGCGTTGGGTCGTTGCATCAAAAGTCACAGAAAAGCCTCCTTAAAGTGCAATCAAAAATGCACGAAATTTTTTAGCGTAATAGTTCATTTCCTGCGGCGGCAGCGAAGCCAAATTCCCTTCACCATCAGTTCCTGCAATGAAACCGGGGCCAGCAAGATAATCCGCCCCATTCCAGAGCAGCCGGTTGGGAGTCAGGTTCAGCAGCTTACCTTCATCGTTGCAGACCAAGGTGACTTCAGAGTCGGTGTCGGTCAGCGGAATGCATTCGATCAGCCCACCAACAAAGTTCTGCATGGCTTCGAGCGTGTTGTCCAGTTCGATTTCCTTTGGCAGTTCCATCGGCAGGAGAGCAAGAACTTTGATCTTTGCTTCTTTCACTTTGAAATCTCCTTATGCTACGTTCAATCTGGTGGCTTTGTAGCAGTCAGCGCACATTCCCTCATGGGTGGCTGCAAATTCTGCCGCCTGCATGATGGAGCCATCTTTCAGCTTGACCCTCTTGATGGGCTGGTTGCAGCGAGCGCAGATGCAGGGCATCGGCGGCTGTTCCTGCTTTTGGCTGGTGGGTCTCGGCTTCGGCTGCTTTTGCGGTTCTGCCTCCGGCTGCGGTGCAGCATCTTCCGGCAAATCCTCTCCGGCATAAACGTACAGGCCCAGACCAAACATAGCAAGGTTCTTCACTAAGCACCGCATGATAGCTTTATTCACATCGAACATAGAGGCTGCTTCTACGGTACGTTCTTCCATGCCGATTTTTTCACGGCGGCGGGTCTGCGGATTGTAGTCCCATTTCGGGGTGGTGTAGGTATAAGGCGTGGCTTTCATCGCTTTATTTGCGCCATCCAGTACAGGCAGCCACATTTCATGCGAAACGCCCTCAATCGTGACCGAAGTATACACCATAAAGCCGGTGATGGGGTCATAAACATAGGGCAGACCGTTGAATTTCTTGACCTCATAGCTGGCAGCGGGATACAGCTTTTTCACCTCTGCCCAGGCATACGCCCAGCTTACATATTTTAACTCGGTATTGCCAGACTTCTTGACTTCCAGATGATCTTTGAAGTCGATAGCGAATAATTTTACGAATGGATTTTCCGTAGCCATAATAACCCTCCAAGAAAAAAGGCGGCAGAGAAGTCACTCCCTGCCGCCATATACAAAGTTTTATGCCGCATGAACGATGGTAAACCTGCGGCTGCTTACATTTTTGCTGTACTGGTTGAAAATATCCGGCTGCTCTTTCCGCAAACGCTGGGAATCCACACGTTTGCTTTCGGAGGACACCCACGACACCTTATAGCCCGGTGCTGTGCCATAGGCAGCATCCTGCATTTGCAGCTTGACCTGCTGCTCGATGGCCGTTTTCTCCTGTTCCATCTGCTCGATTTGGTCGGAAAGCTCCTGCCGCTTATCCAGAAGTCCATACAAGGCACTCAGGTCAGCGGTCTTATCCCGGTTGTCTACCTCATACATCTGGTTGATCTGCTGGGTGTCACAATCGCAACCGTTGGGTGCAGGGGGAATCTGGGGCACAATATGGTTTGTCCAGAAAAGTTCTTCCTTATCAATGAGATCAGAAAGCACCTGCTTATCTGTCACGATCTTGTGGATCACCAGCTCTTTGCCGAAAATCAGAGCTGCCACATACCAGCAGTCGAAACCGCTGACAGCTAAGTAGTGGTCAACCTGCGCCAGATAATGAGCCGGGATTTTCCCATCAGCCCACTTGTCCGCAGAGAAGGGCGAAACCGTCTTGCACTCCAATCCTGCTTTCTGCCCAACAATCAGGCGGTCAAAGTCTGCCAGAAGCAGCGGATGTTCCTCACTCTGGTAGATGGCATTTGCACGACGCACCTTAAACCCTGTTTCTTCGGAGAACCGCTGTGCCACATAATCCTCCAAGTCACGACCCTGCCGCATGGCTTCGTTGTCGATATTTTCAATGGTATCGCTGATTTTATCGTGGTATACCTGAAATGCAGAGCGATAGGGATTCAGGCCAAGTATAGCCCCGGCATCCGTGCCGGTAATACCGCATTTGCGATAACGGAGCCAATCCTCTTTGGATAAATTTAATGTAGATACAAGTCTTTTCATGCAATGTTCAACCTCTCTTTCAGCTGTTCTTCTGCGATAGAGAAATCATATTCCACCAAGTCTTTGATAATGGTGGAAAACTCATCCACCAAGGTACGGTCATCATCCAGCCACAGGGTATACAGGAAATCCAGAATGTTCCGCTGCACCCGGAGATGGTTCCAGAAACGCTCGTCCATTTGCTTCTCGGTGTCCAGCGTAATCAAGGCACTGACGATGGTGCTTTTCATCGTGATCTCGTATGCCGTGGTACAAGTTGGCTTTGGAAAATCGGCTTCAATGCTGTTCAGGAACTCAGAAAATTCCCGGACAGCCCGGTTGCTCACATCGTTCATAAATCCTCCTTTATGCTGCTGCCAGCACCATCTTGTAAGCCTTGTCGATCATGGGATTGCCCTCTGCGGTGCGCAGAAACAGATTTTCGTTGTAGTTGCGAGTTTTACGGATGGGGTCTGCATGGGTAGCAAAGTCCGAAACAGCGTTTACGAACCGCCAGCCGTTCTTGCCAACCCATTCCAGATCAGGTGCATTGTAGTAGCGAGCCTTCAAATCTTCTTGCAAGCGCAGGTTGTTCTTCCTCTGGCCATCGGTCAGATCTTCGGCGACAGGGAAGAACTCGTTGATAAACTCCTGCACCTTGCGGTCAGACAGCTTGATGGTGGTCAGCTCATGGATGCCTTTGCCCAGTTCCCCCATATAGCTGTTGGCAAGCTGCAAGGTTTCACGAGCGTCCTGCACCCGGAGCAGAACATTTTCGGTATGGCGAGCAGTCCAGATGCGCTTTGCAGTACCCAAAGCCAGATTCAAGGTGTTCTGGCAGACCACACGAACCGGGGTCATGGCAACTTTTACACCAGAGCTGCCATCGTGACTGTTGAAGAACACAAGATATGGGGTCACTTCATCTCCGGCGATGATGTACTTCTCCGGCAGCTTCGCCAGCATCCAGACTTTCTTGCCGCCCTGCAAAGAACCGGCAGTTTCATAAGTGACACCTTCACCCAGCAGATCATCGGTGAACTGGAATGCTTCTTCGTTCTGCACGATGCGATAACGGTCAGATACCACACCCAGAACAGCATCATCGGTGCTGCGGACGTTAGCCCGATAGCCGGGGATCATAGCACCCGTGCCGGAATAGATATTACGGCTCTCCACCTGCCAATCCAGACCGGCCAGTTCCAAGGCTTCACGGCTTGCAGGGGCATCCATGACAATACGGCCAAGGCCATGCCACGGGGTTTCACGGACAGAGAACATGGTTTCAACATTTGCAGACATAACTACTACCTCCTGAAATTTTAATGTGATTACTTGTTTTCGAGTTTATGGGCGATCCAAATAATGAGTATTACGGCAGTTTTCCCGATTGCCTTTGCGCCCTTCATTAGAATCTTTACCATAACATCAGCCATTGTTTTTCCTCCATTTTCAAGTAAAAAGTAAAGACCTGTGGACAGAATCAAACTGCTCACAGGTCTTTCTACAAAGATAATATATAACTGTAATTTTTTCAGATACGCTTCGTCTTGTGTCGGGGGTGTCAAATGTGTCAGGGTTTTATGAAACTCTCTATATATTTCTTTATTTTTATCCCTTCTACTCTATTTTTTCTCTTAGATAAAGCGATAGGATAAAAGAGAATAGATAATATATAATAAAGGTTTCTCGAAAATTCTGACACATCCGGCACAACTGACACAGTACTTTACGGTCAAGCTTTTGTGCGGATACCCACGGCTACCGTGAGGTCATGCCACTCATTTTTACGAATTCCCTGATTCCGGGAAGCTTTAAAAGCCTTAGCTTCTTCAAAAGAAATCCTAAAACGAGCCATCTCCATAAAGCCATCCAACGTACAAGTAGCACTATTTCGACTCTGCACTTCTGTCAGTTGGAAATCAAGTACCCAGCGGTATTCCTCATTCGTCAGCGGCGTGATCTGTGCCACACAGCTATTGATAAGCTCCCGGTCAACATCATTCCTAGATGCCTTTTGCCATTCATCCAACTTCTGCGCAATCAAATTCATGTCAAGGGTTCCACTGCGCTCATCCTCCTGCTCCACATTCTCATATTGAGACTGCAATTCTGCAATCTGCGCATCCAATCCCTTCCGCCGCTCTGCCAATTCCTGTTTTGTGATGATTCCGTCTGCACACAGGTCTATGTACTTATCCAGACGCTCCCTCTGTCTGGCGATGCTGTTTTCCAGCATCGCCTTTCTGGAAATGCGGACAGTCTTTTCTTCTGCCATGCAGCGGTTCAAAATTTTATAGACCTCTTTGACTGTTTTGCCCTTGTCAAAGGTGAGATGTTCAAATACCTTTGCTGCCATCAAGTCCAGCTTCCACTCACAGATTGCTCTGATTTGGCAGCTAATTCCCAAGTCCAAGCCATGCTCCTGCAAATAGCTGATGCTTGGCCTACGGGTACGGCGATAACACTGAAATCCATGAACTACTGCACCATCCCGATTTACACGCCACTTGAACTGGATAAATCCTGCGCCACAGCTGCACCGCAGTTTTGCCGTCCAGACTGACTTGGGCGTATTTCTCATGTACTTGTGCTTTTTCCCATTTTCATCTATTACCCGTGCTGATTTCGATGCCAAAATCTGCTGGCATCTATCCCACATTTCTTCTGATACCAAAGGCTCAAAGTCGCCTTTCACATAGATGTAGCTGCTCTCGTCCAGATTTTTAACACGTTTCTGCGTCAAATATCCGTCGCTGTGGGATTTATTGTAACAGATGCACCCTTTATAGGTTGCATTATGTAGAACTCTGCTCACCTTGGAAGCGTCCCACGAAACATGGCCGCCTGCATCCAATCGGCCAAGGCGGTATAATTCGTTTACGATTTTAACCAACCCATTTTCCCCGGTAGAATACATTTGGAAAATCAGTCTTACCGTTTCAGCTTGGTCAGGGTCAGGAACATAGGTTCCGTTCTCCCTGCGGTATCCTAAGATGTTTCCGCTGCCATATAAAACGTGCTTCTCCCGGCTGATTTTCTGCCCAGCCTTCACGCGCTCTGAAATTTTGCGACTCTCATCTTGTGCCATAGAAGACATGATCGTCAGCCGAAGTTCGCCATCGTTGGTCGCCGTGTTGATACCATCGTTGATGAAAAATACGTCCACCCCACGTGCTTTCAACTCCCGTGTGTAGGACAGCGTATCAACTGTATTTCGTGCAAAGCGACTCACTTCGCGAGTAATGATTAGGTCAAATTTGCCCTTCTGAGCATCTTCCATCATGCGCAAAAACTCTGGCCGCTTCTGTGCTTGTGTTCCGGTGATGCCTTGGTCTACGTAGACCTCCACGATTTCCCAGTCCGAATGCCGGGAACATTCGATTTTATACCACTCCAACTGATTTTCCAGGGCATTGATTTGCGCTTCATGTTCGGTTGAAACACGAGCGTACACGGCTACTCTCATAAAATTTAACCTCCACTGTCTCTGACTCTTTTCTGCGGCAAAAAGAAAGGCTCTGGCAGAATCCCCTCCACCAGAGCCTTTCTCTGTTGTTTACGAAGCCTTTGCAGGCGGTTCTTCCTCCTGCTCACGCTTCATCCGAAGGAAGTTCTGATAGGTAGGCAGGTTGATTACCCCTGCTGCAAAGAGAGCTTCCATCAGACAATAGGCCATCGCCTTTTCGTCAATTTCCAGCATCGTGATACCTCCCTTGGTTATCGTTTATGGTGCTTAGAATCAGAGGTATAACGTATCATCGAAGAATCAGAAGTTACGGACGAAACCTGATTCCTTGGAAAGCAGATACCGGATTCTTTCGGGCAATCATATCCTCTCCTATACACCGGAAGCGAATATGCTTTATCCCCCTTTGGGTAAGTTCTTTTGTGAATGCCTTTTTGCTACACGCCCACATATTCTCCTCCTTGCAGTAGTCCGAGTAAGCATTATACAGGTCTTCTGTAGCGGTCACCGCTTTCGGCTCGCTCCTATCGCAGCTTTCCTGTATAAATTTTCCTACGGTCTTCGCAATAGAGTCTCTCATAATGCACTTTACGTTGTCCACCTGTGGAATCTCCGGGAAGATGTAGTTGAGTTGCACAAGCTTCCGCGCATAGCGCAGTGCCTTTGTAACAATAGCATCTCGCTCTTTCCAAATTTTTTCTCCCAAATCCGGGTCTTGCTGGTCATCCGGGATTGCATAATTAAAAGGCAGATATATGATACGTTTTAGGAGTGCATCATCTTCTCCGTCAATGATAAGCGGGTGATTACTTGAAAAGACAAACTTTATACGCCTTTCCAGCAACGCATCATCACGAAATTTGCGTGGAACATTGATTGAATCGCCTCCTGTAATCTGCTTCAATCGAGAAGCTGCCTCCTCATCAATTTTTGAACTTGGCATGTCCATGTCAAAATTGATTACAGCGTTGGCCAGCGAAGACATTCCAAATTCATTCTTCATTTGCTTAAGTCTAATACTGCTGATGGATTCTTTGGGGTACAGGCGTCGGATAAAGCTTCCCAAAACGCTCTTGCCGCTATTTCCGATACCCTTCATGAAAATAAAGAACTTTCCCCGTGCAGGGTAGATAAGTAAATACCCGATTGCCATCCAAACTCTCTCCGACAGCAGGGAATCCCCACCTGTGACTCGCTGCAAGTATTCCTCAAATACCTGGCACTTTGCCTGTGGATCATATTTTGCCTTAATACAGGTAAAGGTTATTTGATCCGGGCTGTGTGGATAAAGTTTCCACTCCATAAGGTCAAGGATTCCATTTTCCAAAGGTGCATAAATCGGTTCATCTTCCGGCTCGCTGCACTCAATTTGGGGATCTGTTACGAGGCAATCGTAGAGATCCTTATACCCACGTAGGCTAGATTCATTATTGAGTTCGTAGTCCACATTCTGACGATATAACTTGATTAACTGCTTTGAATCCAGCTGTGTGTAGTAATATTCATTGTGGTAATACAGCACACCTCCACAGGAAATGATATGGATATACTTTTTTAGTTCCCTTGTCGTTTCGACAAGGGACTGTTTTTTTGAGGTTTTTATCCCAGCCGATTTTGTCGGTTTGGCATCGGCGTGTTTCCTCGTTGTATTTAGTGTGTCCTCATTTTTCGGAGATTCTGTAGCTATTGCACTAGAATCCTCAAACGGATTAGGCGTCCGTTGTTCGCTGTCCATGCCTGTTGACTTATATCGTTCAGCATCTCGTCTTTCCTTGATTTTGTTGCGCATCGCCTCCTTTGCAGAAAAAGCGGCCTCTTGTTCAACATGCTCCCCTATTGCGCAAAGTTCGCCAAAGGATAGCTCGGCTCCTGATGCCGGAAGAATTTCTTCAGCATATTCCCTCATGAAATTATTCTGTGCCCAGCCCGAATCATTCTCAATTTTTTGAGCGGACTTCTGTAATACCGCTTTTTGCCTATCATGGAATTTGTCCTTTCCATACATATTATTCATGGTTGATTTTCTCCAAAGTGGTCTTCTGGAAGTACATCTGCTCGACCAATTTTTCGATGGGATTCTGCGTTTCTCCCAGATTACCAGAGAGCAGATAGTCGATTCTTGTTAATCCCTGAATCTTTCCGTCTCCCTCCCAAAGATAGCCCATTTCAGCCCCCCAAGCATGTACAAACACCTCATAGAAAGCATCCGGTTCAAAATCGTCCGGGCATCCAAGTATAATCGGAGATTTCATTGTTTCGCCTCGGACAAAAATACCAGCAGCTATTTTTCCGGACTTGAATGTTTTCGTGTCGAACATAAGCGGAAATTTTTCTACCCCATCCTCACATCTCCAATTACAGCTTGACAAAATCCTCCCATTCTGTTTCAAGCTCATTTGGAAACCTCTGAACGGAGAAATGTACTCGCCTTCCCGAATAGCAACCTCAGCCTTGCCATTTATCATGGTAATCACAATATCTGCATAACCGTCTTTACCCTTAGATGCTTTCTCTTTCCAAGCAAGGAACTCATCCGTAACTTCTTTCTGAGTTTCGTTGAGTTCCCGATACCACTTGTCATATTCATTCTGTGTCATAGCAAAATACCTCGAAAATCAATTATTTTTTGTGCTTCGAAGTGGCCACCTCGTTTGCAAAAATATAATATCATAGCCATCATTTTTTTCGCACAGTGTTTTTTTTATTTTTTTCTCAGAAAAAATGCACGGCCATTTTTGCCCAGCAACAAAAAAGTGATGCTTCTTGGAGACATTAAAATTCTGTCTCCAAGAAGCATCACGCTTAAATCTCTTACTGCCGGAATCCTTTTGGACCTTCCGCAAACTTCTGAATCTTATATTCGGTGTTTATCAAATATTCTGCTATTTGTCTATATGCCTGCCTATTACATAGCTCATCGCGTGGATACTTGTCAACATAATATAGTACCATCTCTGAAAGATCTAAAAGTGCCTGACGGACATACCCTTTTTCCATTTCTCCATTGTAATATTCCGAGAAGGACTGCAACAAGGAAAATTTTATCATACCACTTGTATACTTGAGACTTTTATTCCTTGCTAAGGATCGCATACCTTCTCTAATTGAGCACTGCAAATGCAAATCCTCGTGGCTCTCATCACTATCAACAGCTTGAATTGGCCTCTGTATACGCTTCAACAGCTCCGAGAAGCCCTTTCCCTCGGAATCTACCATTAGCAAAATGTCAAAAAAACGGCAATTTGCTACTGTGAGCAATGTCGGCGTGCTTCTTGTTGAGTTGAATGTTAGCACCTCAGATGCTTCTACAAATTTTCCTTTAAATGGGACCTTACCCATTATCTTATTTAATCGTCTCTGTAACTTTTTTGCCATATCATCAATTTGGCCAACATTATTATTGCAGAATCCACCTATTACATCCATGAACTTATCTTCTTTGATATGTTTTGTCTTCAGTAATTCATTTACCTTCTTTTTATCTTCGTCCTTAAGTGTCTCGTTCTTATATTTATCCTGATGGATGAACAACCATCTGCGCATTAAATACTGTCTATATGGTATCTCTCCTTCTTCGGTATCGTCATAAACATCTATATCAGAAAAAGCGTCCTCTAGTCTTATAAACGATACAATGGTTTTTTCCCACTGCCTCTGTATACTTTCATTTTCTATGTCTAAGCCCTTTTCTTCCGTAATTTTGTGCTGCGCATCCGGCAATTTCCAATCTTTAGATGCCATTTTAACCTCGTCCTTCCTACACATAACCTTATAAAAGTTCTTTTTAATCAAAAACCTCCCCGGTGAAACCATTCAGTTTCACCGGGGAGGTTTATCATACGCTTATCTTCCCATGTTTTGCACGATTAGTGCATCTTCATGCAACAATCTTACTTTCTGGGATTTTTGATAGCAGCCTGGGCAGCGGCCAGACGTGCGATAGGCACACGGAAGGGAGAGCAGCTGACGTAGTCCAGACCAACATTGTGGCAGAACTCGACGCTGGAAGGATCACCGCCGTGCTCGCCGCAGATGCCCAGACCCAGGTCGGGACGGGTCTCACGGCCATCATGTGCAGCCATCTTGACCAGCTTGCCGACGCCGACCTGGTCCAGATGCTGGAACGGATCGCTCTCGTAGATCTTGTTCTCGTAGTAAGCGCCCAGGAACTTGGCAGCATCGTCACGGCTGAAGCCGAAGGTCATCTGGGTCAGGTCGTTGGTGCCGAAGCTGAAGAACTCAGCCTCCTTGGCGATCTCGCCGGCAGTCAGAGCTGCACGGGGAATCTCGATCATGGTACCGACCAGATACTTCATGTCAACACCGGAAGCCTTGATGAGCTCGTCTGCGACCTTGACGACAACGTCCTTGACGAACTTCAGCTCCTTGACCTCGCCGACCAGCGGGATCATGATGTGCGGAGTGATGATATAACCGGTCTCAGCAGAGACGTTCAGAGCTGCCTTGATAACAGCGCGGGTCTGCATTGCTGCGATCTCGGGGTAGGTGACAGCCAGACGGCAGCCACGATGGCCCATCATGGGGTTGAACTCGTGCAGAGAAGCAACGACGTTCTTCAGGTCATCGAAGGTCATGCCCATGTCGGCAGCCAGCTCCTTGATGTCCTCGTCCTTGCTGGGCAGGAACTCGTGGAGAGGCGGGTCCAGATAACGGATGGTCATCGGGCGCTCACCCATGATGCGGTACATCGCCTCGAAGTCACCCTGCTGGAACGGCTCGACCTTGGCCAGAGCAGCCTCGCGCTCTTCCACGGTACGTGCGCAGATCATCTCACGGACAGCCTTGATGCGGTCCTCAGCGAAGAACATATGCTCGGTACGGCAGAGGCCGATGCCCTCAGCACCCAGGTCAACTGCCTGCTGTGCGTCGCGCGGGTTATCGGCGTTGGTCATGACCAGCAGCTGACGAGCAGCGTCTGCCCAGCCCATGAAGCGGTTGAAGTTCTTGTTGCCGGTGGCGGCGACGGTAGCGACCTGCTCGCCGTAGATGTTACCAGTGGAGCCGTCGATGGAGATCCAGTCGCCCTCGACGAACTTGTGGCCGTTGAGCTCGAAGGTCTTAGCCTCTTCGTCGATCTTCACCTCGTTGTCGTTGCCGCAGCCGGAGACACAGCAGGTACCCATACCACGAGCAACAACGGCTGCGTGAGAGGTCATACCGCCACGAACGGTCAGGATACCCTGAGATACCTTCATACCTGTGATATCCTCAGGAGAAGTCTCCAGACGAACCAGAACTACCTTCTCGCCCTTAGCAGCCCACTTCTCAGCGTCGTCTGCTGTGAACACGATCTTACCGCAAGCAGCTCCAGGAGAAGCGCCCAGACCCTTGCCTACCGGTGTAGCAGCCTTCAGAGCCTTAGCGTCGAACTGCGGGTGGAGCAGTGTGTCGAGGTTTCTCGGATCGATCATCAGAACAGCTTCCTGCTCGGTCTTGTGGCCTTCGTCAACGAGGTCGCAAGCGATCTTCAGAGCAGCCTGAGCGGTTCTCTTACCGTTACGGCACTGGAGCATGTAGAGCTTCTTGTTCTCTACGGTGAACTCCATATCCTGCATGTCGTGATAGTGGTTCTCGAGGGTGTCGCAAACCTTGATGAACTCTGCGTAAGCCTCGGGGAACTCCTTCTCCATCTGAGCGATGGGCATAGGAGTACGAACACCAGCAACAACGTCCTCGCCCTGTGCGTTTAACAGGTACTCACCGAAGATACCCTTTGCACCAGTAGATGGATTACGTGTAAATGCAACACCTGTACCAGATGTCTCACCCTTGTTACCGAATACCATGGTCTGTACGTTTACAGCGGTACCCCAGTCACCCGGAATATCATTCATACGACGGTATACGATAGCACGCGGATTATCCCAAGAACGGAATACAGCCTTTACAGCCTCCATCAGCTGTACAGTAGGATCCTGTGGGAACTCACTTCCCATAGCATCAAAGTAAACCTTCTTAAAGCGAACAATCAGTTCCTTTAAGTCATCAGCGGTCAGCTCTACATCGTAGGTTACACCTTTCTCAGCCTTGATCTCATCGATGATCTTCTCAAAATGGCTCTTCGGAACCTCCATAACAACGTCAGAGAACATCTGGATGAATCTTCTGTAAGAATCGTAAGCAAATCTTGGATTGCCAGTCTTCTTTGCGAAGCCTTCAACAGATACATCGTTCAGACCCAGGTTCAGGATGGTATCCATCATACCTGGCATGGATGCACGTGCACCAGAACGAACAGAAACAAGTAACGGATCCTCTACGTCGCCTAACTTCTTGCCATTGTACTCCTCTAACCACTTTAATGCATCAAAGATCTGAGTCTGAATTTCATCAGAAATCTTCTTTCCGCAGTTGTAATACTCGGTACATGCCTCAGTCGTTACAGTGAAACCCTGTGGAATCGGCATGCCAAGACCGGTCATCTCAGCCAGGTTGCAGCCCTTGCCTCCGAGAAGATTTCTCATAGAAGCATTGCCTTCCTGGAACTTGTAAACCCACTTAGCCATTATAAACCTCCTAAAAATAAGGGATTGCTCCCGGTTTTCTTTTGTGTCCAAACAGACCTTTACTGTTTTCACAGACACTCTGTTAATATTATAACATAATCTGGCAATTAGTAAAGTGGAAAATCCTAAAAAATCTTGTATTTTTATTTTTCCTATAGTAAAATAGATGACATGGCTAGATGATTCTTATTTTTTTGTCAATCAATCTTGCTAATTTGCTGTATTTTGTGAACGTATATTTGTTTTTTTATAAAAAACTTCATTAAAACCCTCATTTG
>OGRY01001646.1_pt1 | contig 15796 bp, 12 predicted proteins | sample 1553551 | NCBI WGS metagenome assembly OGRY01 (sample SAMEA2580101, study PRJEB22360) | human gut metagenome | biome: human gut; feature: human-associated habitat; material: faeces | place: Denmark | collected 2008/2010
GTGATGATCCTGCTGGCGGCGGGCGGCGTGGCGCTGTTCGCCCTGCGCCGGATCAACCGATACGTACTGACGGGCCTGCTCGCGGGCGTGATGCTGCTGGACCTCGTGCCGGTCGACCTGCGGTTCCTCTCGTCGGAGAATTTCGTCTCGCCGCGCCGCAACCAGGTGACGGCCTCGGCGGCCGACAAGGCGATCATGCAGGACAAGGACCCGGGCTACCGGGTGCTGAACCTCACGGTCAGCCCCTTCAACGACGCCACGACCTCCTATTTCCACCGCTCGGTGGGCGGTTACCACGGGGCGAAGCTGGCCCGCTACCAGGATCTGATCGACCGTTACCTTTCCAACGCCGACGACGGAGTGCTCGACATGCTCAACACGCGCTACCTGATCGTTCCGGGCAAGGAGGGGCAGCCCGAAGCGCAGCGCCGCACGACGGCCTTCGGAGCGGCGTGGTTCGTCGACAGCGTCATCTACGCCCCCTCGGCGCAGGCGGAAATCGACCTGCTGGGCAAGACGGACCTCCGCACGACAGCGGTGGTGTCGGGGCAGAATCCGGCGAAGAGCGCATCGCGGCCCATGCCCCTCGGCATCTACGCCTCCGCCCGGATCGAGCTCACGGAGTACCGCCCGAACTACCTCAAATACGAATACACGCTCCCCGAAGAGGCGGTGGCGGTGTTCTCGGAGATTTTTTACGACCAGGGCTGGAAGGCCTATGTCGACGGCGAGGAAAGCCCCTACTTCCGGGCCGACTACGTCCTGCGGGCGATGACGCTGCCCGCAGGCACGCACACCGTCGAATGGCGGTTCCGCGCACCGGGCTGGACGGCCGTCGAAGGCGTGACGCTCGCGGCGTCGCTCGCGATCCTGCTGGGAGCCGTCGCGGCGCTGGTCTATTGTTTTAGAAAAAGAACGAAAAAAGAGAAATAAAAAGGGCGACCCGCGCAAACCCGTTTGTCGTCAGCATGCGTAAAATTTCGGGTTTCGCGCAGGGGTTGCGGATCGGACACAGCCGGCCTATTTCCGATTCGCGGCAACAAGGGAAGCCCGAAATTTGCCATTATCACGACAAATGCCATGAAAGACGATAAAAGACTGAAGCGAAAGGTCCGCAACTCCTACATCGTGTCGACGGTGAGCATCACGCTCGTGCTGTTCCTGCTGGGATCGGTGGGTTATCTGATGGTCGCGGCGCTGAAGGTCGCCGACACGCTCCAGGAGAGCATCGCCGTCACCGTGGAGTTGAAGAACGGGCTTTCGGAGGCGCAGAAAGAGACCATCAGCAAACGCCTGACCGCCGAGGAGATGGTCGCGACGATCGCCTACTTCGCCAAGGAGGAGAAGGCCGAGGAGGAGGAGTTCCGCAAGATGTTCGGCAGTTCGTTCGAGGAGATCCTGCCGGAGAACCCGCTGCTGGATTCGTTCGAACTCACGCTCACGTCGGCATCCTCCGACAAGGAGCTGCTCGACTCGTTCATCGCCGCCGCCGGACGCATCGAAGGCGTCGACCGCGTGTCGTACCCGGCGCTGATGGCCGAGCGGCTGCACGCCACGGTGAACAAGATACGCCTCGTGCTGCTGCTCTTCGGCGTCGCGCTGCTGGTCATTTCGCTGATCCTGCTGAGCAACACCATCCGGCTGGCGATCTTTTCGAAACGCTACCTGATCAACACGATGAAGCTGGTCGGGGCCACCAAGTGGTTCATCATGCGGCCCTTTCTCGGAAGCAGCCTCACGCAGGGAATCCTGGCCGGCACGGCCGCCTCGGCCTTGTTCGGCCTGGCCGTCTACGGGCTGAACGAGGCGGTCCCCGAACTGATGACCATTGCCGAAGCCGGCAAAATCGCCATCATCCTCGGCTCGATGATTGCGGGCGGCATCATCATCTCGGGGCTTTTCACCTTTGCGGCCCTCAACAAATTCATCAACATGAAGTCGAACAAGATATACCTTTATTAAATGAAAAACGAACAGAAGAACGCGCAGGACCCCGTACCGGAAAATCCCCGCATGCCCCTTACGCGGCGCAACTACGTCCTGCTGGCGATCGGTTTCGCGGTCGTCCTCCTGGGCTTCGTCCTGATGGCCGGCGGAGGCAGCGACTCGCCCGACGAATTCAACTACGCGATGTTCTCGTGGAGGCGCATCACGCTGGCCCCGATCCTCGTGATCGGCGGTTTCGTCATCGAGATCTATGCGATCATGCGACGTTACAAGTAATTCCCGGCCCGTTGCGGAACGCCGTCCCGGCCGGGAGACCCGCCCGGCAACGGCCGGCGGACCGGAACAGCCGACAACTCAAGACCCTTTCTAAAAAATAAATGGACACACTGCAAGCTATCCTGCTCGGCATCGTGCAGGGCATCACCGAATTCCTGCCCGTTTCAAGCAGCGGTCATCTCCAGATCGCCAAGGAGGTGCTGGGCGTACAACTCGAAGAAAACCTCACGTTCGACGTGGCGCTCCACGCCGCCACGGTGTTGAGCACGATCGTCGTGCTGTGGAGCGAAGTCTGGCGCCTCCTGAAAGGACTGTTCTCGCGCCGGTTCAACGAAGAGCAGGCCTACGTACTGAAACTCGTCCTCTCGATGATCCCCATCGGCATCGTCGGGTTCCTGCTCAAGGACCGGATCAACGACCTGCTCAACGCACCCTACATCCTCGCCGTCGTGGGCGCGATGCTCCTCGTGACGGCCGCGCTGCTGGCCTTCGCCTACTACGCCAAGCCGCGGCAGAAGGAGACGATCTCCTACCGCGACGCCCTGATCATCGGACTGGCGCAGGCATGCGCCGCCATGCCGGGACTTTCGCGGTCGGGTTCGACCATCGCCACAGGCCTGCTGCTGGGCAACAAGAAAGCCGCCGTGGCGCAGTTCTCGTTCCTGATGGTGCTGGCTCCGATCCTGGGCGAAACCCTGCTCCAGGCGACAAGCGGCGATCTGACCGCCGGTATCGCCGCAGGGCCGCTCATCGCCGGATTCCTCGCATCGTTCATCACGGGATGTCTGGCCTGCAAATTCATGATCGAGGTCGTGAAGCGGGGCAAACTCATCTGGTTCGCCGTCTACTGCACCGTTGCGGGACTGGTGTCGATCACAAGCTATTTCTGCTGATGAAAGAAGCACTGGACCTCCGCGGCATCAATTTCGAGGACGGATACATCGCCGTCGTGGACAAGCCCCTGCGCTGGACCTCGACCGACGTGGTGCGCAAAATCAAATTCGCGCTCCGCAGGCTGGGTTACCGCAAAATCAAGGTCGGACACGCCGGGACGCTCGACCCGCTGGCCACGGGCATCCTGCTGGTCTGCATCGGCCGCGCCACCAAACTCGTCGACGCCCTGCAAGCCGAGGAGAAGGAGTATGTGGCCGACGTGATGCTGGGCGCCACGACCCCGAGCCACGATCTGGAACACGAGATAGACCGGACCTACCCGTGGGAGCACATCACGCGGGAAGCGGTCGCCGAAGCCCTCGCCTCGCTCACCGGCGAGCGGCTCCAAACCCCGCCCGTCTACTCGGCCAAGAAGATCGACGGCACACGGGCCTACGAACTGGCCCGCGCCGGCGAGGAGGTCGCCGTACGCCAGGCGCTGATCAACATTTACGAAATGGAGATCGTGGAATACGACCTGCCGCGGGTGCGTATCCGCGTGCGTTGCAGCAAGGGAACCTACATCCGCTCGCTGGCCCACGAGATCGGACAGGCGCTCCGCAGCGGGGCGCACCTCACCTCGCTGCGCCGCACGCGCAGCGGCGGCTTCACGCTCGAAAAATCCTATGAGCTGGACGAATTTCTTGAAAATCTGCAAAAACTTGAAACAAAATAGACTTTTTTGCGTATAAAAAATAATCTGTCTTTGTTTTCCGGAACCTTTCCGGCAGGCGGGACAGAGGCAAAACCGCGTTTCAGGCCCCGCCGAACGCAGAAAATGTCGAACCACATTACGTAAAAAAGAGCGTTCATCTATGAAATTATCGCAGTACGGGTATGACTTTTCACCCGAAATGCTGGCCAAATACCCGGCCGACAATCGCGACGAGTCGCGTCTGATGGTCATCAACCGCGCCAAAGGCACTATCGAGCACCGTATCTTCAAGGACATCATCGAGTATTTCGACGAAAAGGACCTGTTCGTCTTCAACGACACGAAGGTTTTCCCGGCACGCCTCTACGGCAACAAGGAGAAGACCGGCGCCGAAATCGAAATCTTCCTGCTGCGGGAACTCAACCGCGAACTGCGGCTGTGGGACGTGCTGGTGGACCCCGCGCGCAAAATCCGTATCGGCAACAAACTCTACTTCGGCGACGACGACCTGCTGGTGGCCGAGGTGATCGACAACACCACCTCGCGCGGCCGCACGCTGCGCTTCCTGTTCGACGGCTCCTACGAGGAGTTCAAGCATGCGCTCTTCGCGCTGGGCGAAACGCCTCTGCCGAAGTGGGTACGCGAGAAGGTCGAACCCGAGGACGCCGAGCGTTACCAGACCATCTTCGCCGAGAAGGAGGGCGCCGTGGCTGCCCCGACGGCCGGCATGCACTTCTCGAAACACCTGATGAAGCGCATGGAGATCAAGGGCATCGACAAGACGTTCGTGACGCTGCACGTCGGGCTGGGAAACTTCCGCACGGTGGACGTCGAGGACCTCTCGAAGCACAAGATGGACTCCGAGCAGTTCTTCGTCGAGGAGGCCGCCGCCGAAGCGGTCAACGCGGCCAAACGGCAGGAGCACAAGGTCGTGGCGATCGGCACGACGGTGATGCGCACGATCGAAACCGCCGTATCGACCAACGGCATGATCAAACCCATGGAAGGCTGGACCAACAAGTTCATTTTCGCCCCCTACGAATTCACCGTGGCCGACGCCATGGTGACCAACCTCCATCTGCCCTACTCGACCCAGCTGATGATGGTGGCGGCTTTCGGCGGTTACGAAACCGTGATGAACGCCTACAAGGTAGCCAAGGAAGAGGGGTATCGTTTCGGCACTTACGGAGACGCGATGCTCATTCTTTAATTTTTTTTCACTACCTTTGCAGATATAAACCCTCAAAACCATGGCAAGCAAAATTCTGTACGTGTGTCAGGAGATCACCCCCTATCTTCCAGAAACGGAGGGTTCCCGGCTTTGCCGTGCGCTGACGCAGGCAATGCAGGAACGCGGGAACGAGATCCGCACCTTCATGCCCCGCTACGGCTGCATCAACGAGCGCAGGCACCAGCTGCATGAGGTTATCCGGCTGTCGGGCATGAACCTCATCATCGACGACAACGACCACCAGCTGATTATCAAGGTGGCGTCGATACCCGCGGCGCGCGTACAGATTTATTTCATCGACAACGACGACTACTTCTCGCGCAAGGCGGTGCTGACCGACGGCGCGGACAACTACTTTCAGGACAACGACGAACGGGCCATCTTTTTCGCCCGCGGCGTACTGGAAACGGTCAAGAAACTGCGCTGGACCCCGACGGTGGTGCACTGCCACGGCTGGTTCACGGCCGTGGTTCCCGTTTACCTGAAACGGATCTTCGCCGACGACCCGATCTTCCGCGACGTCAAGGTCGTGGTGTCGCTCTACGGCGACGGCTTCTCCGGGGAACTCGATCCCGGATTCGGCGCCAAGATCGCCGGCGAAGGCGTCAAGGACAAAAATCTTGCGATTCTCGACACTCCGTCATACGAAAACCTCTGTCGCTTCGTTATGGAATATGCCGACGGAGTGGTTGCGGCATCCCCGGATGTCGACCCGAAAGTATTGGACATGGCCCGCGCGAGCGGAAAGCCGATGCTCGAATACCAATCGCCCGAGGCAGAGGACTTTTTCGATAATTACAACCGATTCTATGAAGCGATTCAATAACTTCCGCCGCATGCTGCTCCCCGTTGCAGCGCTGGCTGCCACGATAGGACTGACCCTCGGGGGCTGTACCAAGGTGGACGATACGCTGGGCGGAAACCTCATCCCCGACAACCAGCAGATGAGGGCGGGATACGTTCAGCTCCCCCGGGCCGACGAACTGAACCCGAAGAAATACGTCGAAACACGCCTGTTCCAGACCGATTCGATCGTCAGTTCGAACATCACCTACGGCTACATGGGTTCGATGCTCAACGACACGCTGGGCCACCGTTCCGCGGGATTCCTTTCGCAGATGGTCAACTATTACAAGGTCGATTCAGGATACTTCGGCTACATGCCGATCTTCGACTCGGCGCAGATCTTGCTCAAGGTGACCAGCTTCGGCCGCGACTCGGTGACCGAGCAGTCCTTCGCGGTCTACGAGGTCGTCAGCAACAAATACCTCACCGAGAAACCCATAGCGCCCAACAAATCGCAGCGCGACTCGACCTTCTACCTCAATTTCGACCCCGTGGCGGAAGGCGTCTACAACCCCGACGAGCCGCTCTTCACCTTCACGCTCGGCGGCGAGGGCAAATACCCCTCGACCACGTCGGCCGTGACGTTGGAGCCGACCGAAGCGGGTAAAAAATACATCCGCCGCCTGATGCTTCAGGAGGGCGAGTATGCCGGCGACTACTCGATTTACAGCGCCGACAGCCTGAAATACTGGGTCGAGGCGTTCAAGGGACTTTACATCGCCCCGAACCCCGAGAAGCCGCTCACCGAGTACGGCAAGGGAACGATCTTCGCCACGGAACTGACCTATTCGGGCCTGTCGGTCTACGGACGTAACCGCGTGAAGGACGACCCCTCGCTGATCAAGGACACGATCGGCATGGTCTACTACTTCTACGAAGACGGCGCGGAATTCGGCAACGTCTCGGTAAACAACGTCAAGCACGGCTACGAGGAGGCCACGATCGCCCGAAGGATAAACATAGAGGAAGCCCGCGAGACGGCCGAGAACCGGCCCGAAAATCCCCTCGTCTATGTCGAAGGCATGGGCGGCGTGGTGACCGAGATGACCTTCAGCCCGGAGTTCTTCGCAGAGCTGGAGGCGGAGATCGCCAAGGGAAATGCCGACGGCAAGAATTTCAAAACACTCGCGTTCAGCCAGGTACGCATGTCGATCTACTTCAACGACAGCGACTACGAGTGGGAGAAGATCGCGGACAGAACGGCCGGCGACATCCTGCGCATGACCGACCAGATGAACGCATACCCGACGCGGCTGGGCATGTACACCAATTACAAGACGCTGACGCCGATTTCGGACTACGCCTACGTCTACGAGCAGAACTACGGTTCTTCGGTAACGCTCGCCTACAACGGCAAGATCAACCGCAGCCGCGGCTGCTACGTAATGGACATCACGGGCTACATGCAGCAGCTCTGGAACAGTTACATGGAAGCCAAGGCGGATGCGGGCGGCGAGGTTGCGAACATCGACTGGGACAAAGTCAAGAACCGCTCGGTATACATCGGACCCGAAGCGTACAGCCTCTACACGACCTCGTTCGGCGTGTTGCAGGGCATGCCGACACAGGCCGGGACTGCCGAACCGAACAACGCCCCGATCCGTTTCAGTATGGCGTACAACCTGATCAAGTAAACAACAGATAACCCCTTTTGCGGAACCTAAGTGTAATGCTTAGGTTTTCGCTTTTCTGAAAAAGCCATCAAAACAGCAATGCAGGAAAATTTAGTAATCGTAGAGTCCCCCGCCAAGGCCAAGACCATCGAGAAGTTTCTCGGCAAGGACTTTATCGTAAAATCGAGCTTCGGACACATCCGCGACCTTGCGAAGAAGGATCTCGGCATCAATATCGGAGAAGGCTACAAGCCCGTATACGAAATCCCCGGCGACAAGAAGAAAGTGGTCGACGAACTCACGAAGCTGGCCAAGTCGAAGACCGTCTGGCTCGCCTCCGATGAGGACCGCGAAGGAGAAGCCATCGCATGGCACCTGACCGAAGTGTTGGGTCTCCCCGTCGACCGGACCAAGCGCATCGTCTTCCACGAAATCACCAAGCGGGCGATTCTGGAAGCCATCGAGAAGCCGCGCACGGTCAATATGGACCTGGTCAACGCCCAGCAGGCACGCCGCATCCTCGACCGGCTGGTCGGCTTCGAGCTGTCGCCGGTGCTGTGGAAGAAGGTACGTCCGGCGCTGTCGGCAGGCCGCGTGCAGTCGGTCGCCGTGCGCCTGATCGTGGAGCGCGAGCGCGAGATCATCGCCTTCCGCTCGGCAGCCTATTTCCGTGTCGTGGCCCAGTTCTACGCCGCCGGAGACCCGGAGAAGACGCTCTTCAAGGCCGAACTTTCGTCGCGTTTCGAAACCGAGGCGCAGGCCGAAACCTTCCTGCAAAGCTGCATCGGCGCCACATTCACGGTGGCCAAGGCCGAGGAGAAACCCGCACAGCGCTACCCCGCGCCGCCGTTCACCACCTCGACGCTCCAGCAGGAGGCGGGCCGCAAGCTGGGCATGTCCGTATCGCAGACGATGTCCGTCGCGCAGCACCTCTACGAGCAGGGTCTGATCACCTACATGCGTACCGACTCGGTGAACCTCTCGCAGCAGGCGCTGGCCCAGTGCAAGGAGGAGATCACGAAACTCTACGGCGAGAAATATTCGCGCTGGTTCAACTACAAGACCAAGACCAAAGGTGCGCAGGAGGCCCACGAGGCCATCCGCCCGTCGTACATCGAGAACCACACCATCGAGGGCACGCCCGCCGAGAAGAAACTCTACGACCTGATCTGGAAGCGCACGGTCGCCTCGCAGATGGTCTGCGCCGAATTGGACCGCACGACCATCACCATCGACATGTCGGGCAGTTCGAACCAGTTCGTCGCACAGGGCGAGGTGGTCCGTTTCGACGGCTTCCTGCGCCTCTACTCCGAATCCACGGACGACGACCAGGCTGCCGAGAGCGGCGAGGGGCTGCTGCCGAAACTCACGGCCGGCGACCGGGTCCTCCCGTCGCAGATCACCGCCACAGAGCGCTTCACCTCGGCTCCGGCGCGCTATAACGAGGCCTCGCTCGTCAAACGCCTCGAAGAGCTGGGCATCGGCCGTCCTTCGACCTACGCCCCGACGATCACCACGATCATCAACCGCGGCTACGTCGTCAAACAGAACAGGGACGGGCAGAAGCGCAACTACGCACAGCTGACGCTCACGGGCGAAAAGATCGCCTCGAAGACCCTCTCGGAAAACTACGGCAAAGAGAAAAACCGACTTTCGCCGACCGACATCGGCATGGTGGTCAACGATTACCTGGAGGAGCAGTTCGGCCCGATCATCGACTACAACTTCACGGCCAGCGTAGAGAAGGAGTTCGACCGCATCGCCGAGGGCGACATCACCTGGGACAAGATGATCGACGAGTTCTACGGTCCCTTCCACAAGATGGTCGATTCGGCCATCACGACGCAGACCGCCAAGACGCGCGAAGTGCGCATTCTGGGCAACGATCCCAAGACGGGGCACATCGTGAAGGCGCGCATCGGCCGTTACGGCCCGATGGTCGAGATCGAAGGGAACGAAGGCGAGAAGGGACGCTTCGCGTCGCTCAAAAAGGGCCAGCTGATCGAGTCGATCACGCTCGAAGAGGCGCTGGAGCTTTTCGCCCTGCCCCGCGACCTGGGACAGCTGGACGGCGAGGAGCTGATGGTCGGCATCGGCAAGTACGGACCCTACGTGCGCTACGGAAAGTCGTTCGCGTCGCTGGCAAAGACCGACGACCCCTACACGATCGGCTACGACCGCGCCGTTGAGATCGTCCGCGCACACCAGGCGGCCGCGGCCGCGGCCAACACGCCGCTGAAGAGTTTCCCCGAAGATGCCGACATGCTCGTCAAGAACGGCCGCTACGGACCCTACATCGCCTACAAGGGCAAAAACTACCGCCTGCCGAAGGGAGCGAAGCCCGAGGAACTCACCCTCGACGACTGTCTGAAGATCGTCGCAGGATCGAAAAAGTAACCGCCCCGGACAAGAGGGGAAGGGTCTGGCCGCGAAACGGAAAACCGTACCGGGACTGCGAAACGACCCGCAAGAAAGCAAACACCGAAAACCGAACGATTGATGAAAAAACCGATTCTCGCCGCACTTGCGCTCTGCTACGCACTCGGAGCCGCGGCACAAACGCCCGACACGGCCGCCCCGGAAGGCTACCGTTTCACCGACGTCAAAATCCTGCCCGTCACCCCGGTCAAGGACCAGAGCCGCAGCGGAACCTGCTGGTGTTACTCGACCCTCTCGTTCCTCGAAAGCGAAATCCTCCGCGCCGGAGGTCCCGAACTGGACCTTTCGGAGATGTGGATCGTGCGCAACATCTACTTCGAAAAGGCCGTGAAATACGTCCGCCTGCACGGCTCGCTGAACCTCGCCGTCGGCGGACAGGCCCACGACGTGCTGCACGGCATCGAGGCGTACGGCATCGTCCCCGAGGAGGTCTATCCGGGACTGAACTACGGCTACGACAAACCCAATTTCGATGAGATCGACGCCGTGATCAAGGCCTACGCCGACGCGGTGATCAAGGCCGGCGGGAAGCGCAGCGACAGCCGCCTCACGACGGCCTGGCAGGCCGGGCTGAACGGCATCCTCGACGCTTATTTCGGCCCGATGCCCGGGAAGTTCACCTACCGGGGCAGGGAGTACACCCCGGCGTCGTTCGCCGCGTCGCTGCCGATCGACCTCGGCGACTACATCGAATTCACCTCGTTCACCCACCACCCCTTCTACACGGAGTTCGCCATGGAGGTCCCCGACAACTGGAACTGGGACAAGGTATGGAACGTGCCCCTGGACGAGTTCATGCAGATCATCGACAACTCGCTGGAGAAGGGTTACACGATCTCCTGGGGAACCGACGTGAGCGAGAAGGGGTTCAGCCGCACCAAAGGTCTGGGCATCGTCCCTGAAGCCGACCTCGAAGGCATGCAGGGAACCGAAGCCGAGAAGTGGGGCAAACTCACCCAGAAGGAGAAGGACGAGGCGCTCTACAAGTTCGACAAACCCGGCAGGGAGCGCACCGTCACGCAGGAGCTTCGCCAGAAAGGCTACGACAACTACGAGACCACCGACGACCACGGCATGCAGATCGTGGGCACGGCCACCGACCAGAACGGAACGCCCTACTACAAGGTCAAGAACTCGTGGAACACGACAGCTCCCTACGACGGCTACTGGTATTTCTCGCGCCCGTTCGTCGCCTACAAGACGATGACCGTGCTGGTCAACAAAAACGCCGTTCCGAAGGCGATTCTCAAGAAAATCGGCGTCAAATAGACCGACGATCCCCGCAACGACAAAACAGCCCGGCTTGCAAAAGCCGGGCTGTTCGTTTATCGAAGTTTAAGTTTTTAAGTCTACTGAAAGGGAGATTTTACATCTCGCGCAGTTTGATGCTCTCTCCCAACATGATCAGGGCGGTACGGAACCACTCGTTAATCCTTGCTTTCATACTAAATAATTTTAATTAATTCTTAAAATATTTTATCATTTAAGACAGGACAAAAGTAGTGCGCGGAAACCAAACTTCCAAATATTTTATTAAGATTTTTTATAAAATTTGTAATTTTTTTGAATAAATCTCTATTCTTCGATTTCGACGCCCAGCAGACGGGCCAGCTCAACAGCCTGCAATGGACTAATTTTCAATCCTTTCAATTCAAACGACCCGATCTCGCGAACGCGAATGCCGCGGATGTCCGAATCGGCGAAAGAAAGTCCGCGCAGGCGGGTGCCGAAGAATTCGGCCTGTGTCAGGTCGCACTGCGCAAACTCGACACGTTCGAAACGGCAGTCCCCGAAAGCGGCGCCATGCATCGGACAGCCCGCAAAACGCACCGTGCGCAGCCGCGAAAAGGCGAAATTGGCGAACTCGCCCTTGCAACGTTCGAACAGCAGGTGGTTGAGCGCGGTTTCGGCGAAATTCGTTCCCGAAAGTTTGCAGTCGGCGAACCGTACGCGGTGGAGACTGCACCCCAGCAAGTCGGCGTTCGAGAAATCGCAGTTGCGGAAAACCACGTCCGAAAACTGCGAACGGGCAAGCACGCTCCCCGCGAAGAGACAGCCCGTGAAGAGGCATCCCTGCACCGAAAGGTGCTCGCGGTCGAGCGATGCGAAGTCCGCAGCGCGGAACGAAGCGTCGGCGATCTCCTCGTCACGGGTCATCCGAACGGGATCAGCGGACGCTGCTGACTCCCGGAGCAGTTGCGGTGCGGCGATTTCCATGGGCGGCAATTGTTTGAATTGCCGCAAAGGTAGGAATTTTTACCCGTTTCGTTACTACTTCCGGAGGTTGGGATTGTTCATTTTGCGCAACCGGAAATATTGGTTATCTTTGCTGTCGACTCCGAGCTCCAAATTCATGAAAAAGACCTGTTTCCTTCTCCTCACCGTTTTGCTGACGACAGCCGCGCTGCGCGCGTCGGCCCAGAACAAGGACACCTCGAAGGAGAATTTCCCATCGACCGAAACTACGCTTTCACAGATCGGACAGGCCGAGGCGCACCCGAACGCCAGGCACGTCCGGATGGCCGACACTTCAGCCCTCGCCGCTCCGGTGAAACGTCCGGGGCTGATCCGCCGCATCATCGACTATTACAGCCGTTCGAACGTGGACCGCACCTTCGAAAAGAAGATCGACTGGAGCATCGCCCCGGGACCCAACTACTCCTCGGACGTAGGCTTCGGCATCGGATTCCTGCTGGCGGGACTCTACCGGCTCGACCGCACCGACTCGGTCACCGCACCGTCGAACATTTCGATTTACGGCAACTTCACGACCGAGAAATTCGTGCTGCTGCGCTTTTCGGGCGACAACATCTACAACCACAACAAACAGCGGCTGAGCTACTCGGGCGCATTCGTCTACTTCCCCGGCGCCTTCTACGGCGTGGGTTACAACGCCGGCAAGGAGGGTTACGCCCAGGACCTCACCACGACGATGGGCGCCTTCCGCATCTCCTACTGCACCTCGCTCGTGGGCCGCTTCTACATCGGCGTCAGCGGCGGCACCGCCGACTCCGGAGCCAAGTACAAGAGTTCCGGCATGGTGGAATACATGCAGCGGATCGAAGCTGACGTAGCAGCCGGAAAACCGGTTCCGGGCGGCAAGATGGGCGAGCTTTACAACCTCTGGCAGGAGGGACGCTACGACCCTGCGAAACAGGACCCGTTCTCGAATTACATCGCCACGACGGGCGACAAGCCCAACGCCTTCAACGCCAATGTCGGGCTTTTCGCCCAGTACGACACGCGCGACGTGACGTTCAACGCCTCGAAGGGCATCTTCATCAAGGCCGAGGCCAAATGGTATCCCGAATGGCTGGGAAACACGCGCCGCACGTTCGGACGCTTCACGCTGACCTTCGACTTCTACCAGAAACTCTGGAAAGGGGCCGTGCTGGCCTGCGACCTCTACGCCGACGCCACGACCGGAACCCCCTCGTGGCACATGTACGCCAAAATGGGCGGCATGGAACGCATGCGCGGTTACTACGAGGGACGCTACCGCGACAAAAAACTGGTGGAAACGCAGATCGAACTGCGGCAGAAAATCTACCGCCGCCACGGCATCGTGGGATGGATCGGCGGCGGGCAGGTCTGGGGCACGGAGAAATTCCGCTGGGGAAACACGCTTTGCAGTTTCGGCTGCGGCTACCGCTTCGAATTCAAGAACCGCATGAACATCCGCCTCGATTACGGCTGGGGCAATTTCGGCAACCAGAATCTGCCGTGGGACCGCAAGCGATCCTCGGCGTTCCTGTTCACCGCTTCGGAAGCATTCTAAAGAATATATACGAGGATAAAACCTTCGTCCAGAGAGACGGAGAGCCTGACCGGCTCTCCGTTTCCGATCCGTCCCGCCAGCGTCCCGGCAGCAAGGTCGAGCCGCACGACGTGCAGATCCCTCCGGAAATCCAGCTCCCGGCGTCCGGCATACTTGTAGAGCGTCTCTTTTGCACACCAGACGATCCCCGGCAGAAGCGGGTCGTCGGAAAGGGCCTCCTCTTCAGGCGTCAGGTAGCGGCTCGCGGCGCGTCTGAAATCGCGCGTTGCGGGTTCGATGTCCACGGCGCAACGCTCCGGGGAGGCGCAGACCGCGATGCGGCCGGCGCAATGGGCGACGGAGATATGGACGGCCCGGTTCGTCAGCACCGGGGCGCCCAGCGCATCGTAGGCGATCCCGACGTCGTCCCCCAGTTCGCGGCGCACCACGGCCCGCCACGTAAGGAACTCGGCCCGGCGGCGTTCCGACACGAACCCGGCTGCCGCGGCACGTTCTTCGGAAGTCGTCCACCGGGCGGACTCTTCGGCCGTCAGCGGCGGCGATGTCCACAGGGCCGGAATCATTGAAGGTCGACGCGGATTTTATCGACCCGGTGGCCGTCCATCTCCTGCACCGTGAAACGCAGGTCGTGCGAAGTGAAGACGTCGCCTTTGCGCGGAAAGTCGCGTTTGAGTTCGAGCATCAGCCCGGCAAGGGTTTCGGCCTCGCCCCGGACGTCGGCGAAAACGTCCTCGCCGATGTCGAGGATACGCTCGAAATCCCCGAGGTGGGTCTTTCCCTCGAAAATATAGCTCTTGGCGTCGAGCCGCGTGTAGAAGCACTCGTCGTTGTCGCTCTCGTCGGAAATCTCGCCGACGATCTCTTCGATGATGTCTTCGAGCGACACCAGCCCCAGCGTCGAACCGTACTCGTCGACGACGATGGCCATGTGGACCTTGTTCGACTGGAAGTCGGCCAGCAGGTCGTTGATCTTTTTGTGCTCGGGGACGAAATAGGGTTTGCGGATCAGCTGCTGCCACGCGAAATCGCCGCCGTTGTTGATGTAGGGCAGCAGGTCCTTGACGTAGAGCGTCCCGCGGATATTGTCCACATCCTCCTCGTAGACCGGGATGCGCGAGAAGCCCGATTCGATGATCGTCCTCTTGACCGTCTCGTAATCGGCCGTCATGGAGAGCGCCGTGATGTCCACACGGGGTTTCATAATCTCCTGCACTTCGGTATTGACGAAGTTGACGATGCCCGAAAGCATCACGTGCTCCTCGGGGCTGGAACTCTGCGTCATGTCGACGGCGTCGGCCAGTTCGTCGAGCGAAATCTCGCTCTTGTGCGCGGCCTTTTCGCTGATGCGGCTGCTCGTGCGGACCAGCGCATAGGAGAGCGGATAGAAAACCCACCGCAGCACCAGCAGCGGACGGGCCACCATCGAGGCGAAGCGCAGGGGAATCGTCTGCGCCAGCACTTTGGGCAGTATCTCGCCGAAAAGCAGCAGCAGGAAAGTCACCAGCACGGTCTTGAACAGGAACTCGAACCGCAGGAAAGTGAAGACCGAGTCGATGATCCCGGCCGTGAGGATGACGATGCAGATATTCACCAGATTGTTGACCACCAGAATCGTCGCCAGCAGCACGTCGACATTCGTCAGCAAGTGCAACACCGCCTCCGCCGAAGCGGTCGTGCGCGTCTGCAGGCGGCGGATATCCTTATGCGACAGGGAGAAAAACGAAGTTTCAGCCCCCGATACGAGCGCTGAAACGCACAGCAGTCCCAACGTCACCGCGCACAGCACGGCGATATGGCCCGAAAACCCGTTGAATGCGATCCATGAAGCGGTACTCTCCAAACTTGCGCGGATTTAGTTAGTCAAAAAGCGATCCGCCCTGCGAATCGGCAGCCTGCTGGCTGTTTTCGGACTCCTCGCGCAGCACCTCCTTGCGTCCGCCGGGCATCTGCACGATGAACTTCGAGTTGCGCGACTGGTAGGCCGGTTTGGCCAGCAGCAGTTCGATGTTGTTGTAGCGGGTTGACTTGGCGCCGAGCATCACCTGCTCGGGCGGCCGCTGCGGCGGCGCAACGGGCTT
>OGRY01001668.1_pt1 | contig 15666 bp, 11 predicted proteins | sample 1553551 | NCBI WGS metagenome assembly OGRY01 (sample SAMEA2580101, study PRJEB22360) | human gut metagenome | biome: human gut; feature: human-associated habitat; material: faeces | place: Denmark | collected 2008/2010
GACACCGCGCGTATTTCCGCGGAAATAGCCACGCAGCTCCGGGCGGGAGACATCATACTTTACGAAGGCGACATGGGCGCGGGAAAGACCACCTTCACAAAGGGGCTTGCCGCTGCGCTGGGTATCACCGACCCCGTAACCAGTCCGACCTTCGCGCTGGTCAACGAATACACCGAAGGACGGCTGCCGCTGTTCCACTTCGATCTGTACCGTATCGACAGCTACGACGACCTCTACGCTATAGGGTTCCTCGATTACCTCGACCGAGGAGGAATCATCGCGGCGGAGTGGAGCGAGAACATCGAAGGTCTGGAGCAGGAGCTTGCCGGAGACAGCTCCCGCACCATAATGAAGATACGCATTGAAAAGACCGGCGAGAACGAGCGCCGCATAAAGGTACGCGGACATATTGTCTGCCCGCTGTGCGGAAGCAATGAGATCTCCAGGGCTGTGGTGAAGCAGACCGGTGATACGGTGCGTATCTGCGAGGGCTGCGGCGCGCTGTGGACGGAGCCGCGCATTTCCGCCGACAACAGCACAACTTTCGCGCACTATATGGAAAGCCGCGGGCTGAACCCCTACTGGAACGAGCTTGAGGGAAAGCAGTACCTTTAAGCGGCTGAAAGGGAGTGACTACATGATATTAGGCATAGACAGCTCCGCGATATCGGCGGGCTGCGCGCTGATGGACAGCGACGGCAGGATAATCGCCGAACAGTTCCTGAATACAAAGCACACGCATTCCCAGACGCTGCTCCCGATGGTGGAAAGCATGCTGAAATGCGCGGGCGTGAAGGTATCCGACCTCGACGCCGCCGCTGTAACAGTGGGTCCGGGGTCGTTCACGGGACTTCGTATCGGGGTTTCCACCGTTAAGGGAATGTGCTACGGCGCAGGGAAAAAGTGCGTGGGTATCTCCTCGCTGGAGGCGATAGCGTACAATTTCACTGGAACTGACGGCACTATCGTCTGCTGCATGGACGCCCGCTGCGGGCAGGTCTACAACGCGATATTCCGCAGCGAAGGCGGAATCATCACACGTCAGTGCGCCGACCGTGCGGTACGTCTTGAGGAGCTTGCGCAGGAGCTTTCCGGCATGTCCGGCAGGATAATACTCGCAGGCGACGGCGCAGAGCTTGCGCATAAGTCCACCGGGGAAAAATACGAGCTTGCTCCCTATATTCTGCGCTACCAGCGCGGAAGCGGCGTGTGCTACGCAGCGCAGGGCAAGGAGCTGATCGACCCGGCGGCGCTCATGCCGAGCTACCTCAGGCTCCCGCAGGCGGAGCGCGAGCGCCTGGCGCGCGAAGGCAAACCGGTAACGGAGTAAATCATGGTATCCATGGTATCGCTTCGCGATGGATTAAAAAATATGCAAGCCGCAATGCGGCTGTATAAATACCATACGGTCGTTTCATAAATGAAAGAGAGGTAATTAATATGGTAAATCTGGTCAAGGGTCAGAAAGTGGAACTTACAAAGAGCAACCCCGGGCTGACGAAGATAAACGCTGGGCTCGGCTGGGATGTCAACGCGTTCGACAGCGGCTCTCAGTTCGACCTTGACGCCGAGGTGTTCCTGCTCGGAGACAACGGCAAGGTAACTTCCGACGGCGACTTCGTGTTCTACGGAAACACCGTGCATGCTTCCGGCTCAGTTGAGCATACCGGCGACAACCGCGACGGTGTGGGCGACGGCGACGATGAAACAATAAAGATCGACCTCAGCAAGGTTCCGCAGAATATCTCCCGCATTACGTTCGCCGTAACCATTTACGACGCTGCGGTACGCAACCAGAATTTCGGTCAGGTGAACAATGCATTCATTCGCATTTACAACCCCGATACTAACGAGGAGCTTCTCCGCTACGACCTCACCGAGGATTTCTCGATCGAAACCGCGCTGGTCATCGGCGAGCTGTACCGCCACGGCAGTGAGTGGAAGTTCAACGCTGTCGGAGCCGGCTATCAGGGCGGACTTGAAGCGCTCTGCCGCGCATTCGGGGTTAACGTCTGACGAATTTGCAAATTCCTGAATAAACTTAAAAGTGGGAAAACTGGTGTTTTCCCACTTTTTATGTATTGAATCACAGCTTAATCAGCGTAGTCCGAGCCGTACTCGCGAACCTCCAGCGCCTTTATAGCCGCTACGGCGTCCCAGTAGAAATGCTCCTCGCCGATACGCTCGCGGAATCCCGCTCTGTCCATCATCTCGCTGACCGCGGTCTGCACGCCGGTGAAGGATATCTGTGTGCCCTTCTCACGGAGCGTGTTGTAGAGCCGCTCAAGCTCTGAAAGTGAAATATCGTCCGCAGTGGGAACTCCGCGCATTGAGAGTATCACCTGCGGGTTGCCGCACAGCGCCTCGAGCTGATTTATCAGCTTCTCCTGAGTTCCGAAGAACAGCGGTCCGGAAACGTACACCACCTTGAATTCCTCGTGATGGCCGGAACGCACCTTGCCCTTCAGCTTGTCCTCGTCGATATCGCTTGAAGTAACGCGAAGCTCGGAACTCTTTACAACGAAAACGATCATCGCCGCAACAACGCCGATAACGATTGCGACCGTCAGGTCGAATACAACGGTGGAAACCATCGTCAGCACATACTGTAAGATGGAGGACTTGAACTTCTTCTTAAAAATGCTCTTGATCGCCGCCCAGTCGTTCATTCTGAAGGCAGTTACCATCAGCACTCCCGCAAGCGCAGCCATCGGGATACGGCTCATAACGCCGCCGAGCAGGAACATCGAGGCAAGCAGGAACAGCGAATGGAACACGCTCGTAAGGCGCGTCTGCTGGCCGGATTTCACCGCTACGCTTGTGCGCGCAATGGCCGCCGTAGCCGGCACACCGCCGAAAAGCGGCAGCAGAATGTTGCCTACGCCCTGCGCGATGAGCTCTTGGTCGGCATTGAACGGCTCGTTTTTCATGCGGGAAGCCGAAGCACCGCACAAAAGGCTTTCAATCATGCCGAGCGCTGCAATCGTCACAATGGGCGAGATGAGGTTTTTCAGTATGTCAAGGTTCAGGCTGCCGAGGTCAAGGCGGTCAGCGAGCATCAGCGTGCGCGGAATGTTGCCCACCGTCGCAATGGAATCCATACGGAACAGGGCGGAAACGACCGTTGCCAAAATGATGCCCACAAGCGAGCCCGGCACGCGTGCGCCCCACTTTTTCGGCCAGACAATCATCACGACAACGACAAGCAAACCAATCAGCACCGCTTGGAGGTTCGGATGAAAGCCGAGGCGCGCGTAAGACGCGATTTTTGCCAAATTCGAGCTGCCCTCGGACGCAGTGCCGAAGAGATTATCGATTTGCCCCATCGCGATAGTAATCGCAATGCCGGACGTAAAGCCCATGATGACGGGCATCGGGATGAAGCTGATGAGCCGCCCAAGCTTAAAAATACCGGCTAAAAGCAGCAGTGCGCCCGCCGCAAAGCACGCGAAAAACACGCCCTGCAAGCCGTAAGACGCCACAATGCCCACCAAAACGGCGCTCATCGCGCCTGTGGGGCCGGAAATCTGGAACGAAGCGCCGCCGAGTACTGCAATGACAACGCCCGCAATAATCGCCGTAACAAGACCCGCAGCTGCCGTAGCGCCGGAAGATACGCCGAACGCCAGCGCAAGGGGCAGCGCCACCGCGCAAACAGTCAGGCCCGCCATGATGTCTTTCATCAGCTTGGCGGTGTTGTAGCCCGAAAACTCCTGTTTCAGGCTCGTTAAATAGTCTTTTATCATGTTTCCCTCCAATAAATTGATTTTTCCGCATAATTTGCCGCTTTTTTGCCGCAGCCTATTAACTATACCATTAGGAGCCGCTTTAATGCAAGGAAAAAGATACGCCGTTTTCTCGCGCTTTTCTGTGCATACAGCCCGCGTGACACACCTTATAAAAATCTTTACTTTTTATAGGAAATACGCTATACTTTGTACAAAAGCAAATGCGAAAATTCCTTGTTTTAATCCAAACAAAGAGGTATGAAAATGAACGTGAAAAAAACGGAAAAAGACGGCATTGTCCGCGCCTATCCCGAAAACGGCAAGCCGCTCGCGTGGTCTGCATCGTCCGGCGTAGAGCTCATCGAAAAAGACGGCCTGTATTTTAAAGACTTGGAGAAGACCGGCGAGCTTCTCCCGTATGAAGATTGGCGTTTGCCCGTTGAGGAGCGCGCCGCAGACCTTGCTTCCCGTCTGACAACAGAGGAGATTGCGGGTCTCATGCTCTATTCACCGCACCAAGCGGTGCCGCCCATGGCGTTCGGCCCGTTCGGCGGTACATATAACGGCCAAAAGTACGCGGAAGCAAATGTCCCTGCGTATACGCTTACCGACCAGCAGAAGGAATTCATGAACAAAGAGCACATTCGCCACGTCCTCATGATTACGGTAGAAGACGCGAAGACTGCCGCAAAGTGGAACAATGAGCTGCAAAAGCTTGCCGAAAGCATGCCGCACGGCATTCCGGTGAACATTTCCTCCGACCCGCGCAACGGTGCGCGCGGCAGCGGCAGCGTAGAGTTTAAAACCGCCGGCAGTGACGTCAGCAAGTGGCCGGAGGGTGTCGGTTTTGCCGCGTGCTTTGACCCCGAGGTTGTCCGCCGGTTCGCGGAGGATGCGTCGAAAGAATACCGTGCGCTCGGCATCACCACGGCGCTCGGCCCGCAGATTGACCTTTGCACCGAGCCGCGCTGGATGCGCTTTGTCGATACGCTCGGTGAAAATCTTGAAATGACAAAGAAAATGGTCAAGGCGTACTGCGACGGTATGCAGACCACCAAGAATTCCGAAAACGGCTGGGGATATGACAGCGTAAACACCATGGTCAAGCACTGGCCGGGCGGCGGCACGGGTGAGGCCGGCCGCGATGCACACTATGCCTACGGCAAATACGCGGTTTACCCGGGCAATAATTCCGAAGAACACAGGAAACCGTTTACGGAAGCGGCGTTTAAATTAGACGGTCCCACCGAAAGCGCCTCTGCCGTCATGCCGTACTACACGGTTTCTTGGGGCCTCGACACCAAAAACGGCAAAAACGTCGGCAACTCGTACAGCGAGTATCTCATCAAAGATCTCCTGCGCGAAAAATACGGCTTTAAGGGTGTCGTTTGCACAGACTGGGGCATCACGCAGGATCCCGCACCCATTATGGATACGTTTGCAAGCCGCTGCTTTAATATGGAAAACATGACCGAGGGCGAGCGCTGCTTCGTCGCCATCATGAACGGCGTAGACCAGTTCGGCGGCAACGCAGAGATTGCGCCCATCATGGAAGCGTATCAAATCGGCTGCGAAAAGGTCGGCGAAGAAGCCATGCGCGCCAGAATGGAGCGCTCTGCCGCGCGTCTGCTCAAAAATATTTTCCGGTGCGGCCTGTTCGAGAACCCGTATCTCGATCCCGAAGAGTCCGCCAAGATTGTCGGCAACGCGGAATTCTGCGCCCACGGCTATGACGCACAACGCAAATCTGTCGTCTTATTAAAGAATCGCAATCACTGTCTGCCGCTCCAAAAGGGTATCAAAATCTACGTGCCGCAGCGCAAGCTCCGCACCATGAAGGGCTTCATGCGCAACGATATTCCCGCCCACACGGAAGACCCCGTGACGGACGAGGTGATTTCGAAATACGGCGTGCGCGTCCATACGCCCGAGGAAGCGGATGTGGCGCTTGTCTTTGTGGAAAGCCCTGCGTGCAACGCGTATTCTACGGAAGACGTCGCAAACGGCGGCAACGGCTACCTGCCCATCACACTCCAGTACCGCCCCTATACGGCGGTGAACGCGCGCGAAGTGAGTATTGCGGGCGGCGATTTCCGCGAGGATTTCACGAACCGCAGCTACCGCGGCAAAACGAATATTGCCTATAATGAATGCGACCTCGATAACATTCTAAACTGTCGCGAGGCGATGGGAGACAAGCCCGTCATTGTCTGCGCAGCGATCAACAACCCAATGGTCATGCACGAGTTTGAGCGCGAAACGGACGGCATCGTCGTCGAGTTCGGTGTTTCCCGCGCCGCGGTGCTCGACGTCGTCTTCGGTGATTACGATCCCACCGGCCGTCTGCCCGTGCAGATGCCGAAGGACATGGACACCGTGGAAAAGCATTGCGAAGACGTTCCGTTTGACCTTGAAGTGCACGTGGATGAATTCGGTCACGCCTACGACTACGGCTTCGGCATGAATTATGAAGGCGTCATCGAGAAATAAGGAGTGACATCTAATGAATACAGTAGAAAAATGGGGGCTTTTTGAAGTTTCCCTCAAGGGTCCGTCTGCGGGAAACCCGTTTACGGAGCAGTCCGTTTCCGCCACGTTCCGCAGCAAAAACGAAATCGTCACGGTAGACGGCTTTTATGACGGCGACGGCGTTTATAAAGTGCGCTTCATGCCGTCTTTTACGGGCGATTACGTCTATGAAACGGTCGGCAGCTTCCCGGAAGCGGAGTCTGCCGGCGATTTCACCGTAACGGAGCCGACCGGCAATAACCACGGCCCGGTGCGTATTGCGAACACGTACCATTTCGCCTATGAAGACACCACGCCGTACTATTCCGTCGGCACCACGTGCTACGCGTGGGCGCACCAGCCGGAAGAAGTGCACAAGCAAACGCTCGAGGAGCTCGATAAGGGCTACTTCAACAAAATGCGTTTTTGCGTCTTTCCGAAGCACTACATCCACAATTTCCGCGACCCGGAGACCTTCCCGTATGAGGGCACCCCGGTCGATAATTCAAACCTCACCGAAGAAAACTTCTCGTATTTCGTCGATTTTTCCGGCAACAACTGGGATTTTACACGTTTTAACCCCGAGCATTTTCGCCGCATGGAGCGCTGCATCGTAGAATTGCAGGAGCGCGGCATCGAGGCCGACATCATCGTTATGCACCCCTACGACCGCTGGGGCTTCTCCGTCATGAACCGCGAGCAGGACGACCTCTACTGGAACTACGTCATCGCGCGCTTCTCCGCCTACCGCAACGTGTGGTGGAGCCTTGCAAACGAATACGACCTCATGCGTGCCAAGAAGCTTGAGGACTGGGAGCACTACGCAGACCTGCTCTGCAAAAAAGATCCGTACAACCACATGCGTTCCATCCACAACTGCATACCGTTCTACGACCACACCCGTCCGTGGATTACGCATTGCAGCTTGCAGCGCCAGGATCTCTACCGTCACGTGGAATACACCACCGATTACCGCACGCGCTACCAAAAGCCTATCGTGTGGGATGAGATTGCCTACGAAGGCAATATCGATATGGGCTGGGGCAATATCTCCGGGCAGGAGCTCACCCGCCGCTTCTGGGAAGCTTCCATGCGCGGCGGCTACGCAGGCCACGGCGAGACCTTCATGAACCCCGAAGACATCTTGTGGTGGAGCCACGGCGGCAAGCTGCACGGCGAAAGCCCCGCGCGCATCCGCTTCCTGCATGAAATTCTCACGCAGACGCCCGGTCTCGGCTTAAAGCAAGGCCCCGGCGCATTTGATGAGACCGTCGCCGTGCCGGACGAGATGATCCCCGTCACCGGCTACGAGATTCACTACTACGGCTTCGGCCGCCCGGGCTTCCGCGATTTCGTAAAGCACGCGGGCGAAAACTGGCGCGTGGAGGTCATCGATACGTGGAACATGCCTATCACCGATGCCGGCGTGCACAGCGGTAAGTTCCGCATTGCGCTGCCGGGCCACGAGTACATGGCCGTGCGCCTCACGCGCGTGTAAACATTCATAAAGCATATAAATTTAAATAAACCGTAAAAGAGGGCACCCGCAGCGCTGCGCGGTGTCCTCTTTACTTGACAGAATCTTTCCCACGCCGTACAATAAACCCAAGATAACAAAGAAATATTCCGAAAGGATGACTATATTTTGGCGAATAAAAGAAAACGCCCCGCTGCTATGCGCGAGGAAGAGCGGCAGGCACAGCGCGCAGCCGCCCGTGCGGAGCGACGCACAAGGCGAGCTGCAGAGCAGGCCGCACAGAATGTCCCGCAGAAGGCGGAAGCCCCGAAAGCGCCGCAAAAAGCAGGCGTGCCTCATAAAAAGAAGAAGATCAACAAGTTCCGCGTGGCGGTTGTCTGCACCGCCGCCGTGCTCGTGGCGCTCGTTGCCCTCGGCGTGGCCAGCGCTGCCGGTGTGCGCACACCCATCAGCAGTATCGCCGCAGACGGCGAACCGGAGTTCTTCTCCACCGTAAAACCGCAGGCCAGCGCCGCACCGGCAGAAAACACCGCTTCCGCCGCGCCTACGCCGTCTTCCGCTTTCGACGGCGCGCTTTTCATCGGCGACAGCATGACGACGTGCCTGAAAAACTACGTCACGGACGGCGCAGGCAGCACCACCGCTTTGAGCGATGCGGAATTCATGACCCGCAGCGATTATTCGTGGGGCGAAGCGCAGGACGAATTAAACGGCGGTGAGGGCGGCCTGTGGCTCGACGATGACACCGCTCTCACCGTCACGGAAGCCATCGACCGTTTCTCCGCGACGAAGCTTTACATTCAACTCGGCAAGGAAGACCTCACGTATAACGACGTCTCCGACGTCACGTCCACTGCGCAGGCGGTTATTTCCGCGCTGCAAACGAAGTACCCGAACCTTGAAATTACCGTGCAGGCCGTTACGCCCATGCTGGAGTGGATTGACTATCAGGGGCTCAGCAGCGGCACCATCGCGCAGTATAACGAAGCGATGCAGACCTATTGCACGGGCAAAAAGAACCTGAAGTTCTTAAACATCGCCGCATTCTGTACAGAGGGCTACCTTCCCGCGGAGTATTGCGCTGACCCCGAGGGCTTGTGCATCCACTTAAACGACGAGGGCTGCGCCATTTGGGCAGATTATCTCCTCGGCAACAAAACGCCGGAGCCGTCGCCCACCCCTACGCCGACCCCCGATCCGAACGGCGACAGCACCGATAACACCGATACAACGGACACCGCCGGCGACACCTACACGGATGATTCCGGCGATTATACGGACGACACAGGGGATTACACCGATGATACGGGCGACTATACGGATGACACCGGTGATTACACAGAAGAATAACCTACAAAATATGGTATGCAAAATGTTTGGTATACCATATTTTGCTTTTTTCAAAACTTATTGAAGTTTTTTTAAAAAAAGGCTTGCAATTTAGAAAGAGATGTGGTATTATAACAAAGCCGTCAGATGAGACGGCAAACAGAATAGTTGGTGTTGATTACAACGAGGGTCCACCTGTTCCCATACCGAACACAGAAGTTAAGCTCGTTTGTGCTGAAAATACTCGGCTGGCAACGGCCCGGGACGATAGGTTGGCGCCAACACTTAAAGCGGACATCCAATAGGATGTTCGTTTTTTTATGTTTAAAAAACAGGAATTCGGCTTGCAGGCGGTTTTATGTGCCGCGCATGCCGAATTCAAAAGATGATGCCCGCAGTTTTGTGCGGGCTTTTGCTTACTCATTTAACGTGATGGCGTTGCCGTTTGCGGGCGGCTTTTGCGTGGGGTCGGCGTTATCGTTTGCGATGAGCGTCATCTCAAGTTCGTTCGTATCGAGCTCGATGAACGAGACTTTGCCGCCTTCATCGAACTGACATTTGCCGCTAACCGTCATGTTTTCCGTATCGTTCACGGTGACGTCCGCCGTAAAGCGCACCACGCGGTCTTTTTCTTCGTAAGGCTCGGTCTTGACGGCGGTCACCTTCACGGTCTCGTTCATTTCGTCCGCCATAAGCTGCATGGTCAGTACTTCTTCAATGAAGCTCGTGAAGCCTTTTTCGCTGCACAGCGCCTTTTCGTCTTCCCAAGCATCTTTGTACGCCGTAAGGGCGCTTTCTTCGCCGCTTTCCAAAATACTGCCGAAGCGCTGCATGGGCTCACTCGGCGCGTTCAGCATGCTTTCCGCCAACGCGGCCGCGGCTTTTTCCGCATTTTTTGCCGTGCTGCCGCCCGAAGTGCAGGCGGACAAAAGCAGGAGCAAGCTAAGGCACAAAGAAAGCATTACGGTCATTCGTTTTTTCATAAAATCATCCGCCTTTCTGAAAATGGTAATATTTTTCTATCTTGATTATAAAGGAAAATGTGCAGCAGCGTCAAGGCGCAAGTTGACTGAATTTACCCCCCCTGTTTTGTCGTTTCTTCCAATTTAAGGCATATGCCAAAAATCTGCAAAAACACTTGCTTTTTGGCATATCCTATTGTATACTAAATTCGTGTAGATTAGAGTTCACGCGAAGTTTGCGGGAGTTTGATTTATACGGATAGATCGGGGCGACCCGATGGGATGCTATACCAAGAAAGGATGTTTTCAGATGGAAATCACAAAGCAGACCACTATGGGCGAAATGCTGGATTATGACCGCGGCATCGCTTATGTGCTGATGCAGTCCGGCATGCACTGCGTAGGCTGCCCGTCCTCCATCCACGAGTCCCTTGAGGACGCATGTGCCGTACACGGCCTGGATGTTGACAAGGTCTTTTCTGCCATTCAGGAATATCTGAACAGCAAGAAGTAATTTTTCTAAGATAAAGATAAGCGCAGAGCGTGGGTTTTCCCCGTGCTCTGCGCTTTCTTTTTGGTCGCATAAAGCGTTGCAGAAAAACACCCGCAGGGCGGTTTTTCATGCCGTTCTGCGGGTGTTGGGTTTATTTTATCAGAGCGTTACAACAACGTCGCTGAGGTCTGCGTTTACCTTCAGGACGGTGCCGAGCTCATTTTGCTCGACTTCTGCGCCGGAGACGTTCTTCACGTTCTCCACGTTGCGCAGCAGCACGCTGAGGTTCTCTGCCTTGCCGTCGAACTTGAAGGTGATAACGCCGTTCTCGTTCACTGCGGAAACGCTGAGCATATCGTTGCCCTTGCTGTCGCAAACCTTTGCGCTTGCCTTATCGGAAAGCTCGAAAACGTGCAGGGTGAGGTCCTTGCCGTAATCGTAATCCGGCTGCTGGTTGTTCGCGCCGATGGCGACGATGGAGTTCTCTCTTGCAAAGAGCGGCAGAGAGAAGAAATCGTAGTTCTCGCGCAGCCAGTGACCGCCCTCACGCTTTTCGTTCGAGAGCAGGTGCGTCCACTTGCCCTCCGGCAGGTAGTACGTGACGTCGCCTTCCTTCGTGAAGACCGGCGCGACCATCAGGCTGTCGCCGAGCATATACTGGCGGTCGAGGTCTTCGCACGGGATGTCATCCGGGAATTCCAGAACCATGGCGCGCATGGTCGGCACGCCCGTTTTATGTGTATTGACCGCAGTGGAGAACATGTACGGCATCAGGGTGCACTTGAGCTCGGAGAACTTACGGACAACGGCTACGGATTCCTCGCCGTTCTCTTCACCCTCCTTGCTGAACAGCCATGGCACACGGTAGGAATCGGAGCCGTGCAGTCTGGAATGCGTGGAGAGCAGGCCGAACGCCGCCCAGCGCTTGTAAACGTCCGCCGGAGCCTTGCCCTCGAAACCGCTCATGTCGTGACTCCAGAAGCCGAAGCCGGAAAGGCACAGGGAAAGGCCGCCGCGCAGGGATTCGGACATGGAGGAGTAGTTCGACGAGCAGTCGCCGCCCCAGTGTACCGGGAACTTCTGTCCGCCGACCGTGGCACTTCTTGCAAAGAGGCACGCCTCGTTCTTGCCCTTGTACTCCTCAAGCACTTCCCAAACGCACTTATTGTAAAGGTAGGTGTAATAGTTGTGCATCTTGTAGGGATCGCTGCCGTCATAGTAAACGACGTCCTTGGTCGGGATACGCTCGCCGAAGTCGGTCTTGAATGCGTTAACGCCCATCTCGCAGAGTGCGCGCAGCTTGCCCTTGTACCACTCGCATGCAGCGGGGTTAGTGAAGTCAACGATAGCCATGCCGGGCTGCCACATGTCGCCCTGCCATACGCTTCCGTCCTTGGTCTTGAGGAAGTAGCCGCCCTTCACGCCCTCGTCGAACATGGAGGAGCGCTGCGCGATGTAGGAGTTGATCCAGACGCAGATCTCAAGCCCCTTTGCCTTCAGTCTGTCCAGCATAGCCTTGGGGTCTGGGAACATTCTCTTGTCCCATGTGAGGTCGCACCAGTTGAATTCCTTCATCCAGAAGCAGTCGAAGTGGAATACCTCCAGCGGGATATCGCGCTCCGCCATGCCGTCGATGAAGCTGGAAACTGTAGCCTCGTCGTAGTTGGTGGTGAAGGATGTAGTCAGCCACAGACCGAATGTGTAAGCCGGAGTGAGGGCGGGCTTGCCGGTCAGGGTGGTGTAGGTGGAAACAACGTCGGTCAGCTTCCCGCCGCCGATAACGAAATACTCAAGGTGCTCGCCCTGAACCGAGAAAGCTACCTTGGAAACGGTCTCGCTTGCGACCTCGAACGTTACCTTCTCGGGGTGGTTAACGAACACGCCGTAGTTTCTGGAAGAAACGTAGAACGGAATGGACTTGTAGCTCTGCTCGGAGCTTGTGCCGCCGTCGTTGTTCCATACCTCGACGGTCTGACCGTTCTTTACGAATGTGGAGAACTTCTCGCCGAAGCCGTACAGACACTCGCCTACGGAGATGTTGAGCATCTCGCGCATTACAGCGCCGTCAGCGGTCTCGTCATGGGAGAAGAACGGCTTCATCTCATCGTTTGCCATGCGCTCGTTGGTCTTCCACTGATCCTCGGTGATATAGGACGTGGTGCGCCAGCCTTCCTTGGTGAGCAGCTTGTCGTTGTAGTAGTACTTGATGTCCCATGCGCCGCCCTTTGCGACAACTACCTTAGTATTGCCGGAAATAAGCTCGTATGCGCCGTCGGTCTCCTTGATGACGGGTCTGAAGCTCTTGTCCTCGTTGAGCTGGAAATCGGGAGACTTATGTACTCTTCCCTTGTAGTGGTCGATGGACACCTTGATGGTGTTCTCCAGTGTGGAAGTGAAGGTTATCTCAAGCACAGGACCGCCCAGGGTCATGCCTCTGTTGCCTATCCACTGGTTGGTGGCAAGTACGTTGATAGAGGTCTCATCTGCAGTTACCTCGTACATCTGGGTAGCGTAGTTCACGCCGTAACCGGGCTTGTTCAGCCATAATCCGTCTGCATACTTCATTGGTCATTTCCTCCGTAAATCTATTTCTCCGCAATGGGCGGTAATCGTTTACACGCCCGATGGTCTTATTCTATCATACTTATATGAATTTTTCAAGGGGGTAAACAAAATTTTATTATTTTCTGGGAAAAAAATTGAATTATCCGAAAAAAGGCTTGAAATTTATATCGTACAGTTTTATAATATGGAATAAGGGATTCTCAGAAAAATACAGAATAGGGGGCATTCCATGAGAAATACAGAAAAGAGAAGGGATATTCTCGACTTAAAAATAGGCAAGTCGGTAAAATATACGGCGGCGGCGTTTTCCGGAGCGTTCATGCACCTCACCTTTCTGGTGATATTCGCTATTATTCAGCTATACGTCATGGTAATTTTCAATGTTTTCAGCGTTGGACTGTACATAGTACTGGGCATGATATGCAAGCGCGAGAACTTCGAGAGAAGGGCGTACAACTGGATATCCGCAATTTACTTTGAGATAGCCTTACACTCGTTTTTTTGCACACTGTTTCTGGGAGTTAACACCTGCTTCTTCCTCTACACGATGATGACCATTCCTGTGATGCTGTACTACCTGTTCCTCACCTGCGAAAAAAAGATGTTCAAGCGCGGGACGCTGCTCTTCTCGCTTTGCTCGCTGGCGTTCCTGGGCGCGGCGCTGGTGTTCGACCACTTCTGCGACCCGTTCTTCTACACGTTCCGCAGACCCCTCACCCTTAACGAGACCGACCTCATGCGCACCATCAACATAGCCTTTAATATAGTACTGCTGTTCGGGTTCAGCACGCTGTTCATTCTTGAGATACATAACCTCATAAACAAGCTCAACGAAACCAACGACCGGCTGAACTACATTGCCACCCACGACGCCCTCACCGGGCTGTACAACCGCCACAGCCTCACCGGAGCGCTCAGCGCGCTTAAAACCTCCGAACGCCCGTTCTGTATCGTAATGGGCGACCTCGACGACTTCAAGAAGGTCAACGACACCTACGGCCACGAGTGCGGCGACGTCGTGCTGAAAAGCGTATCCGAAGTGATACTCCGCAACATGGGCGGCGGGAACACCGCCTGCCGCTGGGGCGGCGAGGAGATCCTCATGATAATGTACGGCTCCGCGATGGATTGTTTCCACACTATCTCCCGTATAAAAGCCCAGATAAACGACCTTAAGATCACGCACGACGGCACGCCTGTGAAGGTCTCTATGACCTTTGGATTCGCCGCCAGCGGCGAATCCGGGAGCCAGGATATCGACGCCATGCTCTCGACCGTCGACAAACGGCTCTACAAGGGAAAGGCAAGCGGCAAGAACGTTATCGTTGTCGAATAACGTCGAATATAGCAGGAATGTAAAATGATCAAAGTAATCAAATTCGTAAAAAAGGAAGCCGTGCTGTTCATTTCTCTTGCGGCGGCGCTTATTTCAATGATATTCACCCCGCCGAACCCGGAATACCTCGGCTACGTGGACTGGTCGACCCTGGGGCTGCTGTTCTGCCTGATGGCGGCTGTGCAGGGCTTCGGAAGCATAGGCGCGTTCTCAAGACTCGCCGGAACGCTCACCAGGCGGTTCCACAGCACCCGCAGCCTGGGCGCGGCGCTGGTGCTGATGTGCTTCTTCCTCGCGATGCTGGTGACGAACGACGTGTCGCTGCTGACCCTCGTCCCGCTTACCATCGCGCTGTTCCGCAGCATGCCGGAGGTCTGTATCCGCACCGTAGTTCTCGAGACCGCTGCGGCAAACCTCGGCTCCATGGCTACCCCGATGGGGAATCCGCAGAATCTCTATATTTACTCGCATTTCAGCATGCCGGTCGCGGATTTCTTCCGGGTAACGCTGCCTCCAACGGCGCTCAGCCTTGCGCTGCTCCTGCTCTCCGTGCTGATTATCCCCCGCAGTAAGCTGTCCGCGCCTGAAAGCCCTGAAAACGCCCCGGACGTACCGGCGTGCGCCTCCGGAAACCGCACGAAGCTCCGGGCGGCGCTGTTTTCCGCTGCGGCGGCGGTCAGCCTGTGCACCGTGCTGAGGCTCCTCGACTGGCGCATCTGCCTTGTCGTGGTGCTCGTGTGCGTATTGACTGCGGACTGGCGCGTGCTCAGACGCGTTGACTACGCCCTGCTCCTGACCTTTATATGCTTCTTCGTTTTCGTCGGGAATCTCTCCGCAGTCCCGGCCGTCAGGGAGCTTATCAGCGGCGTGGTTTCCGGTCGGGAAATGCTGGTCGGCGTACTGCTCTCGCAGGTGATAAGCAACGTACCCTGCGCGGTCATGCTCTCAGGATTCACCGGGAATGCGGAGCAGCTCCTGCTCGGCGTGGATATCGGCGGTCTGGGGACGCTCATAGCCTCCCTCGCGAGCCTAATCTCGTTCAAGCTTTACGGAGCCACCGCCGGAGCCAAAAAGGGCAGGTACTTTGCGGAGTTCTCCGCCTACAATTTCGCCATGCTGATAGTGCTTTTTGCGGCGCAGACAGGCTTCAACGCCCTGTCCGCCTGAATTTTCCCGCCCCTGCCTGCATATGCTGTACGGGGTGAGAGTATGGTTTACAGCTTCAACGACATCAGGTGCAAGGAGATAATCAACGTCCGCAACGGCTG
>OGRY01001680.1_pt1 | contig 15588 bp, 10 predicted proteins | sample 1553551 | NCBI WGS metagenome assembly OGRY01 (sample SAMEA2580101, study PRJEB22360) | human gut metagenome | biome: human gut; feature: human-associated habitat; material: faeces | place: Denmark | collected 2008/2010
ATACACCGGGCCGCCGGTGGGGGAACCAGCCGATGAAAACGCCGAAGGTTGGCTGCCGAAGGCAGAAGGAAGGAGTTCCGCACAGCGGGCGGCAAGCTCCACGCCCTCGAAGAGGGAGCTCTTTTTGGCGCTTTTTCTGTCTGGGCGATAGGTCGCGGGTACGTTATCGGGATAGGAACAAATATTCCGGATATGCTCATTTTCAGTGCGTTTTGAATCGCGAGGGACGGAAGGAGAGAAACCCACATCTCCGCGATTCAAAACGCCGTTTATTTCTTGTTAAAAAACCGATGCAACCCATCAAAAACACTCAACATCGCTAGGCAAAGCAAGCCCCGTTCGCATAAAATAAAATGGAGAAAGGCCAACGGAAAAGGGCCGAACAAAGGAGGAAAGGCGCTATGCAAACGGGTCAAAAGGGGAAAGGAGGAATGCCCATGAACCAGAAGGGGCTGGCCGCTAAGCTGGTGAAGCTCAACCACATTACGCACAAAATCGTGCTGTTCATTGCGCAGGCTTCCATTTTGGCGATGGTCGCGATTGTGACGCTGACGGTTATTTTGCGCTACTGCTTCAATACGGGGCTGTCGTGGGCGGAGGAAGTGCCGCGCCTGCTGGTGACGCTGTTCGCCTTTATCGCCTGCGCCATCGGCGTGCGCGATCACCTGCATGTGGCCGTCAACGCGGTGTACAACCAGCTCCCGGTCGGCGGCAAGGCGCGCAAGGCGCTCGACGTGCTGACGGACGTGGTGGTGCTGCTGTGCGGCCTGTTCATGCTCTACACCGGCGGCGCGCGCACGATGAAGCTCTTCAGCATGCCGGGCACGCTGCCCATCACCGGTATTTCCACCGCGTGGCAGTATCTGCCGATCCCGATTGCGGGCTTTGTGATTACGTTTGACTCGCTCCTTTTCCTGACGGGCATTGTCAGCCGCGACGACCTGCTCTATTCCGAAAAGGAAATCGACTACACCGATGTGGCTGCGCTCAAGGAAATGGAAAAGAAGGAGGATGAACACAAATGACGACGGCAACCCTCGCCGCAATCGTGCTGATCGGCGGCTTTATCGCGCTGATGCTGATGCGTGTGCCGGTGTCCTTCGCGATGCTGCTCTCCACGCTGGGCTGCGCGCTGGTTACGGGCACGAATTTCTCAGTGCTTGTCCGCCAGATGGTGGACGGCGTGAACAACTTTTCGCTGCTCTCCATCCCGTTCTTTATCCTGATGGGCGAAATCATGGGCGCGGGCGGCATTTCCGACAAGATCATTGATCTGGCGAACCTCGCCGACACTTGTGATCATTGGATACATAATGGCAATTTTTCCATATGCGCTTGCGCGGAACAGCGCGCGAAGCTGTGTCTTGAAGATCTCCGGCCGCGTCAGGCAGATGCGGATCGCACGGCAGCCAAGTGCCGGATTCTCCTCTTTTTCCATCTCGAAATAATCGCACTGTTTATCGGCACCGATATCGAGGGTACGGATGATGACGCGTTTTCCCGCCATCGTCTCTGCTGCCTGTTTGTAGATACGGAACTGCTCCTCCTCTGTTGGATAGTGATCCTGCTCAAGATAGATAAACTCGCTTCGGAACAGGCCGATGCCGCCCGCGTCGTTCTGCATGACAGCCGCAAGGTCTTTGATGTTTCCGATATTAGCATACAGCAGAATTTTCTGTCCGTCCAGTGTAATATTTTCTTTTCCCTTTAAGGTGAGGAGCAGTTTTTTCTTTTCCTCCTCCTCGGTGCGGCGCTTCTGCATGGCAGCAAGAGTCTCCTCGTCCGGATCAACATAGATGGTTCCATCGGATCCGTCCACGATGCCGAGCTTTCCGTCTACGCTCTCATCCAGCGGAAGCGGTGTTCCGACCAGTGCCGGAATCGCCATGGTTCTTGCAAGGATAGCGGTGTGGGAATTTAAAGAACCGTGTACGGTAACAAAAGAAAGAACTTTGTCCTTATCCATCTGTACCGTCTCAGACGGCGCAAGGTCATCTGCCACGATGATCGCCGGTTCGTCGTTTAAGGATGCGTCGGTGTCGTCTCCGTTTAAGATGGAGATCAGACGCTCGGAAATATCCTTTACGTCTGCCGCGCGCTCTCTCATGTAATCATCGTCCATGGCAGAAAACATCTGCGCAAAGTTGTCGCCTGTCGTTGCAACGGCATACTCAGCGTTGACGCCCTGGCTCTTGATAATATTCTCGACGGACTCGTTGTAGCCGTCGTCCTCCATCATCATCTGATGTACCTCGAAGATCGCTGCATTGGCCTCGCCAACCTCTTTGCATGCTTTTTCATACAGAACGCCAAGCTGTGCGATTCCTTTTGCCTTTGCTTCCTCAAACCGTGCCATCTCCGCATCCGGATTTTCTACTTTCACACGTTTTACCTGACGCTCATTCTTTTTGTATACGCGGATCTTTCCGATCGCAATGCCGGAAAATACGCTTTTTCCCTGATAAATCTGCATAAGTTTTCTCCACCTTTGTTCTCGATATCCGAATTTTCTGTCCAGACAGCCGGAGCGTGTTTAAAAAGGATTTCTTAGTTTCAGAAAGTTTTTCAAACACGCTCCTGCCGATTACTATATTGTAATTCTCCAGAGCCCCATCTCAATTCCGCTTACGCTCCATTTCGATGTGGCTTCTCGCCATATGGAATTCCAGAAAAAAGCACTCATTCATGCAAGCATGATTCGCACTTTTTTCTTCCATTCCGCATGGCTCTGTAGAATTACAAGTTCTCTTTCATGAAATTGCTGATTGCTTCGTATGCAGCATCTTCATCTGCTCCATCGAAGGTCAGGGTAACTTCTTCGCCCTGTTTTACAGCCAGTCCCATGATGCCGAAGATGGCTTTGCAGTTCATGGCTTTTCCGTCTTTTGCGATCTTGATATCACAGGAAAATTCTTTGACTGCTTTTACCAGCATTCCTGCCGGACGAGCGTGGATTCCTTCTGGATCTGTTACAACATACTTAAATTCTTTCATGATTTTTTCCTCCCATAGGATCTTTGATATTTTTATTTTACTTTGTTTTCTGCCTTTTTTCTACTCTTTTATGCAGCTTTTTTCTTTAAAACTCCAAGCAGAACTGCGGATACCACTGTTCCGATGACAACTGCCACCAGATAAAGCAGCGCATTTCCCATAACCGGTACAACGAAGATGCCGCCGTGCGGTGCCATTAAGGTACAGCCAAATGCCATGGAGAGCGCACCTGCGAGGCCAGAGCCGATGATGCAGGCCGGAAGAACGTGGATCGGGTCTGCTGCTGCGAATGGAATCGCACCCTCGGTGATGAAGGCGAGTCCCATGATGAAGTTGGTCGGACCGGATTCTCTTTCTTCTTTTGTAAATTTATCTTTGAACAGCAGGGTTGCAAGTGCAATCGCACACGGAGGAACCATACCGCCGATCATAACGGATGCCATAATGTCGTAGTTTCCTGCTGCGATGGCTGCTGTTCCGAATACGTAAGCTGCTTTGTTGAACGGGCCGCCCATGTCGATGGCCATCATGCCGCCGAGGATCATGCCAAGGATCAGCTTGCTGGATCCGCCCATGGAAGCAAGACCATTGTTCAGTACCGTGTTGACGGTTCCCATGATCGGCTCTACAATGAAGAGCATCAGAAGTCCCATCGCAAGGATGCCGACTACCGGGTAAATCAGAACCGGCGCAATCTTTTCGAGTGCTTCCGGAAGTTTCTCACATGCTTTGCGGAGGACAAGGATAATGTAGCCTGCTGCAAAACCGGCAACAAGTGCTCCAAGGAAACCGGAGGTTCCGCTCGATGCCATCATACCGCCGACAAAACCAAGGGCAAGTGCCGGCCGGTCGCCGATTGCCATGGCGATGTAGCCTGCAAGAACCGGGAGCATGAAGCCGAATGCCACGCCGCCGATCTGTTTGAACATCGCTGCAGCCGGGGTAATCGTACCGAAGTTTGATCTGGCTGCGGCATCAAGGGAGTTCATATCAACAAGAAGTCCGTCGATCAGGAATGCAATTGCGATCAGAATACCGCCGCCGACAACGAACGGAAGCATATGGGAAACACCATTCATCAGCTGGGTGTACAGCTGGTGGCCGATACCGCCGCTGTTCTTCTTCGTGCTTGCTGCGGCTGTCTGCGCATTGCCGCTCTTGTAAACCGGTGCGTTTCCGGACATCGCAAGCTCGATCAGCTCATCTGCTTTGCTGATACCGTCGGATACCTGGCGCTGGATGACTTTCTTTCCGTCGAAACGATCCATCGGAACCTGTGCGTCGGCTGCAACGATGATGCAGTCCGCATCGGCGATTTCCTGTGCAGTCAGCACGTTTTTCGCTCCGCCGGAGCCTCGTGTCTCGACTTTTACGAAGCATCCTTTTGCTTTCGCTGCTTTCTCGATTCCCTCGGCTGCCATGTAAGTGTGGGCAATACCGGTCGGGCAGGAAGTAACGGCGAGAATCTTCACCTGATTTTCTTTTGCTTCCACCGGCTCTGCAAGACGCTCATCTACGCTCTTTTTCTCTTCATCGGCGCGGTCGATAATGGCAAGGAACTCTTCCGGTGTCCTTGCGTTTCGAAGGCTCTTGGTGAACTCTTCATCCATCAGCATCATGGAAAGTTTACTTAAGACATCGAGGTGAACGTTGTCTTTTGTGTTCGGCGATGCGATGAGGAACAGCAGGGTGACCGGCTCTCCATCGAGAGAATCAAAATCAACGCCGTTCGGGATCACCATGGCTGCAAGGCCCGGTTTGTTTACTGCATCACATTTTCCGTGCGGAATCGCAATTCCCTCTCCGATTCCTGTGGTGCTCTCTTCTTCTCTTGCGTAAACCTGTGCACGGTACGCATCTTCGTCTGTGATCTTTCCGCTTTTGACCATCAGCGCTACGGCTGCATCAAGCGTTTCCTGTTTGCTTTTCGGTGCGGCATCCAGCGCAATACTGCGGATGTCCAGCAACTCTGTGATTCTCATGAGACGTCCTCCCTTTTATTTTGTAATCTGTTCGTAGACAGATGCAATTTCCTCCCGGGTTGCAAGGTTTTCAGAAAAAGCACTTGCACTTCCCGCTGCGATTCCCATATGGAACGCATGGAGGTAATCTTCTTTTTCCATGTAGCCCGCCATAAATCCAGCTACCATCGAATCGCCTGCGCCGACGCCGTTGATGAGCTTTCCTTTCGGGGCCGGAGCTTCAAAGACCTCACCGGATGCGGCAATGAGAACGGCTCCTTCGCCTGCCATGGGAACCAGAACGTTCTGTGCGCCTTTTTCCTGCAGCTGTTTTGCATACGGAACAACTGACTCTCTTGTCTTTAATTCCACACTGAAAATCTCACCGAGCTCGTGATTGTTCGGTTTGATGAGAAACGGGTGGTACGGCAGAACCTTCATCAGCAGATCACGGGTCGCGTCTACGACGATGCGGACGCCCTTGCCGTCGAGCATTTCCATAATTTTCTGATAGGCATCATCTGCCATGGATGACGGGATGCTGCCTGCGAGGAAGAGAACGTCGCCCTCGCCGAGTGCGGAAAGCTGTTTCATCAGCTCTTCCACTTTTTTCTCCGGGATTTCGGGTCCCTGTCCGTTGATCTCAGTTCCGTCAATGCTCTTTAATTTGACGTTGATGCGGGAATATCCTTCTTCCAGCCAGATGCAGCCATTTTTAATTCCCATCTGGTCGAGCCGTCCCGCGATTTCTTTTCCGGTAAAGCCTGCCAGAAATCCGAGCGCTGTGCTCTCAATTCCAAGGTTTCCAAGTACGGTCGATACGTTGATTCCTTTTCCGCCCGGAAGCATCAGCTCGGAGCTTGTGCGGTTGGTAAGGCCGAGCTTGAAGTCTTCCACCGATACAATGTAGTCCAGAGACGGATTGAATGTCACTGTGTAAATCATATTTCCCTCCTGCTTTATTTTGATCGTGTTTGCTTTGATGAGTTTATTATATCGTCATATTCATTCAAAATCAATCATTAATATTTCATGATTTTTACCTTCTCTTTTTGTCGCATTTGCATAAGTTTAGAGTTTTATGACGGATTCCCATGTTTTATCGCCCTGTTTTGACCGAGTTTGACTGATCGTCATCTTTTCTTCCTTGTCACGCATCGATCACTTTATTCTCTCCATTTCGGTCATTTTTTATCAGACACTTTCTGTTCTCATTTTTGTACTTTACTTTTTCCGGATTTGGTACTAAAGTGAAGAGAAATCAAAAAAAGAATTTCCAGAAGAGGTGATTTTATTTGAAACGATACTATATTCTTCACTATTTTGATCCCGCCAATGTGGGCAGTTTTCTGCTTGTCTCACTGCTCGGCCTGATTCTGGTGCTTACCCTTGTGCTTCTGATTGCAAAATTGCAGATTCAGCGGCAGCTAAAAGAGGAGACAGAGGAAAAAGCGAAAAAAATACGCCGGAAGAAACACCAGCGCAGGCAGTATCAGATTGTGGAAAGCTTTTATGAGCTGGTTTTCTCCGGCACTTCGATTCTTCTCTTCCTCTCCCTCTATTACATTATCGATGAGCGTCTGCCGCAGATTTCGATGTACTGGGAGAAATATCAGGATGTGGTGCTTCTTGTCTTTATCGTGCTCTCCGTCTTTCTGACGAGCTGGCTCGATGTGGTTCTCGTAAAGCTCACGCATCTTGAGCCGGAGCAGAAAGCATCGGTGCGGCTGATTTCGGTCTTCTATATTGTACTGATTCTCCTGTACATCCGCTTTATCTACGAGGACACGAATTATGACGGGCTGATTCTCTATTTCCTGACGCTGACGGTCGGCCGCTTCCTGTATTTCGACTTTACGGTCAAGAGTTTTCTTGAAACGATGCGGGGCGTGTTGGAAAATCTACCGCTTCTTGTCATCATGAGCGCCTACTCCGGTTTCGTGTGCTGGTATGGGTTCCATGTCGGCTTTCTGCTGAAATCAAATGGCGTCATTTTGAGCACCTTTCTTGCCCATCTGTTTATGGACTGCTCGATCTTTCTGCTCCACAAGACAAGAATTTTAAAGCATGTGATACGAAAAATTTAAAACCGGCATTTTTTTCCCAGCCATATATCAAAAGCTCTGCAGATCAGAATTTTGCATTTTCTGTTCTGCAGAGCTTTTCTTATTTAATGTTCTTTTTTACATGCCAAACAGCAGTGCAAAGCCATGTACGACAAAAGCTGCCAGCCAGGCGATCACACACTGGGAAACGACAACACCGGCTGCCCATCTGCCGCCAAGCTCCCGCTTGATGGAAGCGACTGCCGCCACACACGGCGTATAGAGGAGGCAGAAAACCAGAAGGCTTAATGCGGAAACCGGTGTCAGAATTTCGGTCAGCTGCGCGGTCGTGCCGAACAGTACGGAAAGTGTGGAGACGACACTCTCCTTTGCCATAAATCCGGTTAGAAGGGCGGTCGATACTCTCCAGTCTCCAAATCCAAGCGGCCGAAAAACCGGGGCGAGACGGCCGGAGACAACGGCGAGAATGCTGTCCTTGGAGTCCTCCACGACATTGAGATGCGTTCCAAAGGTCTGTAAAAACCAGATCACAATCGTGGCAACAAAAATGACGGTGAATGCCCGCTGCAGGAAGTCTTTTGCCTTATCCCACAAAAGCTGTCCGACATTTTTTGCCCCCGGCATGCGGTAGTTTGGAAGCTCCATGACAAACGGAACGGCTTCCCCCTGGAATAAAGTTCCCTGCATCAGCATCGCCATCAGGACAGCCATGAAGATACCACCGAAATACAGAAGAACCATCACAAGGGCACTGTATTTCGGGAAGAATGCGGCGGTAAAGAACGCGTAAATCGGAAGTTTTGCCGAACAGCTCATAAACGGAGTTAATAGGATCGTCATTTTCCGGTCACGCTCGGAAGGCAGGGTGCGGCTCGCCATGACGCCCGGCACGGTACAGCCAAAACCGACCAGCATCGGCACGATACTGCGGCCGGAGAGGCCGATTTTCCGGAGCAGCTTATCCATCACAAATGCCACGCGCGCCATATAGCCGCTGTCTTCCAGAATGGACAGGAAGAAAAACAGGGTGACGATGATCGGAAGGAAGCTTAAGACACTTCCGACGCCGTTAAAAATACCGTCAATCACAAGGGAATGAAGCACCGGATTGACGCCCCATGCTGTCATGGCGCTGTCCACGAGCTCGGTCAGTTTTCCGATCAGAATCTCCAGCACACTCTGCAGCGATGCTCCGATCACATGGAAGGTCAGGAAAAAGACAGCCGCCATAATCCCGGCAAAACATGGCAGAGCCGTATATTTTCCGGTCAGCACACGGTCAATTTTTGTGCTCCGCACATGCTCGCGGCTCTCTTTTGGTTTTACCACGGTCTCACGGCAGACTTTTTCAATAAAATTAAAACGCATATCCGCAATCGCCGCCGCGCGGTCCAGGCCGCGCTCCGTCTCCATCTGACAGACGATATGCTCGAGCATCTCTTTCTCGTTTTCATCGAGGGCCAGCTGCTCCAGGATCAGCGCATCGCCCTCTGCCAGCTTGCTCGCCGCAAACCGCACCGGAATATCCGCCCTTGCGGCGTGATCCTCGATCAGATGCATGATCGCATGCAACGCACGGTGGACGGCACCGCCGTGGTCATTCGCCTCACAGAAGTCCTTTCTGCCCGGTTTTTCCTGGTATTTGGCCACATGGACAGCATGGGCAACCAGTTCATCGATTCCCTCGTTTTTTGCAGCGGAAATCGGGATAACCGGGATGCCAAGTCTCTCTTCCATCTGGTTCACGAGCACAGAACCGCCGTTTTCGCGTACCTCATCCATCATGTTGAGGGCCAGTACCATCGGAACGTCGAGTTCCATCAGCTGCATCGTCAGATACAGGTTTCGTTCGATATTTGTCGCATCTACAATATTGATGATGCCGCGCGGATGCTCGTTCAGAACGAAATTCCGGGTGACGATCTCTTCGCTTGAATATGGAGACATCGAATAAATGCCGGGAAGATCGGTGACCAGCGTGTTTTTCTGGCCGCGGATTTCACCGTCCTTCCGGTCTACGGTCACGCCGGGGAAGTTTCCGACGTGCTGGTTGGATCCCGTTAATTGGTTGAACAGGGTGGTCTTACCGCAGTTCTGGTTTCCGGCCAGCGCAAAGGACAACAGCTCTCCTTCCGGCAGCGGATGCTCCTCTGCCTTATTGTGGTACTTTCCGCCCTCTCCAAAGCCGGGATGCGGAATTGCTTTCGCATCCGGCTGCTCTTTTTCTTTTACAGCGTCCCGCATCTCATCAATGGCAATCCGTCCGGCATCGGCGAGGCGGAGTGTCAGTTCATAGCTGTGAATCCGCACTTCCACAGGGTCTCCCATCGGTGCATACTTTACCATCGTCACTTCCGCCCCCGGAATGATTCCCATATCGAGGAAGTGCTGCCGCAGCGCGCCCTCTCCTCCTACCGTGCGGACGGTCGCTGTTTTGCCGATCGGCAGTTCTTTCAGTGTCATATATTTCACTCCTTATTGATTCTCGTTATCAATAGTAAGTATATGACACGATTCGACTGCGGTCAAGCAATTGTCATTATTTCTCTTTTTGTTTTTCTTCGAGCTTCTTCTGTACACTCGGAAACAGCTCCAGATCCGTGTGTGGGATTGCCTGGGCCGCTTTCATCATAGAGATGAAAGCGGCGACCTGGCCGAACTGGATGTAGACCATCTCGTCCAGAATGCGGTCAATATCGTCGATGCAGGTCCGATCCAGCAGGATTTTTTCTGCTCCCGCAAGCGACGTATTTCCGGCGCAGATCAGGCGGCTGCGGTCCATATCCGGGTACATGCCGATCGTGATGGCGGATTCCTTTGAAACGTGCTTTCCAAATGCACCAGCCGCGTAAAACCGGTCAATTTCTTCCATGGAAATGCCGGATTCACGCATCATGTACTCAACCATCGTGTAGGCCGCTGACTTTGTACGAAGGAATTCAGCGATATCACTCTGATAGAAGCACAGCCCTTCACTATATTCAACGCACCACTCTCCCGTCTCCGGGTCTTCCTTGATCTTTTCGGACCGCTCCGGCTGCAGGGTGCCGAACAGGTTGATCCATCCATTTAGGAATAATTCCGCGAGCAGATCGATAATGCCGGAACCGCAGATGCCCTTTGGCTTACCCTCTCCGATTACATGGCACTGGATTTTCCCGTCTTCTATTTTTACCGTATCAACAGCGCCTTCTGCAGCTCGCATGCCGGTTTTGACCACGCCGCCCTCGAGCGCCGGACCGGCAGCGCCTGCGCCGCAGAGCAGAAATTCCCGGTTTCCGACGACAAGCTCGCCGTTCGTTCCGATATCAAAAAAAACGCTGATCGTTTCTTTTTTATAGAGTTCCGTTGCGATCATACCGCTTAATATATCACCGCCCAGGTAATTGGATTTTCCCGGCACGCAGTAGACACATCCCTTCATGGGAAATCCCATCTCTTTCGCCGGAAGGAATCCGACGCGGTCTGCGCGCACGGCGTACGGGGATGAAAAGACGCAGAACGGATCCAGTCCCAGCAGGAAATGGATCATCGTTGTGTTGCCGGATACGACCATTGAGAGAACATCCGACGGCGCAATTCCTGTCTTTTGGCGGAGTTTTTCAAAGAGCAGTGTAAATGTCTCCATCGTACACGCACGGATGTCCTGCAGTACCTCCGGTTTATCCTTACAGGCAAAGATTCTCGTCAGAATATCGGTTCCATAGGCAGTCTGGCGGTTGTATTCGCTCTCCTCGGCAAGCACAGTACCGTCGCTGCAGTTTACCAGGCGCACAACGACGGTCGTACTTCCAAGATCAGCGGCATAGCCGTAATGCTCTGCTGCTGTATCGCCCGCTTCCAGATCAACCACCTGCCAGATGCTTCCATTCCATGCGAGGGAAACCGTTATGTTATAGTCTGCCTCATCGCAGATGGGATACAGTTTCTGCAGCGCTGGAAGGGTAAATGATGCGGTGATTCCTTTCTCTTTTAATGCATCCAGTATCCGCATCTGGCTGGAGCGGGCGTCCTCCTCCGTCGGCGGGACCAACCCCAGATACTGTTTCTGTGTTATTCCTCTATTCATTATTACTTCCTCATTTCCTGATCATTTTTCTGTTTCTTATTGTAGCACTTTTCTCTTTTCCAGAGAACTTATTTTTTTCACATTTTTACTACATTTCCATCACAGATTCCCATTATACTGCAAAGCATAGAAACAAAAAAGGAAGCAAACAAAACCGGAAGCCGATTCCGGAACACAGTTTAAAATACAGATACCAGAAAGGAAGCATTTATTATGATGGACTACAGAAACAACTACAATAACGAAAACGAAACCAATAATGAGAACATGATGGCAGCAGAGCAGAACAGCTTCAACGGAAAGAAACCTTCTTCCAAAAATAAAAAAGCTGCTAAGCTTGCAAAGAAAATCGGAGCCATCGCCTTAAGCGCAGTTCTGTTCGGCGGTGTTGCCGGCGGTACCTTCCAGGCAGTCAACCACTTTGCCGGAAGCACGACAGCCGCTGCAACAACAACCACTGCACAGCAGACGACTTCCAACAGCAGCCTCTTAAAAGCCGCTGCCACATCCTCAAGCTCCACTTCCACCGGAACGATGGATGTTTCCACGATTGCGAAAAACGCAATGCCGTCGATCGTCTCCATCACAAACCAGTCCGTACAGGAAGTACAGAACTACTTCAGCATGTTCGGTTACGGTGCCCAGACTCCGCAGACCGAGGAGACCACAAGCTGCGGTTCCGGTATCATCATCGGAAAGAATGACACCGAGCTTCTGATCGTCACCAATAACCATGTAGTAGAAGATGCCGATACTCTTTCTGTTAGTTTTGTAAACAATCAGGTCTGCAAGGCAAATATCAAAGGTACCGATGCCGATAACGATCTTGCCGTCATCGCCGTTCCGCTCTCCGAGATCCCGGATGACACGATGAGCAGCATCGCTGTTGCCACGATGGGCGATTCTGATTCCGTTGAGGTCGGCGAGCAGGTCGTTGCGATCGGCAACGCACTCGGCTACGGCCAGTCCGTTACGACCGGTATCATCAGTGCTGCAAACCGTGTGATCGACAGCGATTCCTCTTCTGACGGAAGCTCCGATGGAACAACGGCAGATACTTCTTCCACTGATACAACCGGAAAGACCTACTTACAGACCGATGCAGCCATCAACCCTGGCAACAGCGGCGGCGCTCTTCTGAACATGAACGGAGAGGTCATCGGTATCAACTCCGCAAAACTTGCTTCTACAGAGGTAGAGGGCATGGGCTATGCAATCCCGGTCTCCCGTGTTTCCGATATCATTGAAAATCTGATGAATGAGCAGACCAGAACAAAGGTTGCCGCAGAAGATCAGGGAACGATCGGCATCAAATGCCTCGATGTCAGCAGCCAGATCCAGCAGGCATACAATATGCCGGCCGGCATCTATATCTCCGAAGTAACCTCCGGCGGTGCCGCTGAAAATGCAGGTCTGAAATCCGGATACGTTCTGACCAGCTTTGACGGACATTCCATCACCTCCACCAGCGAGCTGAAATCCCTGCTGCAGTATTACTCTGCCGGCGAAACCGTTGAGGTGGAAGTACAGGTTCCAGACAACGGATCCTATGAGACAAAGACCTTCTCACTGACCCTCGGAACGAGCACCAGCTCTTCAGATGATCAGCAGAGCGATTCCCAGCAGAATGCGGGTTCATCCCGCTCTGCAGAGGGTGGAAATACCCTGACCTCCGCTACTCCTTCGATCTGACTGCCCGCTCTCCCGTGAAAGAAATCCATAAACAAAAAACATCATAAGCATGAAAGAAAGGCCCCGAAACATAACTCCAATGTTTCGGGGCCTTTCTCCTATTCTCTTAATCCATTTCTTATTTTTCTGCTCCTGCAACTGCCTCGCGGGCTGCTTTCTCTTCCGGATCTTCATCCAGAATGGAGAATGCAATATTGGTTGCATGGTCCGCGACACGCTCGAGTCCGGATACAAGATCAGAGAAGATCATGCCGGCTTCCGGCGTACATTCGTTGCGGGTCAGACGCTCTACATGCTTCTGCTGCAGATCCCGCTCCTCCTGATCAATGGAATTTTCAATATCAATGATCTCCTGCAGGTGCTGCAGATCATTCTTTGCAAACATTTCGATCGACTCATCGAGAATTTTTAATACCATATCCAGCATCTCGGAAAGATCCAGTTCGCCCTGTTTGCTGAAGGTCACATTGTCATTCGTCATCTGCACAGCAGAATCTGCGACATTCTCGGCATGATCACCAATCCGCTCGATATCATTGACCACATGGAACAGCGCACCGATGCGCATAACGTCTGATGTCGGCAGCGATGCCTGATTTAAGTGAACCAGATAGTTCGTAATCTCTTTGTTCAGGAAATTAATATTTTCCTCGACACGGTAGACCTCGTCGATTTCTTTCTGATCGCGGGTCACCAGCGTATTCATCGCGCGAATCAGGTTGGTCTCTGCCATCTGTGCCATACGCTCCATCTCACGGACAGCCTGCAGAACTGCAGTCGTCGGGGACATCGCATGTTTCGAGCTAATGTAGGCAAGCTCGAACTTTTTGTCTTCCTCGTCATTTCCGCGGATGATAAAGTACGTTGCCTTCACCAGAAGCGGGGTAAACGGCAGCATCAGGAGTACCTGGCATACTTTGATGATCGAGTTTGCATTTGCGATCATACGGCCTGCTTCGTTTCCGGAAATACCCATAAAGAAGTCAACTACCTGATTTCCAAACAGCAGGAAAATAATGGAGCAGACAATCGTTCCGGAGATGTTGAACAGCAGGTGGACACATGCCGCACGTTTTGCATCTTTTTTGCAGCCGAAGCTGGCAAGAATAGCGGACATCGTACATCCGATGTTGCATCCAAGCATCATAAACAGACAGATCGGAAGTCCCATCAAGCCCTCTCTTGCAAGAAGCATGATGATTCCGACCGTTGCAGAGTTACTCTGCAGAATCGCGGTAGCCACCCAGCCGACTAAGAACGCAAGAAACGGATTCGTCAGGGATCCGAGGGCGTTAACGACTGCCGGGATCTCTTTTGCTTCGTTCAGGGCTCCTGAGATACCGGAGATACCCATAAACAGAATACCAAATCCCAAGATAACCTCGCCGAGACGGCTGATCGTCAGATTGTTCTTTACGAACATAACCATCAGAACACCGATGATGACAAACAGCGGCGCGATATCCGCAAGGTCAAACGCAATCAGCTGTCCGGTAACTGTCGTACCGATGTTTGCTCCGAGGATAATTCCAGGAGCCTGTGCCAGTTTCATCAGACCGGAGTTTACGAAGCTGACCACCATAACGGTTGTAGCGTTGGAGGACTGAATCAGCGCGGTAAAGAAAATACCGACCAGAAGACCGATCACACGGTTCTTCGTAAATACCTCCAGAATGCTTCTCATCTTGGATCCGGCAACCTTCTGCAGTCCTTCACTCATCAGCTTCATTCCATATAAGAAGAAGCCCAGACCGCCCATCAAAGACACTATTACACTCATATTCTTTTTTCTTCCTTGTCTTTTTCTGATGTCTTTTCAAAATCCCTGTCAAAGTATTTTCGTGTTTTGGTCTCAATATTTTACATTTACTTAACGCAGATTTTACAAGACACCTTTTTTATCATAAAAGAAATCATGACATTTGTCTATAGAAAAATTAAAAATTTCGACAAGAAATTTTCAGATTCTTTTCGTTTCTTTCTTGCATTCTACTTGATAATATTGTAACATTTAGGATGTTTCCATATTATGAGGCGACATTTCCGCCTACAAAATTCAAAAGGAGAGAAAACTATGGAAAAGTTTAGCAAGCTGATGGAAAACACATTCAAGCTGCGGGAAAATGGAACAACGGTCAAAACCGAGATCATCGCCGGTGTCACCACGTTCATGACGATGGCGTACATTCTTGCCGTCAACCCGAACATCCTTTCCTCCACCGGCATGGACCACGGCGCTGTCTTTACCGCAACGGCTCTGGCAGCCTTCCTTGGCACCCTGCTGATGGCACTTTTCGCCAATTATCCATTCGCTCTGGCACCTGGAATGGGCCTCAACGCCTATTTCGTCTACACCGTGTGTGTGGGCCTGGGCCTGAGCTATGCCAACGCCCTGGTGCTGGTTCTGTTCGATGGCATCACCTTCGTGCTGCTGACCGTTACCGGTCTGCGCAAGATCATCTTCGACTCCATTCCCCACGAGGTCAAGGTGGCCATCTCCGCCGGTATCGGCCTGTTCATCGCCTTCATCGGCCTGCAGAACGCCGGCATCGTGGTCAACGACTCCGCCACCTGCGTGAATCTGCACTCCTTCAACGTGTTCACCGGCGAGCAGACCTGGGCCACCATCTTCCCCATGCTCATCACCCTGATCGCCGTGTTCGCCATCGGCGCCATGAGCAAGAAGAAGGTCCGCGGCGCTGTGCTGTGGGGCATTCTGGGCGCTGCCGTGCTGTACTATGCCATCGGCCTGATCACCGTTCCCGGCTTCTATGCCTCCGCCGTGGGCCCCCACCCCGTTGCCGTC
>OGRY01001683.1_pt1 | contig 15568 bp, 20 predicted proteins | sample 1553551 | NCBI WGS metagenome assembly OGRY01 (sample SAMEA2580101, study PRJEB22360) | human gut metagenome | biome: human gut; feature: human-associated habitat; material: faeces | place: Denmark | collected 2008/2010
AACGCAGGGTCGTTTGCAGACCATAACCATCCGCGAAACAGGACTTGCATAGAAAGAGAAGCGATGATATAGGTGATGCATTGTAATTTCCGATTATCTTTAAATATATAAAGGACAATACCAACAACAATGTATGGTAACCCGCCATCTGCCAGAGTACCCCAATTTGGGAGAAAAGAATGATTAGCTAAAACAAAAAAATGATGAAGGCTGTTTATCGAAATAAGCATTTCGGCGATACAGCCATACCAAAACGGAAGAAATACAGCAATAATTCCTTTTGCTGTTTGTCCTTCTTTTACCCAGTCTATTCCTTGCCAGATGATACAAAGGATAACGAGGTTTAAAAGGATGCCGTTGATGGGATAAAAGCCATCTCCACGAAGCAAAAGGCCATGATAAGCCATCAGATGGTAGATAATACCCATCCCGACTGCCATCATATAAACCCGTAGAAAATACTTTATTCGAGAACGAGTATGACTGAATCCTTCTACCATACAAAAAAGAAACAGGTATGCGGATAAACGCCCAATAACGAAGAAAACACCCGGCACTTTTCCGGTGAATTCAAAGAAATAATGAATATGGTCAATCAGCATGAAAAGCAATGCCAATAATTTGAGCTGTGTACCATCAAAGGATAGTCTTTTAGTCAACAAAATCATCTCCTAAACTCATTGTAGCTACTATGCAGCAAATTTGAAGTTGTTTGTGTAGTTTTAAGAAAACAAAAAGCCGCCTGCCAAATGGCAGACGGTATGAGGTAGGTGTTAAGATTTGGGAGTGATGGCATTATTCTGGGCCAGCAGATAAACACAGTATTGGTTCATACTAACGCCTTCCCGTTTTGCATTTTCTGCAAGTTGCTGATGCAAGCTTTTGGGCATGCGCAGACGGTAATTTCCAGAATAGTCATCCAAAGAGTTTGGCTCGTGAATTTCTGTGCCACTTTCGAGGGCGGCTTCAATCCATGTGAGTTTCGCATCACTGGCATTTTCCAACGCTTCCTCCAACGTATCTGCACAGGTAATGCAACCTGGCAAATCGGGGTAAGAAATTACATATCCACCCTCTTCTGAGTCAGGCGTAATTACCATTTTATAAGGAAGAGAGTTATAGTATTTAGCGTTCTTCATTGCTGAGCACCTCACTTTCTACCACTTGTTTGACCATCTCAACGTATACTCTTTTGATGGGTTCATGACTCGGAATTGTTATGGGCTGACAACCGGGTTTCCGAAAAGTGTAGTGGCTACTTCCGCTTCGGGGAGAATGCATCGTATACCCATAGCTTTCAAGAATTCTTTTCAGTTCATCAAACCGCATATCCTTCGAGAGGTTAAGTATCTTCTCTAGTAATTTATCCCATTTTGACATATCGTATTCCTTTACACCTATATTATACATGGTGCCGTATATGGTGTCAAGTCGGTTTACGCGACCTCATCCATCAGAACTTGCACTTCCTTTGTCCCGATTTTTGCAGGCGAAACTTCAGAATCGAAATACTCACCGTTGACGGAGATGATAATCTCCAAGATAGCATCGATACCCTTGTCGGTTTCCGTGGTTCCCCACGTCATAGCCGCATGAGAGGATGCCGAATCTGCGCAGCGCTTTTTGAACGCCGCGATAGCATCGTCAATGGTATCGCTGTCGATTTCAGGTTCCGTCATGGTATATGCGATTCGCTGAGGCTGGTTCATGTCGATGCGTTCGATGGTAATATCACCGCAAATCGTATTCTTTGTCATGTTGATTTCTCCTTGTTTGGTTATGTTTTAGATGTGGAAAATAGTCCATTCGCGGTTGGGATAATCATCGCAAAAGCTTGCAAAAGCGAGCGGCGCACCGCTGTCTTTGCTATCCTTATTGGAGTGTACGAAGACATTGTAGTCTTCCATATCCTCAACATCATCGGCCGCGGCATCCTCATCAAAAACATCATTGACGCTTTCCGCAATCAACTCTTTCATTTCCTCAAACGCCTCATCGAAACTGTCGTAGAAGTCCGTAAGTTCGATGCTTTCGTATTCCTCATAAGAGAGAAGGAAGAAAGGCTTGTCAGTCGTGACCTCAAAAACAGCCCATTCGACGCTTTCTTCGTCGTCTCCTTTCCAGAAGTCATAGGTAGCATGTACTCTGGGCTCGCTGTCGTCAGCAGGGCAGTTTTCATCGAAATCGAAAGAGAATCTGTAGCGCTCCTCATTCTCGTGTGTGATATCGGCACCGGTAAGACCTGTATGGTAGTTCTTGTTGATGCGCTGCGCTATGCTTTCCCTTACTGCTGCGGCCGCCTCTTCCAGCGTGTCCTTTTTGCAGATGAGGTTCGTGCAATCATAATGTTCACTCTTAATTACGATAAACATATCACATTCTCCTTTTAGCCTTTGTTGATGATGGCGTCGATAGCTGCAGAAATAGCTTCATTCTCTGCCAGAATCATTCTGCCCTGCAGATTGTTCCAATCGATGTGCTCCTTGACCTTGCGGACAAATTCTTCGTATGTTCCATTTTCGGTCATCCGCTTGATTTCCTCGTCATAAGCACCGCTCTCTTCAAGGACATACTTGATGTCGTCTTCGGGATTGACTTCTACGATAGGATAATCTGTACCGAGGCCATCGCTGTCGACATCGTTCAGATTCGTGATGAACCAGACGTCCATGAAATCCGGTCCACAGATGCATTTGGAGTTAGCGCCTTCTTGGATGTCAATGGAACCTTCGTTATAATCACCGTAATGATTAACAACGGCATCCTCCACAGCATCGTCGCGTTCCTTGATAGCAGCTTCCAATGTCTGAAGCAGCTTGCTGCTAACAATATAGGAGGTGGATTCTTTGGACGTATAAACGTTTTGCAGTAAAAACATATTTCTTACTCCTTATTCTGTGATTTGTAGTTGGTTATTTGACCAGAAGGTCAATTACGATGTAGTTTTCTGGATGTAATTAACATTCATTACTTTCCAGTGTCGTGGGATATCCGTACAACTCTTGATATTATCACCATCACAATCTTTGATTTTCACAAAAAAAGGCATCACTACAGAAAGTAGCGATGTCTTGATTTTGAATTTGCTTTTTTGCTTTTTATTTTTCGGATAAATCCAGTATACTTACTTTGCAGCAAAAAGCAATAAAAGGAGCCTGCTAAAACAGCAGACCCTTTTTGTGTTAATTTGGTTTGACGGTAAAAACGCAGTTGCTATACCGGCTTATCATTGCTTCTTCGGCAATTGCAACGGTTTCGTATACGTTTGTGTAGTATAATTCTGTACGGAATAATTCTTGACAGAATTATTATTGTGGTTTATGCTATAGGTAGAAAAAGATGTAGGAGGGAGCTAGTATGCCATTTGTCGATAGAGAAATAGAGATGTCTGCGTTGGAAGCCGCCTATAAAAATCCTGTTGCTTCTCTTTTTGTGGTGTATGGTCGCCGCAGAGTCGGAAAGACCACTTTGCTCGCAGAGTTTTGCAAAGGCAAACGTGCATTGTACTATTTGGCCACTGAGGAAAGCATACAGGCAAACTGTGCGGCTTTTCGTGAGATGGCTGCAGACTTTCTTCAAGACGAACTTTTGCGCAGCGCAGCAAATGTCGGCTGGGAAATGATTTTCAAAACATTGCTTGCACAGCCGAGTGAGGAAAAGCTGGTAATCATCATTGATGAATTTCAATATCTTGGCAAAGCCGACAAAGCGTTTCCGTCTGTATTTCAGAAAATTTGGGATACACAACTGAAGAACGAGAATGTGGAATTGGTTCTCTGCGGGTCACTGGTTCACATGATGATGGAGCAGACCCTATCCTATTCCAGCCCTTTATACGGGCGCAGAACCGGACAGATTAAGCTGAAACAAATTCCATATGCCTATTACAACCAATTTTTCCCGGCGATGTCTGAGCAAGAGCGCATTTTGTACTATGCCGTCACTGGTGGCGTGCCTAAATATATAGAGCTGTTTCATCAGGGCAATGGAATTTATGATGACATTCTCCAAAATGTTTTCACCCCGCAAAGTTTCCTGTACGAAGAACCAGAGTTCTTGCTTCGGCATGAAGTAAGTGATATTGGAAGCTATTTCTCTATCATCCGTTCTGTAGCAGCAGGAAACTGTCGTCTGTCAGATATCGCGGCCTCGCTATCCATTCCGGTAACGAGTTTACCGAAATCATTAAAGACCTTATGCGATTTAGACATTTTGGAGCGTGAGGTTCCCCCAACTGAAAAGAATGTCGAAACAAGCAAAAAGGGACAGTATCGTATCCGGGATAATTTCCTCGCCTTTTGGTTCCGCTTTGTATATCCCATGCGGTCTTTCATTGAAAGTGGTCACGCTGAAATCGCCATGAATAAACTGCGCAGCAGTTTTATTCCCAACCATGTCGGATATGTTTATGAAGACATTTGCCGCAGTAAAATGTGGGAACTGAATGCGCAAGGTAAGCTACCCTTTTTGTTCGACCGTGTTGGCCGTTGGTGGGGCGGCAAAGACACCGAGATTGACATTGTAGCTGTCGACACGAATGACCGCAGTAATATCCTGTTTGGCGAGTGCAAGTTCCACCAAAACACTCAGATGCAGCTATCTGAACTACGCCAGCTAAAGGCAAAAGCAGCCGCTGTCCAATGGGGAAAAGAAAGCCGTACAGAGTATTTTATCCTCTTCTGCATCAGTGGATACTCAGAAGAATTGCATCGTTTGGCAGAATCTGACCCGCATATCATACTGGGTTAATATGTCTTAATTGAAAAAAGCCGCCCACCAAAATTTGTCGTGGGCGGCTTTTTTAGTTGTTAGTTTTTAAAATCTGGATTCTTCCAGACCGTTTTCTTTCCGTAATGGATATCCGAAATGTACTTGAACGGAATCTTATCCCGGTTTTTAAGAAGAGCATCGTTTTCCTCTAAAAATTCCTCAATGCGTTCCTCTTCACTACGCGTAGCAATGTTCCATGTATCGAGATATCCATCATACATGGCATCCATATTGAAAATTCCGTCGACGGGGTACTTGACAGAGTCAATTTCTCCGTTGACGTCCAAGCCAAGGCGGACGTTCTTATAGTTCTTGATGCTGTCTGTCAAGGATTTGAATTTCCCTTCAGGAGTATCGGGATTGCTGTACTTTTTCACGTACTCTTCCGTTAACTCCTCCGTCATGGCCAATGTAATCCAGAACTTAAGGCTCGCTTCCTTGATTCTCTTCATCGTCCGTTCAGCCCAGCCGGTGGGATTAGCAAGATAATCCACTACCAGTTCATCGGCATTTGTGGATGTCAGGCCAAAGCAAGACCCATTTCCAATCTCATCGACAATGCTGTCAATAGGGCTGCGATAATTCTTATGCCCATTTATTATGCGACAGAAAGCGTTCTGTCGTGCTATCTTGTCGTAATAACCGCCCTTGAGAATTTTCTTTTTGTCTTCTTCCGTCACATTCTCTCGGAACATATCGAACAGCTTCTGTGCCATTTCCTTTATGACAGAATCCGAGGTAAAAGAAGAACGGCAGAAAATCGTTTTGAAGTCCTGTGTTTCATTGACGGTTTTGGCATTGTCGACAACGAGGCAAAGGAAGCGTATCTCTTGGTTGAATGTTACGGGTTTCTTTTCCAAGGTTCCATAAAACCGCTGCCCGTACAGAACATCTACCTTGTGCTCACCATAGGCGAGCGGTATGCGCATAAAACGGTAGTAATACTCGGACAGCTCACCGGAATCAAGAATGATATTGCCTTCGAACGAAGGAACGCCGAACTCGAGGAACGTTTTGAATCCCTCGCGGTTGATATTGTTTGCCATGATATTTTTCCTCCCAAATACTTATTTTGTTAAGCCCTCGAATTTCAGATTTTTCCAGAGCACATGTCCTTTGTTCTTTCCTGAGTCAGAAATGATGTCGCCATCAACAATCTTAGCTCCGGTTTTGAGAAAGATACTGAAATTCTTTTTGGTAATCTTGCTGATAGTCATATGACACTTTCCTTTCGCAAAAAAAAAACACCGCCACAAGAAATGGCGATGCAACGATTTTGAATTGTTTATGTTTTTTATTTTTTTGATATCACCAGTATACTTACTTTGCAGCAAACTGCAACAAAAAAAGCCACCCGCAACGAGTACGGATGGCAAATAGTATTAGCTGTTGGAGGTCTCCGTGAACGACTCAATGATTCTTCCGTTTCGTTTGACAGCAGAGTAAACGATATCCGCCACATCATACGAAACGCTGGAATCGTCAGCATCGAAGTCGAGAGTGTCCCGCTGACCCTGATTGGTAATAATAGCATAGGTCTTATCTACGCCGTCAGCAACATACCGCAGAGCTTCTTTTTTTGCTTTTTCGAGGTCGTTAACCAAATACCGGTCCTCGTCATAATAGCCGCGCTTCTTATCGTAGACATTAGAGTAGCAGGCCGGATATTCGTCCTTGTCAACGACGACGCCAACGTCTACAAGATATGCGTTACTCATTTTCCTGCACCTCATTCCTCAATTACATGAACCATATACGAAACAGGCCCACTGAGCGCAGGGTCATTTTCGACAGTCATCGTCCAATCGTCGAAGAACGTGTCATCGTTGCAATAGCAGCTAATTTCCTTCTCATCGGAGTCGTACCAACGAGCCTGCGTCCAAGGGGTACCTTCAGGGTCATCGGCATGGGATTCCGGAGGGCAGCAAAGCATGATGTCTACATTTGTGCCGTTACGGAACCGGATATTGATGGAATGAGTTTCGTCTGCATCCCAGTCCAAATCTTTTCCGGAGAGCAAATCATTGATGACCTTTGTATCTTTGCGGTTGACTTTGACAGTTGCCTCATAAACAAGGCCAAAGCCGAAATGACAGAAACCGGTTTCATTGGAAAGATAATCACCGATAGCGTTAACGTCATCATGTACCTTATCAGGAATTACCATCTGGTTCGGAAGGTCTACTTCTTCGCCGTCTGTATCCCATTTGATGTTGGTAGCAATGCGTTTGCTCTCGAAAATGGTATCATGATGAGTTTCCCGCGAATAATGAATACGCTCAGAATCAACGCATACGGCGTTGGTATCTGTTTCAAAATAGCCTTCCTGTTCGCATTCGTAGCTGATGCTCAGAATACCTTCTACGCGCTTCTCAACCAAGTCGGGAATGGACAGTTCAATCATATCATGCGTGATATACCTAACATAAGTTTTGAACGCGGCGACTGCATCGGAAAAATTGTCGCGGCAAATATCCGTCGTCACAGTAAAGTTCAGGTTCTTCTGAGTGTCAGTAGAAAAGATGTTGTAGGCAAACACTACATCTACGGAAAACTTATAAGTGTTCTTTTTCATAAAAATTTCTCCCTTTGTTAGGCCACGCCAAGCATCATCGCATTGATAGTCATGGCCAGTTTTTTTGATTTTCTAAAAAACGGTTCAAGTCATAAAATTCCAGTTATTGCCCAACCATTCATACCAGCCTGTGGTGGAGGAGGGACGATTTTTGCTGTCCGCGCAGATATGATTCAGCAGCATTGCCAAGTTAAACTTATCCAATGTCCGAATCATTTCGAGATTTGTCTTATCAGACTGCACGATTGTCATGTCAACGTCGGTTTTCGTCTTGATGTACGACACAGCATCGCCCATCGTTTTGAAAAAAATTCCGCAGACCGGGGTAAAGTATCCAATCTCGATGGAAAGCTCTGCCAAAAGACGGTAGCTGTCAGCAGTGTTCGTCCTCTGGAAAAGTTCATCGAACTGAGCGCGAATTTTCTTCTCATCGTTTTTTCCAATGTCATTCAGGTCGAGGATGTATTCCTGAACAATGAACCCATTATTAGATTTCGTGGGAGCATATGCTTTGTAACAGGATGCATCAATCTGTTTCATGACAATCGGAAAGTCATGGGAAGACGTGGAATAGAGACGTGCTTTATCGACTTCCTTTTTCAGTTTTTCCAGCAGCTTTTCAAGAACAGCCTTGAGACATTCGGCTTGCTGATGGCAGGAATCCACTTCTGTCTGGAACATACCGGTGTCATCTTTGAGCCGCCCGGTTTCCCAAGCTTTGTCAAAGACGCACTTGAGTTTCTGGAGCTCGGTTGCATCCAAGTTGTTGTATTTCCCAGCCTTCGTTTCAGCCTCAAAAATGGCGATTGCTACACACACTTCACTGTACGAATCAATCGTCAACTCAAGGTCCTCCAAAAAGAGTTTCTTGTTGATGGAGTAATTGACGTTGATGTCGGTAACGCGCAAGGTTACGGTTTTTGCTTTTTCTTCGACATCGAACCCCATTTCCCGGCAAATATCCGGGAACTGTTTCAGATACATCATAGTTTCATCTCATACTTTCTCGGCGATATCCTCGCCGTATACTACATTCAGACCAGAACCATTGTCCCAATTAACCAGTAATGAGCCGGTATCATCGACGTCGTAAACTGTGCCGAGAGTTCCAATGGGCGGTGCCTGAACATTACTCCTCCCTGCCGTAATCCTTTGCGCCGGAAATTTCCTTGATGTGCTTCCAGATATTGTTGGCAATTTCCAGATAGGTAGCAAATCGACTGACAGAATGGCCTCGCCAAGTACCGCCGTTGCCGTTGATGCCGTTACGAAGCTTGATGCAGCCACCTCCATTTTCTTTCCAGTCATGCAGGTTGACAGAGTAGTCGTCCAGCAAAATACAGGAAGAATTGATAGTGGATTCGCCAATTGCTTTTGCTGCAGCTTCCGCTTTGCTGATGCCGCACGGAACAAAGATACGGTTTGCCTTGGGAATAGCCGGAAGATAGGTGTCCAGCCATTCGTTTTTTTCGTTAACGGAATACGGATTCTCCGGCATATATGCAGAAAGAATATGAACATCAATTTCCGGATAAGTGCTGTTTAGCCAATTGATGGCATCTACTACTTCCTTGTATGGAGGCAGGTCACGAAAATAGTTTTCTTGTAAAAGTTCCTCAAAACATGCTGCCTGTTTCCAAGTTACCAAAGTCCCATCCATATCCACAAATAGATGGACGGAGGGAGTGTATGTGCTGTTAGTCATATTTTTTTCCTTTCGATTGGAAAAACGCCTTTACTTCTCCGTCGATGCGGCGGAAAACTACTGGGTTATTGACGTTTCACTCTTTTGTGTATTTCATGATGTCAATGTCAAAACGCTTAAAGAAAACGATGTAATCCATAAGCGTATCGACTTGGCATTTTGTCAAAGTATGTGTATCGCCTATGTCTACATAAGCCCGTCCAAACTCAGGGTTTCGCAATGCCGCCCAGCCTCTGTCAAAGAGAAAATCTAAGCAGCGGTCGCTGCCATAGTATCTGAATGCCTGCTCTTTGGTAAGCCCAAAATGGTCCTTTGTGCTGTGGATGATTTTGGCGGCAGTAGAGTTGTGTTCCGCAAAGCCGCAGTCGAACCACTCCCCTTTCGGCGAAATCAGTCCAAACTCAGAATTGAAAAGAGTTTTTGGTTTTTCACCGATAAAAACAAGGTAACGATTCTGTCTACGCAGAACACTCGGTTCATGTGTACCTTTCTTTTTAAGCGCAACATAAATGTAACGCCAAAAGCCGTCTTTATAGGCGACCAAGGGACTGTTGCCCTCAGGAATCTTGCTGGCATCGCAGATATCTGTAATGAACTCCGGTCTTTGCCAAAGCCACATACCGCAGTTGAGAACATCATCTTCTTTCACCTCATGGTAATTGAGAAGATAATCTTCGATGTCGCTGATAGTGTTTTCGATTTCGCCGCTTTTGATTTTTTCAGCAAGTTCAGAATAGCTGCAATTAACGGAAAATGGGTCGAGGTATTTGAATGGGTTACACGCAATATCTGTCTTAATAGCGGCAATGGCGTTGTAACGAGTATGATTTTTTAGTTCTTCATCAATGGTTCGAACGTTTTTGCCGTCATTAACGATTTGGCATTCGTCAATGCCTACGAACTTTTTCCGTCCCTCAATGACATCTTTACAGATGGCTTTTTTCTCTTCGAGAGAAAGCTTATCTGTGTTAAGACAGCACATTAGAAGTTCTTCGGATTTTTTGTAGGGCATTTTTTCGTTCCAGAACCAAGACCGGGCAATATCTGTGAGAAATGCTGAGTCAATGTGAAATTGCATAGAATTCCCTTTCTACCTTACATGGGTATTTACTTGTCGTTTGACGGCACATCTGTGGTGGATGGGGATGGCATGGCAATATAGTCGCCAAAGTTTCGGATACATTGTGCCAAATTATGTTCGAACTTATGCTCACTGCAGCTGATGCAGCCGTAAGCAAAGGTTCGGCAATCTTGACATGTTTGGAATTGGTTGCAAGTCCAACAGAAACGCAGTCCTTCGTAAGTTCGCATTTTACTTCCTCCTAACAAAAAAATCAGCCACCCCGAAACGAGGTGGCTGAAATCAGATTTTTAACAAGATGAACCGAATCGGCTCGGTGTTTCGATTTATCTTATATTGCTAATTATACCTACTTTGCAGCACTGCGCAAGGTTCAGACATGGGTTTGCAGGTAATTCTCGTTTAAGAACGCAAATCCGCAATCCTGACAGGTATCACACGCAAACCACTGTTTTTCAGCGATATCATACAGATATGCATAGGGAATATAGTTGCTCTTGGTGATATCCAAAAACGCCTTTTTAGCATTCGTGCTGATATCCGGCCCGCCAATAACGGTCTTGTTGATGTGGAGGCGTTCTTTCCGGTCACGATGATAAGCGGTGGTGATACCACTCTTCGGACCTTCGCGGACAGGTTTTTTGAATGTGTGGTATTTTCCCTTGTCAGGGACGAGGCGCTCACGCAACATTGACCGCACCATTGACAAATCACCGAGGTTCACAAGCCCTGTGGCAAGTTCCGGGGTGTTGTAATAGGTAAGCAGCATTCGGCCGAGATAGGACGGGTAGCCATCGGAATGGCAGTAGACATATTTCAGCGTACCATCTTCTTCAATGACACCGATATAACTATGCGTACTCATAGGTTATCTCCTTTTACTCTTTAATCATGGAACAAGAGCTCAATGACGGCGTAGTCTTCGGGGTTCTTGCGAACATCCTCGATAGTGGACTCATCAGGCATGGCGTGCGCATATCCGTTTGTATAGCAGCAAACAGGAGAATCGCTCGTGAACTCACCATTCAGTACCGCAAATGCGTTTTGCAGGCAATAAGCGTTCAGAGGTTTCTGCATCGTATCTTTCAGAAACTCTCTGGAAAGGACGCTGCCATCCACATGTACGAGCTTGGTGAGATACTCTGCGCAATCGACGAGTTGCTGAGGGATGCTTTCTGCAAACTTCACGATTTTCTCGGGTTCAGCGTAGCCGAAAATCAAGGAATCCTCGCCGTCACAGGAACTCTCACTGCCCTCATCAGGGATGTAGTAATCATTGATGACGTTTCCGTTGTTTTCATCATCAGCAAGAGTTCCGGATATATGCTTGGCCCATGCGTAATAAAAGGCTTCTTTCAGAACATCATAGTCCGAGTCGTGCATCAGAGCAACGAGCGCTGCCGGATTACACATGGCAGAAGCAACAGCTTCCTTCGTGACACCCGTCTCGCAGGCTTTGGTGGAACCAAACTTCTCAACGAACTTTTGTGCGGTGGGAATAAGTTCATTCTCTTCGCAGTACGAGGGGGTGTAGCCGTTCAGAAAAACATCGGCAGCATCAAGGAAGATGCTATGCAGGATGGTCTTCATGTCATCCGAATTGTTGAAGTAAAGATTGCGAATGTTAATAAGCATCTTAGAATAAAAACCGCTCATAATTGTCTCCTTTTTATTGCGTAATTTTGATAAAGGCGTGATAAACAGCGCCTTTAAAACAAAGCTTCCAATGATTGGCGAAGGTGTAGCTGATAGGGCTTTGGGCAACGATTTTTTCGCTGTCCTTCTCTGTCAACACAGCTTCACCCCAAGCCTTACCTTTACCGTCACCTGTATATGTGATGGTCATGACAGAACCGTCCTTGAAGAGGACCTTATTGGAAAAAATCACTCCGGTGGAACCACCAAGAGCTTCTTCACCATACAAGGCTTTTCTGATGGCTCTGTACTCGGTAGGATACATATTTACCGTTTCCACAAAGTCACGAGAAAAACCTTCGCGGAGCTCGTAAATTCTGGAAACGAACAAAATTGCGTCTTCGATTTCCTTGACACTTCCGGCTCCCTTGGTACATTTCTCGGTGATTCCTGCATGGGATTCATCCTCAAAGATACTGCAGGCACAGACATAATGAGGATTTACCTTGCTTACCTGAACGAGCTGTAACCGAATCGTCTGGTTTGGATAGGCATTGTCGATTGGGAAATCAAGCGGCATCGAACTGAAATAGGTATCGTTCGGAACATCGCCATTACCATCCCAACGCGCAGGGTTACGCAGCTCAAGGAAATTGGCAGCAATATCTCGCGCAATGGAAGGAACCATACCGCAGACTTCATCTACGGGTGTGATATCCTCCTCGATGGCATCGATGGCCTTCGATAATGCCGGTACAAAGTAATAACCGAGATTGAGAAAAAACCGAGTCTTAACGACAAGGTTATCCATCAAACTGGGGTCATCCAAGTACTTCTTGGCGACACAGGAAGCAATTTCGGTACTACCGGGTGCATTTGCTGAACGGGTAATGAAATTATTGACATCGTTTTCGTCGGTAAGCCGCTCCTGCAGCTTTGCAAGCGAAGCCAATTCCTCATAAGAGAGGAATGCGGTACCGCTCTGTAAACTGAGGTTCTGCAAGACCACGGATTTTTTATTGAGTTTTGTTATCATTTTAATATCTCCTTACGCTTTTTGCAGTTGCGCAAATCATAAGCAAACCAGCGGCAAGTGCATCGCCTGCAGTTTCTGTGATTTCTTCCAGTGTGTTGCAAAATTCATCACCGGGAGCTTTCCACGATTGTGGGTTTTTGGTGACGAATCTGTCATCATAGACATGGATAAGAAGCGCTGTTTCGATGTTGTGAATGGATTCTGTATCTCCCCTGTTCAGTGCGATTTCCTTTGCTTTCGCAATGGCTTCTTCGCGCTGATTGGCAGCATAGTATCTGCTGCTGGGAATGTTGGAATTGTAATAATCCTCAATCATCAGAGCGGAACCGCCGTGATTGTAGCCAAGGCCGAAGGTCATAATGACATACATCGGCTCAGTCGTCTCCTCGTACAACTTTCCGTCGCAAATCAGGAAACGGTCAGCTTGGCTCTGAATGTACGCTTTGATTTGCTCGACATCCGTGTTGAAATTACATATTTCGTAACGCTTTGGTTCCAGATGGTAAGCAAGAAATTCAGGCGTACACGGAGCTAAATCAAACCAACTCTTACCGGCATAATAGCGACTGGCACGGCTTAACTTCCATAGAGACCCTTCATTGGAGAAGATTACATCGTTTTCGATGTGGGGAGTTTTTCCCCAGATATGGTGTTCCACACCAAAAGCCGGAATCAACTTTTCGATAGGAGCCTCACGCACCGTAACGGTACAAGTCCCTTTCACTTCACGCACCCGGTACTTTCTGCACCGGGGAGTGGGCAGATACTTTTCGACATATTCGAACTTTACATTGACATTCATAAAAGCCCTCCTGTTATTCTTCACCGAAAATATCGGCAAGGCGTTTCAAAATAGTTTCGCTTCTCTCGGCCGCATTTGCGTGGTCCTGCCCCATAGCAGATTCAATCGAAAAATATCGATGCTGTTCCTTGAGCATTGCAACAACAGAAGCTCGATAAGCATCATGAAGCAGGTTTTCTGCAACGGTCTGGATGCTTTCTGTGCCTTCATTGTCTCGGTACTCATAGGGGTCGATATCGAATGCTAAACGGTCAAGCTCGTAAGCAATAGAGAGGAAAGTCTCAAACGGCGTATCCTTGACCTTATCGGGCAACTCGTACTCGCCGTCAAAGACATTTCCGATAACGATAATGTGTGCGCACGATGACAGAGGAATCGAACCCGGATTTGGGTCTAATTTGTTGTTTTGGGCAAAACTGTGCGCCAAGTCGGTGTAAACAAAGACCAGATAAGTGGCAAGAAAATCGCTGTAAAATACTTTTCCTTTACAGGGGGTATCTACGCCATTGACAGTTGCCACATAGGTAACAATGTCGTTTTCGAAAATCTTTTCGCCGTATTTGTCGTGCTTTCCGGTGTACTGACATACCGTTTCGGTATAAACGGGGAACTTTTCGATTTCCGGGTCTTGCTGATAGATGATAGCAAAGTCGCCGCCACCTGTTTGTGGAAAAATGCCGCCGTACACCCAATTGCTGGGAACGGGAGCACCGTTAAGACGGACCCTTTCTCCCTTTTTACGCGTTTGTCCACGGAACAAAATACTTTCACGCATGATTTTATCTCCTCTCAACGATAAATGTTTCTGCTATACGGCTTCGTATTGCGGTAGATGTTGTTGGTCTTGTAGATGTTGGATTTGCAATGGATATGCTTCTTACTGCGCTTTTTCTGGTTCAGATAAGCACCGCACAAAGCGTTCTCCATGATGATGGCTGCAAAGACGATGGCAAGGGTAACAAGGCTGAATTCTGTTGCAAGAGCAGAAATTCCGGCGATGATGACGATGATGCTTGTGACAGCAGTGAGTTTGATGAATTTTTTCATAATAAAGAACCTCCCAGTTTTTTGTAGGCAACAAAAAAGCAGCCACCTCAGGAAGAGATGGCTGCAAAATTGCTGATTATGAATAAGGCAAATTAAATCATTATTTGATGTTTTTATCTATCTTAATACAACTATTGTACCTACTTTGCAGCAAATTGCAATATCTGTGCCTGCCGGAAAGGCAGGTGCCGACATTGCCACTACTTTTTGAGTGGCGTCTTTCGTACAAGCACCATTTCGGCCGGTTTGTACATTTGGCCAAACAAAAATGCCGCCCATCTGAAGATGAGCGGCAAAAATGTTAAGTGGACTGTATAAGAAGTTGGTTGAGCCATGCGGGCCGATACGTTCCAACAGGAAGAATCTGCCCATTGCGATACTCTGCCACGAGAACAAACCCGTTGTCGTTGTCGAAAAACTTGGCTTCATCGCAGTATGGAAGAACTTTCAAGACATCTTCGAAACGATGAGAAAATCGGGCCTCGACATCCTTGACGGGGATATCGTGTCCACCGCGTTCTACGCGGTTTCGGATTCGCCGAATACTTTCTTCGGCAGTGTCTAAGCCGACATAGTACAGGCGGATATAATACCCAGCTTCCTTTGCGCGTTTGCAGAGTCGTTTTGGATATCCCCCAGAAAGAGTTGTTTCCTGCGTAAAATTTACGCCGTCCTCTAGTGCGCGTTCAATACGTTCGACAGCGAGTTTTCCGCCTTCGTATTCATCGCCGCCGCATTGGAGGGTCAGTTTGTCAGGGTCTATTACAACGCCGAAATCGCTGCGTTCGGAACGCAAAGAACCCGTTAAGCTGGATTTACCTGCACCGTTCACGCCTCCGATAAGAGTGTAGATTTTCCCGCATTAGGAAAACCGACCAACCCGACATCCGCCAACAATTTCAATTCCATTATGACAG
>OGRY01001686.1_pt1 | contig 15548 bp, 10 predicted proteins | sample 1553551 | NCBI WGS metagenome assembly OGRY01 (sample SAMEA2580101, study PRJEB22360) | human gut metagenome | biome: human gut; feature: human-associated habitat; material: faeces | place: Denmark | collected 2008/2010
ATATATATTATTTTTGTATTTTTTATCATTTTGTTCTTTTTCTAATAGCTTAAATGCTAAATTTTCTTTTTCTTTATTTAACATTTGTTCTTTTTCATTTAGTAAATGATTTTGTTTCAAAGTGGTTTCATAAGTGTTTAGTATAACATTTAAATTTATTTTTTTTGTATCTCCATTTGTTTCTAACATGAGATTTTCACTAAAGTAACTACTGCATAACAAATTATACAGTGTTTCTGGGGTTACATTAGCCTTACTAGATTTTAAAGTTAATAATTCTTGACTAAATTTTTTTCTTAATTTAGCTGTAGGCTTAATCGCAGCCATGGCATTTTCTGTAAGTTTCATTTCCGGTAGATTTTTGTTATTTACTAGGGATTTTAACCAAACTATTGCTGTTAGATCTATATCACTAATTACAGGACTTATTTTGAACGTGGAGTTCATATTCAATAATTTGTTCGTTTCATTCCTAATATATTTGTTTGTTGTGACAAAAATTGCGTTACAATCTTCCAATTTTCTAAATTCTTTTCCTTCTCTTAATCTCATAATTGCCGAAATTGATTTTACATCATTTTCTATTTTCTTGATACTATTTTTTTTGTCTTTATAAACACGAAGAAGATTTTCTGCTAGCTTTTGTTCATCAATTATATGTGCATATATACTTTTATTATACTCTGGAACATCCACAACTTCTATTCCAAGATTAGAAAACAAAGTGTCAAGACTATTTAAAAGATTTTGAACTGACGTTTTACTATAGTTTTTTAATATCAAGTTTTCTAGGGTTTTCTCTGAAATTTTTCCGTAATTTCTTATAAATTCTTCTAAAATATTTTCTATTTCTTCATAATTATGTTTAAAGCATTTTATTTTCACGTTTAACTTTTTTAATAAATTAAACAATTCAAGTGCAGAATTATTTTCTTCAGGTAACTTAAATTCCAATATTCTCAACATAAATGGCGTATCAAAAAAACAATTCAATTTTTTCAAATCTGCGTGATTATCATTATCTATATTAACATATAAAGCGTTTGCTAAAAGTGCTCCTTCAATTACATTGATTAAATAATCATATAAAACATCTTTTTTTTCTTTATGTTCACAAATAAATCTTCCTATATGATATGTTATGCTGTCTATATTTTTGTTTATTCTGTTCGATGATTCAATATCTTCGTATAGTAAATATCCATTTTCATCTAAAAATTTTGCAAAGCTATTTCTGCATTCCATGTAACTTAGTCTAATACTTGAATTTTTTTTAATATATTCCATTAGATTTTTAATAATTTCATCAATTTGTTTTTTAGAGTTTTCGTGTCTAGTATCAAATTCTTTTATGTTATTTGTCATATCTTTTAAGAATATATACTTGCCATTTTCCTGTTTTATTATTTCTTTTTTCTTCATCCTTTTGATAATTACTTTTACTATAGCATGCGGAAAATTGTTGAACGAATATATTCTTTCCATTTTTTCAACTATTATACTTTCATCTGCCGTGTTTTCCTCACTTATTATTTTTGTAACAAAAGGAATCAATAGTGAAATACTATCTTTCCTACTTTCCTCAAAAATAGCAGATAGCATTGCTGTACTAATTAGTGCACTATTATTTTTCATATTACTCACCACCGTTAGCATATATTATATCACACCTTTCTAATTATTCCATCAATATATTTTATGCACATCAAATATATTGAAACCTCATTGCTAAGCAAACATAGTTTTTATAGTTATATTTCAATTCTCTTTATAACATTTAAAAACAATATTAATAATTTAAATATAAGGGTAAATTATTTAGAGAAAAAGAAATATTTAGATTTTAAACAAGAAGACTTAATTGATTTGTTTGTCGTTATATTATTATACGGTTGCAGGACGGGAAAAAGTCAAAGATACAATACCTTTTAAAGTATTGATTAAATACACAAATAAATATAATTATAGTTTAGACAATATTTTTTAGGTTTACCTAATATAATACAAAAAGTCAATATAAATTTAATCATAATAACATTAAATTTAAAGATGAAAAGAAAACAATACAAAAGACTCAAAAGCAATGAGCAGATATTATTAATACGAGCCAATCAAGTTATATCAATAAATGTTAGAAAGAAAAAAGAAATATAAATTAGAGGTAATTTATATTTCTTTTTATAAATTTAATAGTTTAATAATTTGTTTAAAATAACTAAACTATTGTATTAATTAATGTTAGTCCCAATGTCTGTTCTTACGGTATTCTCTATTAATTCAATTTCTTTTTCTGTTAAATTATATTTTTTATACAGCATAGAATCGTTATATATGACGTTATTAAAATTTTGAATAGGAATAAACTCATAACACTTTGCCGTTGTATCCTGTGATACCTTTTTTAGAGAAAGCAAGAAATGGAAAAATTTTGTATTTATATACGATAAAACACTTTTACATTGTAATTCATTTTTGAATGGCCCACACACAATATACGTTCCAGAACAACATGAATTAGGTTTTGCAATAATAGGTTTAACTACATCAACTTTAGCATTTCCAGAACCTATTGATCTAGGTATATATAATTTCCATGAATTTACAATATCCATATTTTTTGTAATCTCTTTTTTTGAAATCCACCCTTTGTCCTTCAAAACATAAGCAAAAATATCATCAGGACTTTTTTTCTGTTTGCTAAAACTAGAAAAATTCGAAACAGTTATGAATGGCCATAATTTTCCAATTAAATTACTAAATGATTCTTCCTTTTTTGCTTTAACCTTATTTAAAATTGAGATAGAGTCGTTATTTCTTATAATTGTTTCACAATCCTCCTCAAGCAAATATCTATCACTTGATGATTCTATACCATTCTCTGTATGCGTATTGAATTTACATTTTCCAGAATATTCATTTGAATACAAAAAATAACAAACCCCCCCCTTAATTTGAACATTATTAAAACAATTTAGAGCATTTGGAAAATCATGCATATTTATTATATGATTACCTTCGGTGATTTTTTTTCTAAAATCATCTAAAACCCCAAAACCACCAGCAAACCATCTAGAAGGCATAATCATAGAGATAAATGAAGGATTACACTTAATAGCTAAATCAACAAATTTATTATAAAGCGGGGTCCCTTGAGCTTGTCCACCACCTGTAGCATTTTGATATGGCGGATTTCCAACAATTGCATTAAATTTCATTTTAGATAACTCCTTTCTCCCCCAATATTTTGGATTGGTTATTTTATTTGCTAAATTTTCTACGGAAGTATTTAATTCTTCAAAAATCGACTCACAACAATTTACATTAAGTTCAATATTATTAAAACCGGTTAAAGTTCGTTTAGTAATAGATTTACCCATTTTTGTTTTGGTTACTATATAAATATTTTCTTTTAATGTTTCTTCCCACAATGCTTTTTCAAGTTCTTCATCTAATTTTTTAGAATCGGTATCCAAGCATCTTTGTTTAAATATACTATAAGAAACATATAGTGGGTACAATCCAGACTTTGAATTTATCTCTAATACCTTTGAAGATTTGTTATTCAGTACATTTGTTGTTACTTTACCATTTAATATTAGTCTAGGCTCTTCAATTGTAACAATATATTTATCATCATAAAAATTATATCCACCTATTGTATCACCCATGTGCATATTTACTGTTCTCCATGGTGTTAATACAGTTTCTTTATCGGGATTTTTGAATGTGGCAAATAAATCCGCAATTTTTTTTGTTCTTTCTGTAGGATTTAATGTATCGGCATATTTGGTAATATTTCTAATTCTATTTCCAGCTTCAACAAAAATTTCTGAATCATAATACTTTGAAAATTGTTTAAACATTTCTTTTGTAACACCTTTTGGCATAAATTCTTCCCATGATTTATCATCGACAATTTCAGTGAAATTATCTACAGTAACATCTTGATCATTTGTTAATTCTGCACCATAAACCATTAATGGTATTCTAATTGATATTCCTCTTAAAATTGATATGGCTTTTGCCCTTTGATCTTTTTGTTCTTTTTTCTTTTGTTGAAGTTCTAAATCTTCTTGAGTTAATTGTTCTTTTGGCTTATTTTTTATCTGTTCTAATTTTTCCCATTCTTCATCAGTAAATCCTTGTCTATTAATATCAAGTTCACTTACCTTTTTAGATTGTTTGCTTACCCCTATTATCTTTTTCAAATTTTCAAATTCTCCAAGTTCTAATCCATCTAATTTTAGTAATTTATCATTATAAATTCTTGTATCATCAAATCCATTTTGAACAACTCTATCAGCATAAGCCTTTTTTAATGTTCTAAGCATTGTGTCAACATTATAAGGTATCATACGAGAGCCATCTACTGAAATAACCGGGCAAAAATTTAATAAATCCCCCATTTTTGTTCTAGACTCAACAGAACCCGGTTTGCAAGATAATTGCCCGGCCTCCGCAACCATTTTTAAAGTTCTGTCTGGAGCAAAATCAAATACATAGCATTTATCTTTCATTTTTCCACCAATATTTGCAGGGGTTTGAACTCTAAATATTGTTTGAAGATAACTTGATGCTGATGTTGAATTACCACCATTTAACATGAATACTGCAGTCCAAGCTGGAATGCTTACTCCAGTTGTCAATCTTCCACAAGAAAGTGTAATAGTATAAGTGTTTTCTGGATGATTCGTTATAGCAGAATCAACTGCTTGTTTTGATTTTAAAGTGTCTTCCTCATCACCTTCACCAGCAACATTTACAATTTTAAATATTCCAGAGCCAAAGACAGGATGTTCTCTAAGAAGCTTTTTTAACGCTTTTGCTTCTTTTACACCAGGTATCATCCATAAGGAATGTCTAAAATAATTTCTATATTTATCTTTTGAATATGGATAATTTGTTGTATCATTGTCTAATACTAGTAAATCTAAAAACTTTTTAACATCTGCTTTGTGAACAAATTCTCCAACCTCTACACTTGCTGGAATTTCTTTTCTGTCCACTTCAATTATACCAGTCCATGTTCTAAAAAATTCTCTAAAATTAAATGATTTATCGCCAACATCAATATAATTTCCAAATTGCTTGTTTAAATCGTAAGTTAAAATATTCATTTGTGGTAAATCTTCATAAGGATTATAGTCTCCATCATGATATAATTCCCAATCCAATTTTGCGGATTGTTCCATTATATAATCCCATGTATAGATTTCCTTTTCTTCATAATCTGGAAGAAGATTAAATGGTGTTCCTGATAATTCTAGTAATTTAGTAAGGTGATTATCATTTATTTTTATTACACCTTCAATTGTTCTTTCTCCTCTATTCGTTTTTGTTCCTTCATGTGCTTCATCTATAACAACAAAATCCCATTGTGTATTAAAAACTAGTTCATTTTTTTCAAATGTTCCTCCAACTTCAGTTGAACCTCTTAAATCTTGAATTGATGCAAAATAAACAAATTTATCATTATTTTCTATTAACTTTTCAATTCTTTCTCCCTTATTTTTTGATCCATATTTATAAGATGAATCAGTAGAAAAAATCTTATTAAAATCATCAAACCAGCCATCATCAACTACTGGTCTATGAGTCAAGATAATTGTCTTGTTATATTGTTTTCTTTTCACAATTTCAAGGGCACAAATAGTTTTACCAAATCTCATCTTAGCATTCCAAAGCATTCTATCACTTGTTTCAAAATTCTTAATTGTTTTATTTATTGCTTCTTCTTGTTCTGGCCTTAATATAATTGGGTTATTATAAAAGGTTATATCCGATGAATTTAAAGAAGCTTTTCCTTGCTTAACAGCATCTATAGCTTTTTTCGCTGTTTCTAAATCAATTTCAAACCATTCATTTCTATTATTGTTATTTAAAAACTTTTTTTCAATCCCAGATCTTTTTAATAATTCATGAACTTTGTAATCTCTAAAAGCTTGACCGTTATTGGTTATAGCTAGTGTAGTATATAATAATTCATAGGATATTCCAGCTGTTTTTGTGTATTTGTCTATTCTATTTTTAGCCGATTTATTTAAAAGATCGCAATTATCTTTTAAATCTTGCACGGCTTCTTCATAATGAATTGTAGCATCACCTATTTTAACTATTCCATTATGTTTATTATCATTAATTCTAAATACATATATTAATTTATACCCATAAGTTGAACTAAATACATCTTCATTTTTCATTCTTACTTCCCTCCTCAACTAATTTGTAAAATAATTTCGTTCTTTTAGTGTTCCAATTCATTATTTTACTATATATTCCATTATGTCTTTTTAAATTATTCTTCTTACAACCATAACATTCTATTTTTTCTTTTTCTTCTTCGCCAAACAAATTCAACTGTGCTACAACTACTTTTTCATTTTTACAACTATTTGGAATAACAAATTTTATACCATCCATTTGCCATAAATTCCAAGATATAATATAAGCAATTTCTTTTTGTTGTTCTATAGTTGGTTTTTTATTAAATTTAAAAATATAATTATCTATAAATGTATATAAAAAGTTTTCTCTTGCAAGTAACAAACTATCTCCTTGCCATTCGAATCCATAAATACTTTTATATGCTCTTATTACCCAAGAATACCATTCTTCTTCTTCTTCTACACTCTCATTAATAATTCTTAGTTTTCTATCTAATAATCCGATTCTTTCACCGACTTCTATTGTCTTTCCTGATACAGTATCATATCTACTTACCAAATAAGGTGCTTCCCCGCATGAAATTTCTAACCTTAACTCATTGACATATTTTTCCCAATTTTTATCATTAATAAATTTTATTTTGTTCTTGTTTGTTGTCCAAGTATTATCTTCATTTTCTTTATTAAAAACATCTTTATATCCAAACCATGCCTCATCAACTAAATTGTTTTGACAATTACAAATCCATGATGGTGTAAATACTTCTGCTTTATTTCTTATTCTATCATTTTGCTCATCTTTTGATTTTCTAACTCTAGGTCTAATAACTTCGCCATTTAATCCAGTTATTAAATAATCATATATTTGCGAATCAAAAGAATAACTTATCCCTCTTTTTTCATAATTATTTGTGGCCCAAATTATATTTTTTTTAGAGGTATTATCTTTTAAAAGTAAATTTAATATGATTGGATCCAAATCATATATTTTATTTTCTTTAATGTCAACTTTTTCAACCATAAAATACCTCCTGTTATAATTTTGCTATACACATTAATTATAACACGTATAATACTGATTAGTAAATGAATTGTTTTTAAAATTTTGATTATTTTAATATACTATATTTAGAAGGTAAAATCTAAAATATTACTGTTTTTCTGGGGTTATTATTTTAGTAATGAACAATTCTTCTGGAACACTTTCCAACATTTCTTCTTCTCCTTCGTATATATTTATTGCTAAAACTTCATTCCCTTTATCAATTATATTTGTAGCATTTATAACTACTTTAATTTTTAAGCTGTACCAATTATTTAATAAGTCTTGATATATTATTTCAGAATCCATTTCTACATGATTATATTTCACATTATCTATAAAGAAATCCTGGCTTATTGTTGTACCTGATTCAACAAAGTCTTTGGGTTTTATTTTTTCATAAGATTTAATATTTTGATTTTTATAGTTATTACAAATATGCAAATTTTTTGCTGCATTTAATCCAATATTTTGTATAATTAAGTTAAACTCTATGTTTTTGCCAGTTGTACCATTTTCCTTTATATGTATGCTATTAATTATGTCATTTATGCAATCACTTTTGCCACTAATTTTTAAACAAGGCAAATTTTGTAGTCGAACATTTTCTTTATTTAAATTTTGATTATCCTCATAGCTTTTCTTTAATTCTATTATCGCAATGTAAATTACCACAAGGGTATTTATTAATGATGAAATAATAGTAACTGAATAGTCTTTTATAAAAGAAAACCAATTGTTTATGTCAACATTTTTATTAAATCCCCAAATAGTTACTAAATTGAATCTATCAATCAAATAAATTACGATTGGTAAAAATACAACAATTACTAATATAATAATCATAAATTTCATTTCAATTGTTCCATTTTTATAAGAATTGATAATATACTTAATGACAGAAATCATTATATAAATTTCTACTAAAATGAATAATATTCCGATAATTAATTTCAACATAATAACCCACCTCTCCATTTTTATAATTTTTTATTTATGCCATACTAGTTTGCTTAATCTATATTTTGGAAAATTAGAGCATCCCATAAATTCTCCATATTTTCCATTTCTTTTGATAAGTTCTCCTCCACATTTTGGACATTTGTTTTTTAATTCTTCATCTTTATTGCTTTTTATTTCTCTAGCATTTTTAACATGAACTTTTCTTTCGGCTTTATCTGTTATATTTAAATTATTTATAATTTCATATAATTCATTTGGATTTCCAATAACTTCTTCCTTATATGAAGCTATTTTATCCAACAAATCATATATTCTAGTTACATTATTTGATTTAACAGATAATGTTGCTCTGCTTGGGATGCATACTAAAGATATAAACTTTTCTTCTGGTAAGTTTAATATTTCTTCTAATGATTTAACATGACCATAATTTTGATGAAGTGGATTATTAACATAGATTTTTTTCTTTCCATTTTTTATCAACCATCTTTTGTCATAATCATTGCCTTTTATATAACCATTATATTGTTTTGTTTCAATAACAAAAATACCAAATTTAGAAATAACAACATGATCTATTTGATGAGTGATTCCATCTTTTGTTTTTATCGTTATGTCATTAATAACTAAATACTCATCTGATAATTTTTTCAATTCTCTTTTTACCCAAAATTCTCCAGCCATCCCAATAAACTTTTTATGATAAACATCCATTAATATGCAAAGTATTATCATAAAATTAGGACTTGTGGTCTAAAAATTGTTTTTAATGCTTCCACTAAAATTAACTCCATATACAACCTCGTTTCTAATTGGATTTATTATACAGTAAATATAAGATAAAAGCAATTATTTATAGTTTTTATAACAAAAAAGTTCCTGAATTGGAACTCTTTATTTATTTAACATTCACAGTTTTCGCAACTGCATTCTTCGCAATCACAGCTTTCGCTACATTCGCAATCTTCACAACCACATCCACATTCGCAAGATTCATCACAATTGCATTCTTCACATTCACAACCACAATTGCAAGTTTCTATCTTTTCTTTATCTTCCATTATTGCACCTCTTTCCTAGAATTATTATACTACATTTTTATTTCTAAATAAATATTTTTAATTTAATTGGCATCTTTCTAAATTGTTTAAAAACATTCTTTTTACTATATTTTTTACTTTCCTCAACCATTTTAGAGGATGAATCTACTTGAATAAATAAATCTTTCATATCTTTATAATAATTAATAGCTTTCATTAAAGGTTCTTCTGGATTATTTAATTTACCATTTAACTTTATTATTCCACAATGAAATAATTTTTTAAAAGAACAAAAGTCAGCATCAAATGTTATAATTGTATAACCATTTTTTACAGCATATTCAAAGACTTCTTTATCACTTTTTCCCTTGTGTTTGTTACTATTTATTAATTCAATTTTAAAACCTTTATTTTTTAGAAAATTTCCTAACTCTTTAGGAATATTTTCATCAAGTAAAAATTTCATCTATACAAATGCCCTAATTCCTTTAGTTTTAATAACATATAGAAATGACATTAGAATTTTTTCATCATCTAAAGATGGATAATTTTCTTTTATCATTTTCATAACTTTTTGGGAATCTTCTATTTCTTTAGATTTATTAATGAAGTAATAAAATATGATTTCTGGTTGAATTCTGGTATTTTTGATGACAGTTTGACCATCTAATACTTCTTTATTTGTTTCTAAATACTTGTCTAAGTCAGCTTTTTTTGCTAACTTTCTTAGGTTTCTATAACACGAAATACATTTTATTAAAGTCATTTTTTCTTTTTTAACTGCACCTTTTTCTACCACTTGATTATATAAACTTGGCATAGTTCCAATCATATTTTTCACCTCCAAATCATTGCTATCCTTAATTAAATAATAACACAAGTTAATATAATATTCTACACTTTTTATAAAATTTGTCAATATTTTATCAACTCCTTTATTATAAGTTTAGCTTTTTATTAAAATATTATTATTATATTTTTACCATTTTACAAATCTTAATACTTTTTCTTTGTGAGGCATATCACTTGATATGATATTTGCTAGTAAAACATTTCTATTAAACTCAACTAATCTTTTTTCAATTTCAAATGTTCCATCACATTTTTCTTTTAAAACATAATAACAAGCATTTCCTAAATCGTCTTTACCATATCCCATGCCAATTGCTCTAAGTGTTTCAATTTTAGTATTAAATAGTCTATCACTTAAATGAAAGTGAACATGTCCTTGAATAATGGCATTATAATCAGTTGCTTTTTTGCCTTCGAATAAAGGATTTTCTGAAGCATCAAGGAAACCTTTAATTCTTAAATCATTTTTATCTTTTCCTGCAATTGATCTTTCTATCTTTAATTTTGCATCATCACTATTAGTATATAAGAATTGTTGTGATGTTTTACCTCTTTTGAAGTTTCTTTGATATGCCCAGGTAGAGTTTTCCCCCATATAATCCCAACGAATATCATTAGCAAAGTGGCATAATGCAACTTTTTGGGTACCAACTTCTAAATCAATTGATGGTTTATACATTTTTAAAGTTTCAAGGTCACTAGCACTTAACTTATTATAAGTCCATTCTTGGTTTTCACTTTTCTCTTTATCAAAATAGATAAATGGCATTATTCCTAACGTATTATAATACTCACTATTACCAGCGATAGATGTTACATTATAATCTTCAAATAAACCTAATACTTCATGAGGATTTGGCCCTACTCCAACATTATCCCCAAGAGAATATATTTCTTTGATACCATTTTTTCTAATGTCTTCTAATACTGCTAAAGTTGGTTCATATAATGAATGAGCATCCGTAATTAAAGCGATTTCTCTTCCCGTATAAATACTTGAAGTTTTATTAATATTAATCATTGTTAAGGATGTTAATATTTCTTCTAATTCTTTTGGTATTTTTGTAAACTCAAAGTCAACATCATTTAAACTAAATACTTTTTTAACATTAGGTATTGAAGTCATTACTTCTTGAGTTATGATAAATGGTAGATTGTATTCTTTAGCTAATGTTATTTCTTCAAGGGTTGGAATTCTTCCACCAGGCAAAATAATTCCACTCATTTTTATGCCATCACGATATAATAACACTTCAGAATTTGCTGCAGTTACTGCACTTGTTTCTAATATTCCTCTTTCAGTTCGATGTAATTCTTTTACTTCTCCAGAGTTATTAGTTATCCTAAAATTTGTACTCATATTTACTAAAGAACTATGAATAAAACTACCAGTTGGAATTTTATCAATAGCAAATGTTGTTGATGTTCTATCAAAATAGAACTTTTCTCCAAGAAAACTTATCGGACTTACTGATAAGAAGTTTGCTTTACTATGAGAATTACCATTTATTAAATCTTCAACTTTTTCACTTCTACTTAAAATGTGTGCATATAAACAGTAATTAACCTTAGAAAAATCATATACTATTGTACTATATTTAGAAGATAATTCTTCATTAACTAAACTTTTGGTAACATCACTATCTAATGAAGTTAAATTAATTTTAGCATCTATTTCAAATAATTTTTGTAAATCTTTCTTAAAATTAATAAATGATGCTTCAAGTATAAGTAAGTTATCTGGTTTATCAATAATAAAGTATTTTAAAATATTTCGCAAACCTTCAATATTATTGGTATTTTCTATTGCTTCAATTACTTTAGAAAACTTTAACAATTCATCAATAAATAAACAAATCTTTTCATTTTCTTTATCTATCTCTTTTAAGGTAATTAATGTTTTTGAACCACCGATATATTCTAATGATTTACTAGCATTTCCACAAATTACTTCCATAAATATATTTTTTAATTCTTTAATAGAACTTGAATTTAATATTACATCTTTATATTGTTCTAGTATTTTAAATCTTATGGATTTTATATCATCTAAAACTCTTACTTCATTTTTCTTACTATAACTTGATGCAAATAATCTTTTTAAGTTATCACAATCATCTTTAGTTAGTAAGACATTATTATTTACTAAATTCATTATTAAATAATAACAATCTTTAAAAGCATCTATTATTGATAGATAATTTATAATACTATAAACTATATTTTCTTTACTTTGGTCTTCATGATATAATTCACTCATTAAATATTTAACTGCGGAATAAAAGTCTTCTTCTTTGTTAAATTCAATTATCTCAAGTACTTTATTAAACCAGCTTTTATAGTTTTCACTGCCACAACCATATTGAATAAAAGCATCAAAAAAAATACCTGATTTATTTATAAAACTTTTTATTTTATTATAATTTTTAATTACTAAATCAATGTCATTATATTTAATTAATTCTACACAATTATCTAAATCATCTTCATTTATATTCATACTTTTTAAGATTAATTTCTTTATTTCACGATGTGTTTCTAAAGATTTTAAGTATGTATATAATTCTTCTTGGCTAGTATTATTTATCTTAGATAAAATTAAATCTTTATTTTGTGTCACTGCTAGTTCTTTAGAATATGGTGTTTTAAAATAATCTAGAGTTGTTAGTTCTAACATAGTTAATTTATTTAAATAAGTTTTAATTCTGTCTTTTAAGGTTTCAAAAACTAAAGTAGTTAATTCTTCATTACTTTTTTCAAGTAGTAACTCAACATCAAAGTTACCATTTTTAATAATAAATGATTTATATAAGTCACAATAGTTACCATATAATATTTCTGATATGATAATTGATGATGGTTTCTTATTTAAATCCATTTTTAATTCTTCATCCTTTAGCTCTGTTATTAGCTTTTGAACTTTTAAAGGAATGTTTTGGGAATTTCTTAAATAACATATTTTTAAACTACTTAAACTTCTAGATTTAATAGCGGATTTTAAATCTTTTTCTTTTTTATCCAAGATAAATTCTTTGATATCAGCAGAAATTGCATCATTATATATCCATGATAAGACATTTATATCACTAGTTAATGATAAAACTAATTTAGTTTTTAATGGGAAATTTTTAATAATTATGGTTGAAATTTTTGCATCTTTAATTTTAATTAATGTTTTTTTAAAGTCTTCGAAAGACATTTTTTGAATAACAGAAAGTAACATGTCTGTTTTTTTTCTTATTAACATGTCATAAACTACTTTGGGATAGTTTTCACTGGTTGTTATTAAATCAATTAACTCTTTTTCATTAATATTTTTAAGTTTTAATTCTAACTCATTACTTTTTAATTCAATTATTTTATTTTTTACTTCTTCTGTTGATGGGCTTTTTAATATTTCTAGAATATTAAATTCACTTACAAATCTTTTAATGATGTCTTCTTTTTGTTCTAAACTTAGTTTTTCACTATATAAAACATAAGCAATATTATCTATGTTAGTAAATTTAGTTTCTAGACAAAACTTGATTAAATCTTCATTACTAGATGTGGATAGAAATTCTGCTAGTAAAGATTTATCAACACCATAATAAATTATTAATTGTTTTAATTTTTTATCTTTTTTTGGGTTTTCTAAGACACTTAAAATATCATTATATAAATCTATTATAATGTGTCTTTTTAAAATATGAGGATAATGAGCTTTATAAAGGTCACTTTCTTTAAAATTAGTATATTTTTTAAACACATTTTCAAAGTTGTTCAAACAAACAAAATCTCTAGATTTACTATCTATTACTTGAGATATTACTCTTTTAGCACTTTTAGGTACTTGGGTACTAAAAAGAAGGTTTACTAAAACATCTTCACTGGTATTTTGTAAATTTTTTCTTAATAATTTATCATATTTTTTAATTATTTCTGCTTTTTCTTTATAACTTATTTTAGAGCTATTTAAAAGAGAAAGTAAATTTTTACTAGTCACAACCATTTTTTATCCCCCTTAGTTAGCTATATTTTATCACAAATTGTAATTTTTGTCAAATTTGTGTAAAGAAAAAGGTATTACTTTTTCTTGCTAGTTCTTTTCTTAGCAACTTCTTTAATACCTTCTTTAATTTCTTTTGCCATTTTTATATTTTTCTTATCTTCATAAGTTGTTTTTCCTGTTATGTCATGGTATGCTTCTTTGATGCCTTCACGAACTGCCCATTTGATTAAAAAATAAATAAGTAAACTAATGACAAAAATTAATAACGCTAGTAAAACATAACTAATACTATTACCCATGTTGCCCTCCTTAGTATTAATTATACACTATTTTTGAAAAATTTAAATATTTTTTTGATAATTTAACAAATATTCTACTTCGTAGTCATAATTTTCATTGAAAATATCATTTATTGTTTTACTATTTATAGGTATTTTTATATTTAATTTTAATCCTCCATTTCTTTCATTGTTACTATCAATTATAATGTCATCTTTTTTTCCAATAGCAATGGTTGGAATGGAAATTATTAGATTATGGGGCATAATTATTTTCTTTTTAACTGTTGATATGCTGCCATTTGTACTGGTTAATCCTGCCACAAGTATGTTTTCTTCATTTTGTAAGTTATATGCAAGTATTTCTCCAGCACTCTTAGTATTACCGTTAACTAATATAATGGTTGGAATATTTATCTTTTTATAACCGTTTGCATATATTTCATTTATCTTTTTTAATTTATTATCTTTTAAAATACTTTCCTTAATATAAAGGTAATCTTGTGTACTAAAAAAACTTGCAATAACACTTCCTACAATATCACTGCCCCCTTCATTGTTTCTTAAATCTAATATTAAATTTTTAGCATTATCCTTATTTATATTATCAACAATATTATTCATTTTGTTTTTAACATATTTTATACTATCTTTTTCATTTGTTATTTTTAGGTAAGATGTAACTCCCAACAGTTTATAAGTAAAATTTTCTTCATCATTACTTTTGGTAAACTTTTTAATATTTTCTTTTATGTATTTATAACCATTACCAATTGATTTTAATTTGATAACTTGTTCTTTTCCTTCATTATTAATAAAAGTTATTTCATTTTCTTCATTACCTCTTCCAGATAAATAAATGGGGATATAATAATTTAAGACATTTTTATTAGATATATTGGGGAGGGAAACACTTAGATACTTTAGATTTTTTATCTCATCAGAAATATTATTACCATTCCATTTAGTTATGATAAATCCATCTCTGATACCAGCTTTATATGCCGTACTTTCCGGGGAAACACTTGTTGCTACATAAGTCATATTATCTAATAAACTTAAACTAAAACCATAATATCTATTATAAAATTTTTCTTTTGCTTCTTCTAGATTAGAATTATTAGTTAAACTTTTTATACCAATGTGAGCATCATAAAATTCATTTAAATAGTTTTCTAATACTTGATAATATTTTATTTCATTATTTATATTTTTAAA
>OGRY01001693.1_pt1 | contig 15522 bp, 7 predicted proteins | sample 1553551 | NCBI WGS metagenome assembly OGRY01 (sample SAMEA2580101, study PRJEB22360) | human gut metagenome | biome: human gut; feature: human-associated habitat; material: faeces | place: Denmark | collected 2008/2010
AACCGTGTCGGCTTCGATATCGAAGTTGATCGGCAACGGTCCCATCTGGGTCATGATTTGAATCTCGCCCGAGAAAATGAGCTTACGGGAAGGATCTGCACTGCCGTCGGCAAGAACGGGAGTGAGAATACGGATGTTTCCCATCTTACGGTCAGTGAGAATCTCTTCCGAATACAGATTCGCCGCGTCCATCTCGGCATTGATTGAGTCAAGCTCAGACATTGTTTCTCCTAAAAAGACAACCGGCCCGTTATCGGGCCGAAAAACGTATTAACGGTAAACGATAACCGGCAATTTGGAATAGGCCAGAACCCGTTGCGTTTCACTGCCGAGAATCAGGGCTGCCAGACCTTTGCGCCCGTGGCTCGCCATAAAGATGCAATCGCAGCCTTTGGACTCGGCTGTGGAAATAATCGCCTCGGCCGGCGAGAAATTCTTAATCGCCAGCGTTTGAACGGGAACTCCGGCATCCTCAACGATGGCCTGCGCTTCCGCAAGTCTTCCTTCGGCAAGCGCGAGCATGCGCTCGTCGTAGTCATCGATGGATTCCGGACGGTATTCATTGACGGCGGTGTAGTTGTACGGCTCAATGACGGTCAGAAGCGTGATTTTTGCTCCGAGTTGTTTGGCAAAGGATGCCGCTCCCTTGACTGCCGCTAAAGAGAGGTTGGAACCGTCAGTTGGTACCAGAAAGCTTTTGTACATTACGCGCCCTCCGATTAAATCGATGTAACGCTCCTATTTTAGGGCAAGGAAGGCTGAGTGGGGTGTCGCAAGAGGGGAAAATTTCCGAAGGCCGCTCGGGCCCTCGGAAATCCGTATCGACTACTCAGATTTCGGTGTTTTTTTCGTGCGGGCAAACCACGTGAAAAAGACCGGTACGAAGAACGTGGCAACGAAGGTAGCCGCAAGCATGCCGCCGCACACGCCCGTTCCCATCGAACGGCGTGCCATGGCACCGGCACCGGTACTGAACACCAGGGGTAAAACCCCGAGAATAAAGGCCATCGATGTCATGAGAATCGGTCGCATACGAAGACGCGCTCCGGCAAGTGCCGCCAACGCTTCGCGGCGCAGTTCCGCAGCCAGCGACGCCGGCACGAACCACTCCGCGCCCCGCACTTCGGCTTCGCGGACCGCGAAGATCGTGTCGCCCGACTTCATCGCCTGCGCACGCAGTGCGGCGGCATTGGCGTCGGGATTCTTCGCCGGGTCGAGCCGCACGGCCCGCACGGCCGAGGCCGCAACGCCCTCGCAATCCGTATAAGTAAGTTTCAGCCCTTCGGCCGTCGCCTCCGCCGCGGCCTTCGCCGGAATCACCCGCCGCGTGCGGCTGCGCTCCACGGCCAGCGTGAAACGGCGGTCGAAATTGCGGCGGACCTCCGCCCCGGGCGTGATCCCCTCCATGCGATTGGGCGTGATGCGGCGACCCTCCACGGCGTTGACGTTGGTCCCGGTCACGCCGCGCGGCGTCAGGAAACAGATGCCGTCGCCCGGCGCAAGATCGTGCGCACCGTCGAGCGTGAACGTGCCGCCCGAAACGCCCGCCACGCGGCCCACCCGTTCGCCGACCGCCTTCGGGGTGTCGAACGACGCCACTCCGGCGCGCTTTCCGTCCAGAAAATAGTCGGACTCCCCGCGTGTAAAACTCTTCGACGGGTCGGGCGTGAAATCCGGGACGCTCTCGCCGACGGACGACCGCACCAGCCCCGGCCGCAGGGCCAGCGCCTCGTCCACCGCCCGGCGGTAGTGGGCCACAACGTTCCGGATATAAGCGAGATCCTTGAGCCGACCTTCTATCTTGAATGAAGTGACGCCCGCATCCAGCAGATCGCCAATGCGTTGCGAAAGATTCATGTCGCGCACCGACAGCAGATGCTTCCCGGCAATCCAGGTCCGGCCCTTTCCGTCGGTGAGGTCCCACGTCAGGCGGCAGGGCTGGCTGCACACCCCGCGATTGCCGCTGCGCGCGGACATCGACCGCGAGAGAAAACAGCGGCCGCTGTACCCCACGCAGACCGCCCCGTGGACGAAGCATTCGACCTCGGCCGCGGTGGCGGCGCAGATGGCCCGGATCTCCTCCAGCGTGAGGTTGCGTTCGAGAATCACCCGCGCAAACCCCGCCTCGCCCAAGAACCGCGCCCCCTCGGGCGTGCGGTTCGAAACCTGCGTCGAGGCGTGCAGCTCCACCGGAAGGTCCATCCGCCGCAGAGCCATGTCCTGCACGATCAGCGCATCGACGCCCGCGTCGATCAGGCTGCGGGCCTGCCGTTCGGCGGCCTCCAGTTCGTCGTCCCACACGAGCGTGTTGAGCGTGGCGTGGACCCGCACTCCGAAACGGTGGGCATACTCCACGACCCGGGCGATCTCCTCCGCGGAGTTCCCCGCGGCCTGCCGCGCGCCGAACCGCGCGCCGCCGATATAGACCGCATCGGCGCCGTAGTCCACGGCGGCCGCGGCCGCAGCGTAATCTTTGGCAGGAGCTAACAGTTCGACGAGTTTCATTTTTTTCTTTTTGCAAAAGTAACAAAAAGCGGTCAATATCGGGACGTCGCGGACGGAAAATCGCGGGAACCGCCGCCGGGACGGACATTATCAATTATCATTCAACAGCTTACGCCCCAAATGGTCAATATATAACAAATACACTTCTTTTTCACCGGACCGGAAATATCCCTGCGATGACAATATCCGACAAACAAAACAGTTGCAGCCGCAAAACGGCTGTCATTCTTCAAAATCATTAAAAATCAACCTTATACACACGCATAACACCGAAAAACAAACAATAAGAAAAGACTTTTACGACAATATTTTCAGGATTTCCAGAAAGCATTCGGGCAAATTTTCGTATATTGTGCCGCAAATAAACAAGTCCAAAAATTTCACACGATGCAATTTTCAGCAAATACGGTTCTCCGGAAACGGGATACCGTACCCATTCATTTTTTATTCCTAATCCAATTTTTATGAGAAGATGCTTTACGCTATTGACGGTTCTCGTCCTCTGCGCCTCAAGCGGCTGCGACGACAAGAACAAAGAGGAGGTCGCGGATGTGATCGTCCTCTCGCGAAGTAGTGTCGCGTTCGCCCAGAAAGGCGGAACGACCACCGTCGCGGTAGCCACGCCCTCCGACTGGAAGGTGAGCTGTCCGGACGATTGGGTGACGCTGGCCTCCGAAGAGGGCCTGCTGACCATCTCCGCGGCAAGCAATACGACCGACAATGTCCGCAACTCGAAAATCACCGTGGAAACGGCCGGCGACAAACAGGAAATCGCCGTTCACCAGGCATTCTCGTGGGAAACGGTCCTGCTGTCCACCACCGCTTCGGAGGAAATTTCGCTGGATTCCGAAGGTGAGAGCGTTCTCTTCACCGTGGTCTCCAACGGCCAGTGGAGCGTCACGAGCGACGCCGACTGGGTTTCGGTCGAAAGCGACCCGGTCAGCGGAACGGTACGCGTCGGCGCCCCGCGCAATCCCGACGCCCACCGCAATGCGACGCTCACCGTCCGGGCGACCAAAGGCTCCGCTACGGAATCCTGCAAAGTGACCGTTTCGCAAATCTCACGCGAGGAAAACCCCTACTACCAAATGCTGGGATATTACGGACTTCATGCGGAAAACTGGTATTACGGCCGTGAACCGATCGGCGTGAGCGGCACGGGTACGTTCTGCACCGTCGAAGAGAAAGAGTACCGCAAGAGTTTCTACATCAAGAACCTGTTCCTGACGGGCACGGTCGTGGAAGCCACCTATGACAAAAACACCCAAACCATGTCGATCGAACTGGGCAGGCTCTGCTACACCCGCGAGATCTCCCCGACGGTCTCCCGCTTCCACTACCTGTACTCGATCAACATGCAGGGCGGAGGTTTCCACAACGGCATGCTGACCGGCAGGCTGGGAGAGGGCTACAACGACGACGCGGACGAAACCCGCAAGGCGATCCTCCTGAACGGTTTCGAATCGCCGTACACCACGCTGGGCATCATCGGATATCAGGAGCAGCAGTGGCTGTCGTTCGGCGACCTCTACTACGCCACCGGCACGATGTACCTCGTGGACTGGGACATTCCGGCCGACAGCGGCACGGCTTCGACCTCCGTCACCCGGGCCGCCGACGGCATCGCACCCTCGGGCAGCACCTTTCCCGTATCGAAACATTAAACCGCAGCACACATGAAAAAATTATATGCACTGACAGCTTTACTGCTCGGCATGACGGGGTGCTCCGAAGAGACGATCACCTACACCAATCCCGTCCCGGGCGACGAACCGTCCGGCATTGCGGCCGAACTGGGCATCTCGTCGAAAAACACATGGTTCGCCGCTGAAGACGAACGCAACGCCTCGATCGGCTTCAAGAGCCTGGGCGGAGAGGTCGTCGTGGACATCCAGACCAACACGACGTGGAAATACGACGCCGTCAACGCCGGCTGGCTGACCATCGAGAAAGACGACGTCGCCGACCAACTCGTCCTGAACTGCGAGGGCAACAAGGTCGAGGAGCAGCAGCAGGCTACGATCACCATTACCGCCGGCGACAAGACCGCGACCATCTCCGCCACGCAGAACGCGTACGGCACGCTCGAAATCGCCGCATCGAAAAACAATTTCCAGATTCCCGCCGTCGGCGAACTGACCGCCGAATTCGAAGTGCAGTCGACCGACGAAGACTGGATCTTCGAAACCAAAGACTGCCCGTGGCTGCTTCTCGAACAGCAGGGCGACAAAGTCACGATGACGCTCGACCCCAACGAGGAGATCGAGGACCGCGAAACGACCTTCGTGCTGATTGCCGGCGAGGGGGGGGGTAATCCCGTCTCTGAAACGATCCGCGTCACGCAGGACCGCGCCGTCTACGTCAACGTTTCGCTAAAAACCATTCCCCTCTCGCCCACTCCCACCGAATCCGACAAAAAAGAGTTGGGAATCAGATCCAACTACGACTGGGAGTACACGCTTTCCGAAAATTCCGACTGGCTCTCCACCACGAAAACCGAGCAGGGACTTACAATCACCGCAGAGACCAATTCGAGCGGATCGTCCCGCACCGCAACCATCACCGTATCGGCCGGCGACGGCAAACAGAACCAGACCGAACAGGTCGTCACCGTCTCCCAGACCGGTCTGGACCTCGACGCCTTCATCCTCGGAATCGACATCACCTCGTCGAGCCTGAAGACCTATCTGCCGTTCGACAAGGCCATCGACGCCACCATCGACTGGGGCGACGGCAGCATCGAGGAGAACGTCACCTCCGCCTACCCCTCGCACACCTACACCGACCCGGGCTACTACATCGTCTCGGTCAAGGGCAACGTGACGTCGCTCAACTCCTACGACATCCCCGACTACGGACTGGGCAACCAGTTCAAGGAGGTTTACAACTGGGGCCGCACGGGGCTGACCTCGATGGCGCGCGCATTCCAGAACTGCCGCGAGCTGAAACGGATTCCCTCCGACAACACCGAAGCCTTCGCCAAGGTCACCACCTTCCACTATGCATTCACCGACTGCCGCGTCCTCGAAGCCGTTCCCGACGGGCTGTTCGACCATGCAACCGAGGCGGAAACCTTCGCCTACTGCTTCCAGAACTGCAACATGGTCACCGAAGTGCCCGCCGACCTGCTTTACAACTGCACGAAGATCACCTCGGTAGGTTCGCTCTTCTCCGGCACGGCGATCACCCAGATCGACGAGGATTTCTTCTCTCGCAACACGGAGCTGACCGACTGTTCGATCATCTTCTCGAACGGCAAACTGAAGACGGTTCCCGAAAAACTCTTCGCCAACAACAAGAAGGTGACGACCTTCAACTCGCTGTTCGCCAACACCGAGTCGTTCGAATCCGTCCCGGCCGGCCTGTTCGCCAACAACCCCGAGGTCGACTCGTTCCGCATGCTCTTCTCGGGAACAAGCCTGAAATCCGTCCCGGCCGGCTTGTTCGCCAACAACCACAAGGTCACCAATTTCCAGAGCGCATTCAGCAAAACGGCCATCCAGAGCGTTCCCGCCGACCTGTTCGCAGGCTGCGACAAGGTGACGACCTTTATGAGCTGTTTCACCGGATGCAGCGAACTGCAAAGCGTCCCGGCCGAGCTGTTCAAAAGCAGCGGAGCCTTCACGACCGTGACGAAGACCGCCTTCAACAACATCTTCAAGGACTGCGCCTCGCTGACCGAAGTGCCCGCAGGGCTGTTCGACGGCTTTACCCTGGTCACCGCCTTCAACGACGCCTTCAACGGCTGCGCGTCGCTCACGACGCTCCCCGCAGGGCTGTTCGCCACCAATACGGCGGTCACCTCGTTCACCAATGTCTTCAAAGGCTGCACCTCGCTCAAAAGCATCCCCGAAGGCGTCCTCGGCGGACTTTCCAAAGTCACCTCGTTCTCGGGCCTGTTCGCAGGCTGTACGGGGCTTGAAGAGATCGGCGCCAACATCATCTCCGGCTGCGCCGCCTGCAAGAATATCTCCTCGATGTTCAAGGACTGCGACAACCTGAAAACCGTTTCCGCGGAGGCTTTCGCCGGCGCACCCGCGATCACCAGCATCGGCAGCCTGTTCGAAAACTGCACGCTGCTCGAAAGCGTTCCGGAGGATATTTTCGCCGGGATGCCGAATCTGGCGACCGCCACCAGCGTATTCGCGGCGTCGGGACTGAAAACGGCTCCCGCCGGTCTGTTCAGCCGCAATCCCTCCGTCACGACCTTCGGCAAGGTGTTCCAGAACTGCGCCGCACTGACGACGCTGCCCGACGGACTGTTCGCCGGCAACCCGAAAGTGACGACCTATTCCAACGCCCTGGAGAACTGCACGGCCCTCGAATCGGTCGGCCTCCTCTTCGGGAAGAGCACGGCCTCGGCCAAATGCGACCGCCTCTTCGCAGGGGCCACGGCGCTGAAGAGCGTGCCCGCCGGAATCTTCGACGGACTGACCGGGGCGACGGCCTTCAACAACACATTCTCCGAATGCTCCGCCCTGGAGACGATTCCGGCAGGGCTCTTCGCCAAGAACGTCAACGCGACCACCGTGGCCCAGTGCTTCCTGAACTGCACCCGCCTCACGACGGTTCCCTCGCGCCTGTTCGAAGCCAACACCAAGACGAAGACCCTGACGGAGATGTTCTCCGGCTGCTCGGGAATCGAAAGCATCGCGCCGGACGCCTTCACGGGACTGAACGGCACGTCGCTCAATTTCCAGAAGGCATTCCTCAACTGTACCTCACTCCGGGAGATCCCCGACGGGCTGCTGAAAACCACGCAGATTTCAACCTACACCAGCCTGTTCGCCGACTGCACGGGACTGGTCCGCGTCGGGTCGGAGGTGTTCAACTGCGCTTCGGCCACCATGTTCAATTCGGTCTTCGACGGTTGTACGTCGCTCGAAGAGGTCGGCAAGAACATGCTGGTCAGCCCCGTCAAACTGACCAGCGTCGCGAATCTCTTCCGCGATTGCGGGATGCTCAGGAGCGTTCCGGTGAGCCTGTTCGACGAAGCCGTGAAGCTCAAGACGCTGACTTCGACCTTCCAGGGCTGCGCGTCGCTCGAAGGCGAATCGCCCTACACGGTCGTCGACGGTGTGAAATACCACCTGTACGACCGCACGGCGGAGAATGCCGCCGCCTCGGGACTCACCGCGATCACCGCCGCCAAGAGCAGTTTCGCGGGATGTACGAAACTCTCGGACTACGACAAGATCCCCACCACATGGAAGGAATAGACGAACACAAAACGATCCCGAACATGAAAAATACGATAATATGCAGCATCGCAGTGCTGTCGGCCGCACTGCTGGCAGCCTGCACCGAAACCACCCGGATATGGCCGGAGGAGGGCGAAAGCAAGGCCTACGTGGAGGTGTCGAGCCAAAAAGTGATCTTCGACGCCGACGGAGGCAACGCCGTGATCACCGTAGCGACGAACGCCGACGGCTGGGACTACGCCGCCGAAGGCGACTGGTTCACCGTCGCCCGGCAGGACGGCAACGCCCTGCTGGTCGAGACCCTGATCAACGCCGGAGCCGAAACCCTGACGGGCAAACTCACGGTCAGCGCCGAGAAGAACGGGGAGACCGTTTCGCAGGAGGTCGCACTCGTACAGCGCGCCGAACGGAGCGTCAACCTGAGCGCCGAAGGCACGGCCAACTGCTACATCGCCCGGACCGGCGGCGTTTACAAATTCGACGCATCGGTCAAGGGCAACGGCGGCGGCGACGGAGTCAGCGACTACATCGCCAACTACGGACTCGCCATCGAGGACGGCGCCTTCGCCGAACTGCTCTGGGAATCGCGTCACGACGGCGACAAGACCATGTCGCGCGAAATCATCGACGGCGCGCCGATCTACCGGGGCGGCTACGTGACCTTCTCGACGGGGCGTTCGGAGGGCAACGCCGTGATCGCCGTGAAGGACATCAAAGGCAACATCGTCTGGAGCTGGCACATCTGGGTCTGCAACGACGAAATCACGGCGCACGACCACATCGACTCGGAAGGCAAAGTCGCCGCCGTGATCATGGACCGCAACCTCGGAGCGCTGAACAACACCCCGATGGACGTGGGCAACCGAGGCATGTTCTACGAATGGGGCCGCAAGGACCCCTTCACGCCTTCGCGATCGCCCTACCACGCGGATACCGACGGCAACAACGTCCCGGCCTACAACGAACCGAACACCGCGATCGGCGACGGAACGGGAACATGGGTCTACAACGCGCAGGCCGCCGTGCTCGCCACGCCGCCGGCCAACATTCCCAATTCGATCCTGAACCCGATGACCTACCTGCAATCGCCGTACAACGGCCACGCCGACTGGTACTGCACGGGAACAGACCCGAAGGCCACGCATCCGGGACTGTGGGGTCCCGAGAAGACCATTTTCGACCCCTGCCCTCCGGGCTACAAGGTCCCGGGACCCGATCTCTGGGGCATTCCCGCCGGAAACAACTCGATCACCAACGGCGGCGCAGCGGCGGATTACGACGAAACCGGCGTCAGCGTCAAATGGGACTGGAACGCCTACGAAGACTGCGGGCGCCGCTGGAAAAACACCGGCGACTACTACCCGATGGCCGGCAACATCTACTACACGGACTACATCTCGGTGAGCATCTGCAACTACACGGGCGGCATGGCATTCTACTGGACCGCCCAGGCGACTCCCGACGCGACGAAGTCATCGGCCTACTTCGTGAACTTCAACCCCAACTGGTGCAATTACAGGCTCGGCGCGCACGACTGTTCCGCACAGATACGCTGCATCCGGGAATAACACTAAAAACTGATCGTCTATGAAATATCCATTCAAATCGCTTCTCCTGGCGGCAACCGTCCTCGCGGCGGCATCGTGCGCCAAGGACGACACGCAGAGCGGCGGCGAAGAGACCGCGGGTCCCGTCATCGTCAACGCCTCCCCGGCGGCCATCGGCGGCGAGATCATCCTCAAACTGAAGACCGAGGCCTCCGGCATCGTGGAAAAGAGCCGCGCGCAGGGCGTTTCGAAAGGCAGCGGCATCGACGAGATCGACCGCATCCTCAACACGGTGAACACCGTACGTTTCGAACGGCTCTTCCCGGACGGCGGGCGTTTCGAAGAACGCACCCGCAGGGAAGGCCTGCACCTCTGGTATTACGCCAAATACGACCCGTCGGTCCCGACGAGCGAGATGGCCAGCCTGCTCTCCTCGTGCAAGGACATCGAAATCATCGAATACTCGCTGGCCGCCGAAACTTCGGACCACCGCCGCGCGGCATCTCCCGCCGCCGGGGCGCAGAGCGTCACCCGCGCCATCGCAGACGAGGTGCGCAACGTCCCCTTCCCGTTCAACGAGAGCGAACGCTCGCAGCAGATGCAATGGCACTACAACAACACGGGAAACATCTTCGCGCAGACGAGCCAGCTGGGCGCCGACGCCAACGTATACGCCGCCTGGCAGCTCTCGACGGGCAATCCCGACGTGATCGTCGCCGTCGTGGACCAGGGCGTCAAGTACGACCACGAAGACCTGGCCGCCAACATGTGGGTCAACGAGGCCGAACTGAACGGCACGCCGGGCGTCGACGACGACGGCAACGGCTATGTGGATGACATTTACGGCTACAACTTCACCAAAGAGACCGGCGAACTGGATTTCTCGGCCGAACTGATGCACGGCACGCACGTCGCCGGCACGATCGCCGCCGTGAACAACAACGGCGTGGGCGTCTGCGGCATCGCAGGCGGCTCGGGCAGGGGCGACGGCGTGAAGATCATGTCGTGCGAGATTCTCGGCAAGTCGGAGTCCGGATCGTCGGGCGCCGGACTGGCCGGACAGATCCGCGCCATCAAGTACGCCGCCGACAACGGCGCCGTGATCTGCCAGAACAGCTGGGGATACACCGCCGGAACCATCTCCGTGACCGACTGGACACGCGGTTCCTACTCGGCGCTCTCGCGTGCCATGGAGTACTTCAACAAATATGCGGGACTGGACGAAAACGGCAACCAGACAGGCCCGATGGCCGGCGGCATCGTCCTCTTCGCCGCGGGCAACGACGCTTCGAGCGAGGTCTGCTATCCCGCCGCCGACGCCAACGCGATCAGCGTGGGCGCAACCGCGTTCACGGGCGCCCCGGCCTACTACACCAACTACGGCACATGGGTCCAGATCTCGGCCCCGGGCGGCGACCAGATGCTGAGCAACGCCTACGGCGGCGTTTACAGCACGAGCGTGGCCGCCGACGGCTCTTCGGGCTACGAAGGCAGCCAGGGGACCTCGATGGCCTGCCCCCACGTGTCGGGAGCCTGCGCGCTGGCCGTCAGCTATTACTACGGTGCTGAAAAACGCAAGGGCCTTACGGGCGAAATGCTCCGGCAGGCGCTGTTGAGCAGCACCCAGTCCGTCGACCGCTACTGCACCGGCAAATACCAGCAGTATCTGGGCAACATGGGCATCGGCAGCCTCGACACCTACAAGCTGCTGCGGAACATCGCCAAGATCGACGGCATCCCGGCGCAGCGGGTCGGCGTGGGCGACACCGTCAGCATCGACCTGAGCAACCACTTCACCGCCACCAATGTCCTGGGGTACACCGTTTCCGTTCCCGACCTCGTGAAGATCGAACTTCGGGGCGGAGTGATGAAGCTCACCGGCCTCAAGAAAGGCCGGACGACGATCATCGTCTCGGACGGCGCGGCCATTCGCAAACCGATCGAGGTAACCGTCGAATGACACATTCACTAACGCAAAAGAGAATCAAACCTATGAAAACCTTTTATAAATACGCGGCATTCGCGGCGGCGGCCCTCGCGGGACTGTGCGCCTGCTCGTCGGACGACGACGCGGCGGAGACCGGCTCCGGCCTGCAACCCGTCGCACAGCCGCAGATCATCGTCAGCGACCTGACGACCACCGGATTCACCCTCCGCTGGGAAGCCGTCGACGACGCAGGGTCCTACGTCTACACGTTCGACGGCGGGAGCGAGACCTCGACGACCGGCTGCCGGCTGGAATTCAACAGTCTGGAACGGCAGAAAGAGTATGTCGTGGCGGTCAAGGCCTGCCCCCGGGACCCGGCCGAATACACCGAATCCCCCTTCACCTACATCCACGTGCTGACCGACGATCTGGAGCAGCTTCCCCAGCCGAAGATCACGCTCGGCAGCGCCTATGCGTCGAAAACCGTCATCTCCTGGACCGAAGTGCCCGAAGCGGAACTCTACGAGTTCTCGGTCGACGGCGGGGAGGTGTCGACCACCCGAAACCGTACGGTCATCCTGTCGAAACTCGACAAGGGCCGCACCTACTCCTTCTCGGTGCGCGCCATGACGTCCGACGCCACGCGCTTCACCAACTCGGAAGCCGCACAGCTCTCGTTCGTCACCTCGGACGCCGACGTTCCGCCGCTGGTCATCGCCCCGACGACGATCATCTCCGACGCCGTGGCATTCGACATCTACGCCTCCAGCGACGAAACCTACTATTATGAAATTCTCCCGGCCACGACCTTCGCCAAGTATTCGCCCGAAGAGCTGATGAACGCCTTCCAGACCTATATCGTCGAATTCGCCAAAAAGCAGGGCATCAGCCTCCAGCTGGCCATGGCCTCGATGCTCAAGTCGGGAACCCAGAGCCTCCAGATGACGGGACTCACCCCCGAGTTGAGCTACGTGATCTTCGCCTTCGGCATGGACCTGCGAGGCAACATCACCTCGAACCTCTCCTCCACGCAGTTCAAGACCACGGCCGACGGCTACTCCGCCGGTCCGAACTACGGCGGCAGCGACTGGTTCACGCAGCGGTTCTACATCACCAACGCCTACCTCGCCCTGACGGGTTACGGCTGGACCAACTCCGTGTGGACCCACTGGAAGGGAGACGACGTGACGGACGTCCGCTACCGTACGCTGACGACCAAGCTCTTCAATCAGGTCTTCTCCGATCCCTACGACCGACAGGCCATCGCCGCATTCCTGAAAGACCCCAATTACGGAGTCCAGTTCAACCCCGAGCTGCTCTCGGCGACGGTAAACAGCGCCGACGGTTACAACGGACTTACGGAAGGAGTCAGCGCCGGCACGTCCTACACGCTGCTCACGCTGGCCACCTCGTCGAGCGGCGCCGAAACGGTCTGCGTCAACTCCGTCACCACGAAGACCAGCACGGCCGCAGCCGCGTGGTTCGCAGCCGCAGCCTCGACCAACGCCAACTACGGCCCGACGCACAACACCGTGGCCGGCGTCATGAAGGGCATCGACATCGCAACGGTGCGTTACGCGATTTTCAAACAGAGCGCCCTGGCGAACGTCAGCACGGACAACTATCCGGCCGTGATCGAAGAGTTCGGACACGACCTCAAGGAGGAGTACCTCCCCTACATCAACGGAAACGGCTTTGCCATCCTCTTCACCGGGGAGAGCGGCGTAACGCCCGAAACCACGTACGTCTTCATGGCGACGGCGACCAACACGGTCGGCGACAAAGTCACCAAATGGGGTTCGGCGACCACCAGCGCGGCTCCGGACGCCGCCCGGGCGAAGGCGCAGGCCGCAACCCGAACGGACGAACCGCTCCGGTCGCCCGCCGGGAAACCCATCGCCAACCCCGAGAAGTTCATCTACCCGATGGAGAGCGTCCAGCTGCCCGCCGGAGCGAAACCCGAAGGCGACCTCTGGACCATCATTCACAACACGCACAACATCAAATAAGAGTACATCTATGAACAAGATAGCAGCAATTCTCTGGTGCATCCTGTCGCTGGCATGGACGACGGCCTCCTGGGCGCAGAACGTCGCCGTCAGCGGCAAAGTCACCGGAGCCAACGGCGAAGCCATCATCGGCGCGAACGTTCTCGTGGAGGGCACTACGCAGGGCATCACGACGAACGTCGACGGAGACTACACCCTGACGAACGTCCCGGCCAACGCCACGCTCGTCGTCTCCTACCTGGGCTACAAGACCGAGAAAATCCCTGTCGGCAACAAGACCCGCATCGACGTCACGCTCCGGGAGGACACCGCCGAGATCGAAGGCGTGATGGTCGTGGCCTACGGTACGGCCAAGAAGGAGTCGTTCACCGGTTCGGCCGCCGTCGTCAAAGGCGGCGAACTCCAGAAGCGCGTCGTGGGCAACGTCACCAAATCGTTCGAAGGAACCGTAGCCGGCGTGCAGGTCGCCTCCGGCGGCGGCCAGCCGGGCGAGGCGGCATCGGTCATCATCCGCGGCATCGGGTCGGTGAACGCCTCGGCGACACCGCTATACGTGGTCGACGGCATCCCCTTCGACGGGTCGCTCAGCGCGATCAACCCCGCGGACATCGAGACGATGACCGTGCTCAAGGACGCATCGGCAGGTGCGCTCTACGGCGCCCGCGGAGCCAACGGCGTCATCGTCATCACGACCAAGAAGGGCAAGAAGGACAAAATCCGCATTTCGTACAAGGGCAACGTCGGAATCGCCTCGCGCGCCATCCCCCGCTACGACCTGGTCGACATGAAAGATTACGTCGAGATGAGCTACGAAGCGCTGCGCAACAGCGCCCAATACGGCACGGGCATGGATTTCGAGGGCGCGAGCCGCTACGCCGCCGCCAACCTCGGCCAGCAGATCGGCGGACTGAAGAATCCCGAATACTACAACCCGTACAAGAACTACACGTGGGAGACGCTGATCGACCAGTCGACGGGCAAGATCCGTTCGGATGCCAAAGCTGCATGGAACGAGAACTGGCTGGACGAAATCAGCGACAATTCGGCCATACGCACCGAACACATCGTCTCGGTGAACGGCGGTTCGGAACGCGCCAACTACGTCGCATCGCTGGGATACTACATGGAAGACGGCATTCTCCAGAACACCGACTTCTCCCGCTACACGGGCCGCGTGGGCGCCGATTCGCAGGCCAAGAGCTGGCTCAAGATCGGCATGAACGCCAACTTCGCCCACAGCGAATCGAGCTACCAGAGTTTCGAGGACGCAAGCACGTCGAACGTCTGGTACACGGCGCAGTTCATGGCCCCGGTCTATCCCGTCTACCTGAAGGACATGGCCGGCAACAACGTGCGCGACGCCGACGGGCGGCTGCAATACGAATACGGATCGGAGGATGACAACGGCTACGCCAACCGCCCCTCGGCCCAGGGCTTCAACTCGAAGGCCGAACTTTACAACAACAAGGCCTACTACACCCGCAACTCGCTTTCGGCGCGCAGCTACATCACCTTCGGGACGGTCAGGGAGGAGGCCCGGCTCTACGGACTGAAACTCACGATGAACTTCGGTACGGACTACACCGACTACCAGCGCACGCTGGTCTACGACAAGGAGCACGGCAACGCGGCCCAGCAGGGCGGACGCCTCAGCAAGACCAACACCCGCACGCTGAGCTACACGTTCAACCAGCTGCTGACCTACGACCGCACGTTCGGCGACCACTCCCTCAACCTGCTGGCCGGCCATGAGTACTACCGCTACAAGTACAACTACGCCCTCGGCGAAAAAACCGGCATCGTCGGCGGGATCGACGAGTTGGGACCCGCCGTGACGACCACCGACAACAACAGCTATTCGCACAACTACGGCGTGGAGTCCTACCTCGCGCGCATCAACTACGGCTTCAAGAGCCGTTACTACATCGACGCCAGCTGGCGAACGGACGGTTCGTCGCGCTTCCATCCCAGCGACCGCTGGGGCCATTTCTGGTCGGTGGGCGCCTCGTGGCGCATCTCCGAAGAGCAGTTCATGGAGAACCCCCGCCAGTGGCTCGACAACCTCACGCTGAAGGTTTCATACGGCGTACAGGGCAACGACAACCTGGGAACCTATTACGCATGGCAGGGTCTCTACGACTACACGTGGCCCAACGCCACCGATGCGGGCGCCTTCGTCGACAAGCTCGAAAACAGGAAGGTGACCTGGGAGAAGAACGGCAACCTCAACGCCGGCATCGAAGCCACGATGTTCGGCGGCCGACTGGGCGTTTCGGTCGAGTACTACAACCGCAAAACGCGCGACATGCTGCTCAACAGTCCGCTGAGATCGG
>OGRY01001694.1_pt1 | contig 15518 bp, 15 predicted proteins | sample 1553551 | NCBI WGS metagenome assembly OGRY01 (sample SAMEA2580101, study PRJEB22360) | human gut metagenome | biome: human gut; feature: human-associated habitat; material: faeces | place: Denmark | collected 2008/2010
GAACAAAGGACAGCACTAAGTTCAAGAGATTGTATATAAGGGAATAGAAAAAAAGAGAGGAGAGAGAAAATGAAAAAGACTTTTTTGAAATTGACATCGGCTTTAACGGCTTTTTGTCTGATATTCGGTACTGTTGCCTCGGCTGCGGCAGTTCAAAGCGGAGGAACTGAAACAGACTACAACTACTACTGGTGTCAGGATTTTAACGATTTACCTGAGGGAACTCAGAAGTCAGGCGGTTTTGCAAGATGGTGGGGCGGAACAGTGGGACGCTATACTGTAAATGAGGAAACGAGCGATTATGCCATAAAATTTACATCATCAGGAAATGGAGTTATGCCTATTGACGAAATGAATGGAGCTGTTACACAGAAAATGCCCCAATTTGATTTTTCAAAGGGTTCAATGGTATTATCGTATGATTTTATGGTTTTGACTGACGGAAACTTTTATTTCCCCGCGTTTTCTGGAATATTTCTCCCTGCAAGCCCCCAAGGGCGAGGAAGGATTATACCTGGGTTTCAGCCACCTGCATTCGTTTTTGTCTTCCATTTTAGGATTCGGACTTTCCGGCTATTTATTAAGTAAATATTGCCCTGACGAAAGCCTGTTCGCCACTCGTAGCGAATGGCTCGCTGCCAGCAGTAATGCCCATTACATCTGGTATTATTTTGCTGTAATCGCACTGGCTTCCGCCATTGCCCTGATCATCTACGGCCAAGTTGTCAAGCGCCTCGATCAGGCAAAAGCATAAAATAACAGCATCGGTTGTAAAGTCCGTAAAGTTTGTAAAGCCGATGGCCTTCGGGGATACTTTATAAACTTTACGGACTCTCAATTTTATAAACTATCGCCTTCTTTCTTCAGATTCTAAAGTTAAAAATAAACCTTTCCGGCTAAAGCTCGTTTGATATAAAAATTGAAACGTTTAAATTATGGCAAACATAGCAGAGCAAATTGTAGATATGCTGGTAAAAGCCGGTGTAAAAAGAATTTATGCTGTCACAGGTGACAGTTTAAATAAGATTAACGATGCTGTCCGCAAAGACGGCCGGATTCAGTGGATTCACGTACGTCACGAAGAAACCGGAGCTTTTGCTGCCGGAGCAGAAGCCCAGCTTCACGGCAACCTGGCCTGTTGTGCAGGTAGCGGCGGTCCCGGCCATGTGCACCTGATCAACGGGCTCTATGACGCCCACCGTTCAGGGGCTCCTGTCTTAGCCATCGCTTCTACCATTATTTCAGGTGAATTCGGAACGACCTACTTCCAGGAGACCGACACCATCCGCCTGTTCGACGACTGCAGTTATTACAACCAATTAGCGACTACACCGGGTCAACTCCCCCGCATGCTACAGGGGGCTATACAAACCGCTCTCTCCCGCAGAGGAGTCAGTGTCATCGGTATCCCCGGAGATTTGACCGGAGAAAGCCAGGTCAATATTCCTTCTTCAGAGATCAACTATCCGACTCATCCCCGCACCTGTCCATCGGATACCGAATTACAGGCGCTGGCCGATCTGTTGAACAACAATAGCAATATAACCCTGTTTTGTGGCATCGGAGCCAAAGATGCACACGAAGAAATCGTCGAATTGTCCCATCGGTTGAAAGCCCCGGTAGCCTATTCTTTCAAAAGTAAAATGGAAATCCAATATGATAATCCCAATGAAGTAGGGATGACCGGCTTATTAGGCATGGCATCGGGTTACAACAGCATGCATGCGGCCGATGTACTGGTTTTATTAGGTACCGATTTCCCGTACGGCCCGTTTTTACCGACTCACAATAAAATCGTTCAGATCGACATCGATCCCAGTCACCTGGGCCGAAGAGCCAAAGTACAAATGGGGCTATGCGGAGATATCAAGACGACACTCGAAGCTTTATTACCTCTTTTACAAGCCAAAAGCGACAAAAGCTTTCTGAACGATCAGTTGCTCGGTTATTCCAAAGTAATTAAAGACCTGAATGCTTACGTCGAAAACAAAGGCAGTGATAATAAGATTCACCCGGAATATGTCATGGCGATGGTCGACGAAACTGCTCAGGCAAATGCTATTTTTACCGTCGATACGGGTATGACCTGTGTCTGGGGAGCCCGTTACCTGAAAGCTTCCGGCCAGCGAAAGATGTTAGGCTCTTTCAATCACGGCACAATGGCCAACGCTATGCCCCAGGCTATAGGAGCATCGTTCGCCTATCCGGGCAGACAGGTGATCGCTCTCTGCGGCGACGGAGGCATCTCTATGTTACTGGGTGATCTGGCAACCATCGCCCAATATAAGCTACCGGTCAAGATTATTGTATTCAATAACCGTTCTTTGGGTATGGTAAAACTCGAAATGGAAGTCGCCGGCCTGCCGGACAACGAAACCGACATGCAAAATCCGGATTTTGCCCTGGTGGCTCAAGCGATGGGTATAAAGAGCTATACCGTCAGCCGTCCGGACGATGTACTCCCGGTATTGGTCGAAGCCTTGAACTCACCGGAAGCTGCTCTACTGAATGTAATGACCGATCCGAATGCACTGGCTATGCCCCCGCAAATAGAATGGAATCAAATGACCGGATTCGCACAAGCCATGTATAAAATGTTATTGACCGGCCGGACACAGGAGATTATCGATACGATCAATTCCAATTATAAACACCTGAAAGAAATTTTATAAAGACAATTCCAGCCTCAACGACAATGTCACATTTCTGTCATTAAATAGTAACATGGATAAAATACATTCGTAATTAAATCAATACATTGTATTTTATCCATGAAAGTAACAAAGAAAAAAGGTGAGATTCCCTACCTGGAAAGGGATATCAGTTGGATGTATTTTAACCGGAGAATCCTGTCCGAAGCAGAAAAAGCCCCGGTTCCTTTACTCGAACGGTTATCCTTTCTGGGAATCTACTCCAATAATCTGGACGAATTTTACAGGGTACGGGTAGCCACCCTCAACCGAATCATCGAATATGAGGATAAAACCATTAAGGCAGAGAGAGAAACCGCCATTCAAACCTTCAGGGAAATCAGCCGGTTGAATGCCCTGTATACACAAAAATTCGAGGAAACATTTACAGCAATAAATACAGCACTCCGGCAAAACCGGATTTACCTCCTGAACGAACAAGAATTACAGGAGGAGCAAGCCGACTATATCCGTGAATTTTACAAGACACAACTGATCGGCTCTACGACCCCGCTTTTCACTTCTTCTTTCCGTCATTTCAGCGACCAACCCGACGACCATATCTATCTGAGCGTCTGTCTGCAAACCACAGGAAAAACTAAAAAAGATTTTGCTATTATCGCTTTGCCGGTGCAATCATACGGCCGTTTTATCCGGATCCCCGGCGATGACGACCGCATATGCCTGATGTTTCTGGACGACATCGTCCGCTTTTGCCTTCCCCTGATATTCAACGGCCGGCCTTACGACCACTTCGAGGCTTACACGTTCAAGTTCACTAAAGACGCAGAAATGGAACTCGATTCAGATCTTCGGAACAGCATTATGCAAAAAATATCGAAGGGGGTGAAAAGCAGAAAAAACGGGGAACCGATCCGGTTGGTATACGACAGCCGGATGCCTGCGGTTATGCAGCGCCACCTCAGCCGGATGCTTTGTATGGACCGCTGGGATACTCAGGTCGGAGCCGGTAGATACCAAAATCTGAAAGATCTGATGAAATTTCCCGATTGTAAACGTGACGATTTAAAATATCCCCCTCAGCCTCCATTGTTCAAAACGGACTTTTCAGGGGACGACAGCATCTTGAATACCATCCGTACCCGCGATCTCTTCCTGCACTATCCCTATCACAGTTTTTCTTCTTTCTTGCGTGTACTCCGGGAAGCCACGATCGACCCGAACGTCAAAGCTATAAAAATGACCCTCTACCGGGTAGCGAAAAATTCCAAGGTTATCCAAACTTTAATCGCAGCAGCCAGAAACGGGAAAAAAGTAACTGTAGTTATCGAACTACTCGCCCGTTTCGACGAAGCATCGAATATCAGCTGGTCTAAACAAATGCAAGACGCCGGAATCAAAGTCGTATTCGGAGTCGAAGGTCTGAAAATACACGCAAAACTAGTATATATATCGGGTAGACAGGGAGATATCGCCTGTGTCAGTACCGGAAATTTTCATGAAGGGAATGCCACCCGATATACCGACGTCACTCTTTTTACCGCACGCAAAACCCTGGTAAAAGAAGTCCGGCATGTCTTCGACTTTATTGAGAAACCTTATCTACCCGTAAAATTCAAAGAATTACTGGTCTCTCCCAACGATATGCGTTCCAAACTATTGAAATTGATCGAAGAGGAAGTCAAAAATGCCAGAAAACAAAAACCGGCCCGAATATTAGGAAAGGTAAACCATATTACAGACCGGACATTGATCGCTAAGCTTTATGAAGCTTCGGCCGCAGGCGTAAAGATCGACCTGGTGGTACGAGGTAATTGTTCTATCGTCACAGGAATCCCGGGAATAAGCGAAAACATCCGGATTAACGGAATTATCGACCGTTATCTGGAACATTCACGAATTTTCATTTTCGAAAATGCAGGTGATATGATCTGCCTGACAGGTTCTGCCGACTGGATGCCCCGGAATCTGGACAACCGGATCGAAGTACTTACCCCCGTTTATGATAAGGAAATTCAAACCGAATTGAAACGAATCGTCGAATATGGCCTGAAAGACTCTCTGCAGGGACGACAAGTCGACGGCACAGGACAGAATATCCCCTGGGAAAACGAAGACCATTCGCTATTCCGGTCACAATCGGCCTTATATCACTATTATCAGGAAGACATACAAGGAATCACAACTAATAACATACCCCATGAGTAAAGTAAATTATGCAGCGATCGATATCGGCTCCAATGCAGTCAGATTATTGATCAAAAGTATCAATCCCGAAACATCGGAACAGTTGTTTACAAAAGAGCTCCTTCTAAGGGTTCCCCTGCGTCTGGGAGAAGAAGTATTTACACAAGGTGAAATACCGGCCAGTAAAGCTAAAAAACTACTCCGTCTGATGAAGGCTTATCGGCAACTGATGAAAATATACGAAGTCGATGCCTATCGGGCTTGTGCCACATCGGCAATGCGGGATGCCGCAAACGGGAAAGAAGTAATCGAAACCATCACCCGGAAGTCAGGTATCCGGATAGATATTATCAACGGAGAGGAAGAAGCCCGTTTGGTATACGATAATCACATCGAATACCTGGCGGATAAAAACGCCGATTATATCTATGTCGACGTCGGGGGAGGTAGCACGGAAATCAGCTTGATCCATCAAGGAATACTCCGCAGTTCACGTTCTTACAACATCGGAACCGTACGTCTGTTGAAAGGGAAAGTCGTTCCCAGCGTATACAACCGTTTGAAAAGAGACCTGAATAAATTGCGGGAACAATACCCGGTAATCACGATCATCGGGTCCGGTGGAAATATCAACAAATTGTTCCGGTTAGCTAAACTTCCGGCCAAAAATAAAATGACTCTCCCGGTAGAAAAATTAGTACAACTCAACAACACTCTAAAAAACTATTCCTTAGAAGAACGTGCCCGGTTATACAATCTGAAACCCGACCGTGCGGATGTCATTACCAATGCCGCAGATATCTTCCTGCTAGTCGCAGAGCATACCCAAGCGAAGCATATCGTCGTGCCTACCATCGGCCTGGTCGACGGTATCATCGACAGTCTCTACCTGCAACACCACAAAACCCCGGAAGAACAAATCCCCCTCCCCATTTATTAATAAATACAGATAATAGTAAATTTTTCAAATAAATCGTTAAAATTTCGACTTCAACCCTCAATGATATCAATAGATACCGATTAGTATAATAAAGACAGGTATTTTTTAAATCATTTTTTTTACGTAACCTTGCAGTTTAAATGGTGTGTTAATTTCTGAGAAGGAATTACGCAAGTTAATAATAAACTAAATTACTATGTCACTTAAAAGGAATATTCTTGACTTAAGAAAGAGGAAAGAAATTGTACTTCAGGGTGGTGGCGAAGATGCTATCAAAAAGCAGGCCGCCATGGGTAAATTGACAGCCCGTGAGCGTATCGAGGGGATTTTGGACAAAGGTTCTTTCCACGAGTACGACATGTTCGTAGAGCACCAATCTAAGGATTTTGATATGGACAAGAAAGTTCTTCACGGCGACGGTGTCGTTATCGGTACCGGTACTGTCTATGGAGAACCCGTTGCTATTTATGCTCAGGATTTCACTGTTGCAGGAGGTTCGTTAGGACTGATGCACGCCCGTAAAATCACCAAAATTATGGATCATGCCATCAAAATGCGGATGCCGATCATCGGTATCAACGACTCGGGTGGTGCACGTATCCAGGAAGGGGTGGATGGCCGGTTATGGAGAAATTTTCTTCCGCAATACACAGGCTTCCGGTGTTATCCCTCAATTGTCCGTTATTCTGGGTCCTTGTGCTGGTGGAGCCGTTTATTCTCCGGCATTGACCGATTTCGTATTTGTGGTAGATAATATTTCCAAAATGTTCATCACAGGTCCGGAAGTAGTAAAAACAGTACTGGGAGAAGAAGTTAGTATGGAAGACCTCGGAGGAGCACGCGTTCATGCCTGTATCAGTGGAAATGCCCACTTCTTTGCCTCTACAGAAGCAGAATGTTTCGAACAAATAAAAAAACTGCTCACCTTTATCCCCTGGAACAATCAACGTAAAGCGAAAGCCTTTCCGTCAAAAGCTCCGAAAGCAGAATACAATATCGAAAAAATCCTTCCTGCAGATCCTACCCAGCCTTATGATGTAAGAGATATTATCAAAGCCGTTGCCGACGATTCCGATTTCTTCGAGGTACAACAGGACTTTGCACAGAATATCGTTGTCGGATTCGGTCGGGTAGATGGAGAAACGATCGGTTTCGTAGCCAATCAACCCTTGGTATTAGCCGGTGTATTGGATTGCGACTCTGCCGATAAAGCAGGCCGGTTTATCCGTTTCTGCGACGCATTCAATATTCCGATCGTGACCTTCGAAGACATGCCGGGATATCTACCGGGCGTTGAACAGGAACATATGGGTGTGATCCGCCACGGAGCAAAAGTATTGTATGCTTATAGTGAAGCTACCGTACCTAAAGTGACGGTAATCCTGCGTAAAGCTTACGGTGGTGGATACATCGCCATGAACTCACGCCACCTGAAAGCCGACTTTATGTTTGCCTGGCCGACAGCCGAAATCGCCGTAATGGGACCGGAAGGGGCTGCTAACATTATTTTCCGTAAAGAAATAAAAGAATCTGCTAATCCGGAAGAAACACGGAAGCAGAAAGTTGCCGAATATCGCGAGAAATTTGCTAATCCTTATGTAGCAGCTTCCAAAGGATATATCGACTCGGTGATCGAACCGTCGGAAACACGCCTGTTATTGAAACATTCTATCGAAGTTTCCGGTAATAAAACCGTTATGACACCTGCTAAGAAACACGGAATTCCTCCGTTCTAACAGTGTTCAGAGTTTATAAAGTCCAGGAATTCCCGGACTTTTAAACTGAAAGACTTAAAAGTTTCAGAACCACTAAAAAGGAGGTAAAATGACTGTTAAATATGAAAAATTCCTGCTGAATGGCGTAGAATATAAAACTCAGCTTACCCAGAAATGGGTAAACCGAAAAAAATGGGAAGAACCGAATCCCTATCTGCTGACTTCACACATTCCGGGAACCATTATGCAAATCGAAGTGAAAGAGGGCCAGGAAGTCCAGGAAGGAGATGTTCTTCTGATTCTTCAGGCTATGAAGATGAATAACAAACTGGCTGCACCATTTTCGGGTAAAATCAAAAAAATATATGTCAACTCAGGAGATAAAATTCCGAAGGGGACATTGATGATCGAAATGGAAGAAAATGAAGCTGTCTGAATACAGCTGATCTGTTATGCTGATGTGCTAATATGTAAATGTGCCGACCACAGGAGCGTATTAACATATCAGCATTTGTATTTATAATAATGGCAGGTATAATGAATTGGTAAAGTTGATAAAGTCCAAAGACTTTATCAACCAATTTAATTCTGCAATTTATGTCGTTACAAAGATTTCAAAGGTTACAAGGATCTTAGACGTGAATCCTGACCATTATAACCGTTGTAACTTTTGTAACTGTTGTAAGTGAAAAGGTATGAGTTTTTTTGTCGCTAAAAATATTATTAAAAATTATGCCAATCACCGGGCTTTGGACGATGTATCTATCGAAATCCCGGAAGGAGCTATTTATGGATTGTTAGGCCCCAACGGAGCCGGAAAGACTTCTCTGATCCGAATTATAAACCAGATTACAGGACCGGATTCGGGTGAACTTTATTTTAAAGACCATAAACTGGAACCTGCCGACATGAACCGCATCGGTTATCTGCCTGAAGAAAGAGGCCTCTATAAAAAGATGAAAGTCGGTGAACAGGCCGTTTATCTGGCTCGTCTGAAAGGAGTGAGCCGTCATGACGCGATTCAACAATTGAAAGCCTGGTTCGAGAAATTCGGAATCGAGGCCTGGTGGGATCGGAAAGTAGAAGAATTATCCAAAGGAATGGCCCAAAAGGTGCAATTCATCACCACCGTCCTGCACGAACCGGAAATGCTGATTTTTGATGAACCGTTCAGCGGATTCGACCCCATCAATGTCGAACTCCTGAAAAAAGAAATACTGGAACTGCGCAAAAAAGGAACGACCATTATTTTTTCCACCCACAATATGGCTTCCGTCGAGGAAATCTGTAGCCATATTGCCTTGATTAACAAATCAAAAAAAATTATCGAAGGCCCGATCAATCAGATCCGGAATAAGTATGCCAACAATACTTACCGACTCATCTGTAAATATCAACCGGATTTTCATCCGCAAGAAGTGATCGGAGAAGAATATGAACTGCTTTCCGAAAAAATAGAAGACGGACAACACGAACTGGTCCTGCAACGCCTCGTGGCTTGTCCGACCAATACTTTATTACGTCGTCTGCTCGACAAAACCGATATTATCTCTTATCAAAAGGTCATACCGGGAATGAACGATATCTTTATCAAATTAGTGAAAGGAGAAATGGTTAACGACATCAAACAGGAAGAATAATCCACTTCGTAAACCCCAAATCATAAATCTGAAATGAATAAAACGCTTATCATCATAGGACGCGAATTTACAACCAGAGTACGGAAAAGAAGTTTTCTGGTACTGACACTCGTCGTTCCCATTCTTTTAGCCGGTTTTTATGCTTTCCTGATGTGGATGCTTCTGAAAGACGACACACAGGACCGTAAAATTGCAGTGATCAATCAGTCAGTACTCGAGACTCCATTCGAGCAAATCAACAACAATACATTCGAATATCTGAATACCCCGGTCGATGAATCGGGAGCTTCGGAATTTCTCCGGCAACATGACTATTACGCCCTGATTTCAATCCCGGAAAATATTATGGATCACCCGGAAATTCCGGTCTATTCTTTCTCTCAGGTTCCTATGGAATTGAAAAATGAAATCGCGGCCCAATTGCGCAAAAAAATTGAAGACATAAAAAGAGCAAAAGTCATTGCCGAATCACAAGTCCCCGATTTGGAAGAACAATTATCGGCCACACAAACACCTGTACTGGTGCGTACGTTAAAGATCACCGACTCGGGCGAAGCCAAAGAAAGCTCGTCGGAAGTCGCTTCGGCTATCGGATTGATCGGCGGCATGATTATCTACTTCTTTATATTCATGTATGCCTCTCAAGTCATGAAAGGAGTGATCGAAGAAAAAACAAACCGGATTATCGAGGTATTGGTCTCTTCTGTCAAACCGTTTCAATTTCTGTTAGGTAAAATCATCGGAGTAGCAGCTGTCGGCCTCGTACAATTCCTGATTTGGGTAGTATTCGGCCTTGTGCTGATCCTGGTCATGCAAACATTCTTCCTGCCGGGCATCGATCTGGAAGCACTGAGAAATGCCGGCAACCTGGCCGGCGGCCTGCCGGATATAGCCGGTACAGGGAATCTGAGCGCTGAAAAAATGCAAATCATCCAAAAGGTTGCGATGACCATCGACCCGATCTTTATCATTAAATTCCTGGCCTCTTTCTTATTCTATTTTATCGGAGGCTACCTGTTATATGCTTCTTTATTCGCCGCTATCGGTGCTGCCGTCGATAACGAAACCGATTCGCAACAATTCCTGACCCCTTTGTCGATTATCCTCGTCATCGGGTTATACATCGGTTTCGCCGCCATGAAAAGTCCCGAATCCCCGATGGTATTCTGGAGTTCGTTGATCCCGTTCACCTCACCGATCGTTATGCTGGTCCGTATCCCCTTCGGAGTACCGACCTGGGAAATCCTGACCTCTATGGCATTATTAATCGTCAGTTTTATCTTTTTTACCTGGCTATCCGGAAAAATTTACCGCATCGGTATTTTAATGTATGGCAAAAAAGTCACTTGGAAAGAACTTTACAAATGGCTGAAATATTAACCTCTCCCGGGATTCCGGGACGGACTTTTCGTCCCATTTTAAGCAAGCTCTCTTTTCACCTACTTCTAAAATAAAAGATAAGCAATGTTACAGCGGTTTCTATGGTTACTCCTTAACCACTGTAACCATTACAACTAACAAAATACCGGGCGGTAAGTCTGATATAAAACCGGACAAAAGGTCCGTCCCGGAATCCCAAATTTTTCGACCGATAAGGATTTTCTGCGTTATATCAGTGAATCCACAAAATAAATTATGGAAACACTAGAAATACAAAAATTAATTCAACAAAGCAGACGGCAAGACAGCTATGCTTTCAGTCTCCTCGTAAGACAATATCAGGATTTTGTATTTCGCCTTGCTTTTAGACTCCTTTGTAATTATGAAGAAGCCCAGGACATCACACAAGAAACATTTATCCGGGTCTGGACTCATCTTCCCCAATTCAATTTGCAAGCAAAATTTACAACCTGGTTATATAAAATCACCGTCAATCTCTGTTACGATTCATTGCGTTCGTATAAAAAGCGCCCGATCGTACATGATTCGGAAATTGATTTTCTAAAAGCTTATCAACAACTTTCCGATGAAAATTTGGAGAACAAAGTGATGAATGAGGAGTTGATCCAGATCATCCTTTACCTCACTCAAGAATTGACGCCCAAGCAAAAATTGATCTTTACATTATGGGACCTGGAAGGGCTGGAGGCTGAGGAAGTGAAAGATATCAGCGGGCTCAGCAGTGCTAAAATAAAAAGTAATTTATATCTGGCACGGAAATACATACGGGAAAGAATCGAAAAATTAAACCTATAAATCCTATGGACAAGTACAATGCTATTCTGAATAAATTACAACACACTGCTCCGATAGTCACTGATCCCGAAGGATTGACCCAACGGATTATGAAGGAAATCGAGCAGCCTGTAATCCGTAGAAGATCTAAAATACGAATTATAATGACGGGTATAGCTGCTTCGGTATTATCGGTATGGATGATCGATGAAATAAATTACCGACCGGTCGTCTCACCGACAACAAAAACAGAGGAAATAAATCGTCCGCCCGATAATGCCGACCGTTCGTATATTCCGGCCGAACTTTCCAGCCAGGAAAAAAGGACGATATTCTATTCTGAACTAAAAAGCAGAATGAATAAACAACAAAAGATCAAACAACTCATCCAAAAAATTCAAGATTATGAAACGAAATAATTTATATCTCAGCCTGATATTGGTGGTATTTACCCTTTTTTCCTGCACCCATCGATCTTACCGAATGCAAACCCAAGTCAACCGGGACGGTTCTTGTGTCCGTTCCATTTCGGTGGAGACCCGGGATTCTGCTTTTATTGCCGGAGATACGACTGCGAATCCGCTTCCTATCCAACTCGACACGACCTGGACCGTCGAATGCTATAACGGACAACAAAAAGTAACATGGCCTGTTGTAAATTTCGCTTTATTCCAAACAGATACATTACCCCGCCTGACAATTGTCGCTTCCCGTCGCTTCCCGTCAGTCGAGGCCATGGCTGAAAATTTTCATTTTAATCACGGATTATGGAGTGTTTGTAAACCTTCTATCATTTTCAAGAAGGAATTCAGATGGTTTTACACCTATTATTCTTATACCGAAACCTATCCCCCATTTTCAGTCCTCACCAAGATTCCGTTGGATCATTATCTTACCTCCGAGGAACAGACACTATGGTTTCAGGGAAATGATCCGGCTTTTCAAGGGAAAAACGGCACTGAACTATGCGATTTATTGTCAAAAATCGAACCTAAAGCCTATCTTTGGCTAAATCACAATCTTTTTGCCGAAAGTTATGCAGCTATCGACCGGCTTCTTCCCGACCATCCGTTCAAAAACCGTTTCGAAGCTGCCAGAGACTCTATTTTCCGGCTGAACCAGGACAAATACGATGCCCTCGATGCAAAACTTCCCGAGATGTTGGACAACTATTTTAAAACCGATTATTTTAGCCGGCACGGACAACGGATAGACTCACTCGACGACCCGGAATTAAACCATAAACTCGATTCTCTGGATCTCTATGAAATTACTTTTCAATATGAATTGCTCTTACCGGGAAAAATTCTCTCGAGCAACACCCGGCAAACCACCGCAGGTAAACTGTCCTGGCAACTCGATGCCTATCGTTTCCTGCCGCAAGATTACGTCATGACAGCGCAATCCCGTGCAATAAATGTATGGGCTTTCGCCCTTACTGCCCTTTTGCTGCTCACCGCCCTATATTTTATATGGAAAAGAAAGTGAAATACTATTTTTTGTATAAATTTGTTACAATACCATATCCTTTATTGCTATGCTTAGATCCGCCCATCAACAATCTATTACAAATAGAGGAGATGAATTTGAACGTTTAGATGAAATTATTAAGCAAAATAAGGATTTTCAATTCTACTTTGATTATACTCATAATTTTTTTAAACTAAATCCTCTTATTCCTCGTAGTCAAACATTTCTAATTGAAGATAATAAAATTTTATGTGGTTCTCCTCTCGATAATAAAATGATAATGAATATATTTATCGATTATATAAAGAATTAAATATGAAAAAAACAGTTTATATATGTTTATTACTATTGGTATTATCTTGTACCTCCAGAGAAAAACCATATTCATGTAAACTAGTTGAGTTACAAGATTTAAATACTTTTCCTGTCATCGATTTAACACCGACTTCTATCGCGTTAACGGATACGACATTATTGAATCCTGAAAAAATCTGGATTTCAGATACCTTATTGATTATCAAAGATGCAGAAACGGACGAGAATAAATTCTTAAAATATTATTCCCTAAATTCTTTCCATTTATTAAAAACCTACGGAAGTATAGGACGGGGCCCCAATGAATATCTAACTCCAAGGGTTTACCGGCATTCCCCGAATAAATTTCTTATTATTGAAAAACTAAGATATACTTTATTTTGTACCGATAGCTTATTCTCCAATCCTCTATACACCCCAGAGAAAATCAATGTCAGAGTGGGATTGACAGCTGCGGATTGTGTATATTTAATCAACGATTCGACCATTTTTGCAAATTCAGGTATGTCCGATTATCAATTTTCCATTGCCAATATTTCCAGTAATCGATATTTATTAAATTACAAGAATTATCCTTCCATAATAAAAGAAAAAAAGATTACCGATTTTATAGCCAATTCGAATATCTATCATGCATTTTACATATTGAAACCGAATACGATGGATTCTGTTGCCATTATTTACAGGCATTTCCCCATCATCGATATTATTTCATTAAATAATTTAGAATCGACCCGTTACCAATTTCCCATCGATAAATCTGTAAATAAAGTTACCGTCCTGGACAAATTAAATGCCCGGGTTGAAGAGGAAGTCAACTACTATAAAAACTATTTCAGCACGGACAACTATATCTATTTATTATACTGCGATTCTAAAAATAAAGATTTATCGATCTCCAATAATAATTTTGAAATACACCAATTCGACTGGCAGGGCCGTTTTTTGAAAAGATATCGTTTGAACCGTTATATTTTAAGCTTCTGTGTCGATGAAAAATCCGACCGAATATACGCAATCAGTTTCCAAAACAATAAGAATTTCTCTCCGGAGATACTCTGTTATTCGTTATCTTCAACGAATTAAGGATATTTGCGAAAACGGGGAAATCTGTCATCCGAATTTAATTACGTACCTTTCCCAACACCAATACAGGATTATCATCATCGGCTATTGCATTATACCAATCATGGTAAGGGGAATTTGCTGATTTTATCCTTTCCCGAAATTTCATTGCAGAAAAAGATTGACAAAGATAATGCTCAGAAACTTCGAACAGATAATCCTCCAATTCAAAGTCAAGGTCGTCGAAATAAATACTCTTTACTTTGAATAAACCATCGTTCAGTTTATCGAATACATAAGTTTCAGGATCCCGGTTTTCGTCGTAAGTAATTATATTTTTACCAAATCTGGAATCAGCCATCCGGATGAATAAACGATCGAATAAGATGAACCGAGAAGTTTCAACTATCATTTCAATTTCTTCTCCTTTTTCATCAGGCTTGAATTCTTTCAAATAATATCCTGCATGAAAATAATATTCGGGTTTTCTTGTATCGGCAGTTATCCGGTACAAAGTATCCGTTATCCCTGACATATAGTGAACAAATCCTCCCGCTATCCCCAGATAAGAATGATTCTTCTGACGCTCCTCCCGACAAGTCTCTTTTTTAATCCCTCCCAGGAATTGTCCGGAAGAAGTAAGGGCATAAATTTCATAGGCTGCATCTTTCAATAACAAAGGAATACAATAAAGAACCGAATCACCGGCCAGTATCATCTTCTTCGGAAATCCGTAAATTCCGGGCAGGGAATTTTCATATTCTCCATTTTTCAAATTAATTACCTGGATACTATTTTGCCTTCCATAATCCGAAAAATACAATCGTTCGCCCGGTTCATCTACTGTGAGGGCTATAATATTCTGATATTCGCCCGGAGCACGTCCATAAGAAGCCAATTTACGGATATAAGTACCATCGGCGGCGAACTGATACATTTCTTCGTTTCCGTAAGTAATAATATACTTCTCTCCGGCCCATACCCGAAAATAATCGTTTAACAAAGCCTCTTCTTTCGTCTCCAAACGCACTAACCGGCTCTCACCGACCAATTGACTCCATTTCAAAACAGTGTCCTTTTCCACAGCTCTTGTATCCAGTCGTTTCACCCCGGAGCCGTTACCACATCCCACTACCACCCAAATAATCATCGAAATCAGAATATCTTTAAGCATAAATCGTGAACGCTTTATCCTGTACTGAAACTAACACCCAAATTCACATCCGAAAAAAATACCATCCTCTGAGAGAAGATGGTATCTTATTTCAGATTTTCAAAAATCAAATTTTATGGATTACTAAACCGGAACGAAGTTTCGGTTCGAACCAGGTAGTTTTCGGCGGCATGATATTACCGGTAT
>OGRY01001732.1_pt1 | contig 15296 bp, 17 predicted proteins | sample 1553551 | NCBI WGS metagenome assembly OGRY01 (sample SAMEA2580101, study PRJEB22360) | human gut metagenome | biome: human gut; feature: human-associated habitat; material: faeces | place: Denmark | collected 2008/2010
TATGGTGAGTATGAAAAGTTTGTGAAGGAAAGGGAAAGAGAGGATATGTCTGATCAACATGATGAACCCATAACTACATCACGTTCACTTGGAATAAGCATGTCTATAAAGTGTATTCATTATGAAACAGCTATTAAAAGGTTCTTTATGGAGCATGGAGATTTTATACAAGGGCATGGAGTTTTAGATGGATGTTTTGATGAAATCATTAATTCTTGTTCAAAAGGATGCTTTAATGGTGAAGTTATAAAAGAAAATGGTCGTTATACATGGAAGATAATTAACGATATTAGTGGGTATTGGTATATAAGCTTATCAGGTATTATCACGTACCAAGTAACGGAGGTGAATTGATGAAAGTTATCATTTACAGAGGACGCGATCAAATAGAAAAGGAAATCACTAAAGCAAGGCAACTCTTAGACATTATGGACGAGGGGGATATTTGCAAGTTCTCCAACTGGAAGTTCAAAAGAATACACAATAGGATAGTATTTGTCAAATAGAATATATTCTCCTCCTGATCAAAATGATTGGGAGGAGAAAGAAGGAGAATTAGGCATGAGCGAGATATATTTATATTACAATGGTAAGCTACTTGAGACATTCACTGCATCGAGCAGTGAAAAAGCGGTCGCATCACTTAACAAATCGGTTAAATTTGAAATGATAATAAATAACGAAAGTGACAGAGTTGTATTTAATGCAAAATTAGACCCAAATTATAAATTTATATCAAGTGATAATATTGATAGGGGGGTGAAGTTTTGAAACGTAAAAAAGCGAAGCAATTAAAAGATGTAAATTATGTTATTACAAGGTTTTATGATTTATTGTATACTCTTAAAGATTTGTCCCTTCAATCAGAACAAGCGTATAGGAAAAATAGTAATAATTCTTCAAATGTTAGGAAAGGTGGTAATTTTACCTTATGAATTACATGATTTTAGTGTTCCTTATCTTGATATTATTGATCCTGTCTATTGGTAGAAATATGTTACGGTAAAAGATTTCTCATGCTTAACTATGAATTTCTGCCTGATATGTATAAGTCTCGGCAGAGTCATAATTTAGATGAACGATAATATTAATGGTGGTGAATCAGATGGAAGAAAAAATAGTTCAAATTTTTCAAGAGTTAGGAAAGAAAGCCATTTCACCTTATGAATTATACGATCTTATGAATGATATTGAAGTGAATTGGCAAAAAATTCTTATAAAATTAATCGATTGTTATCATGTGAAAAACGACGAAACAGAATATTATATATACGAAAAAGATATTTTAAGTGCGATCCCATGTATTTCTGATTTAGATGGAAGTATGTTTCTTAAAGTTGAATATTGCCAAATATGGCATGAAATTGTTAATAACGTCTTAGACGTTGTTAAATAAAAATTTTTTGGAGGAAAACGAAATGAATGAAATGGTTGAGCGTCAGTCAAATGTAATCGGAGAGGAGTTATCGCAATCTAACGATATGTTTTGTAGTTTGAAGGCGAATACTCCAGAAGAAAAAGCAAAATTGTTTAGAATTATGAATTCACCAGAAAAGCATTTGTCAGATTGTATTAATCAAACAATTTTGGTAACTGATGTTTTTTGTGAGGGGGTGTCATTAACAAATAAAGAGACAGGTGAAGTTAATATTTGTCCTAGAATTGTGCTAGTTGATAAAGATGGAATTGGATATCAATCGGTATCCTATGGAATTTACTCCTCTGTTAAAAAACTTTTTCAAGTATATGGTGTTCCAACTTGGGAAACCCCTATCCCTGTAAAAGTAATTCAGGTTACTAGAGAAAAGAATAAAATTTTGACTTTAACGATATAATGGAGGTAAAGAAATGATTATTAACATTAAGGGTAAAAATTTTAGAGGATATAATGAAACTGATAACAACCTTGAACTTATTTTTACTGATTTTAAATATGGAAAAGTCAGTGTAAGAGAATACAATAAAGAATTAAAGAAACGATATCCTAATGTTAAAATTATTACAAATGATGACGTAAATTTTGCATTCTCAATTCCTGATGAGAAGATAGAAAGGCTACTTAGTTTTTTAGTTGAGCTTGATTGTTCTGATGAAGAATAATTAATAATTTCAATATGATGACAATGGATATAAGATAACTTATATCCATTGTCGTTCAATAAATCTGTGAAAGAAGGCATGAACTTTGAAAATATACCATGATATTAAAGAAACGATATTTAAATTTGATACAGGTGTTAATACATTTTATTTTAGTTCTGAGCTTAATATGAAAAAATTTAGAGATAAGATCATAGAGAATAGAAAAAGAATAAGTGATTCTCTTTCTAATCGTTTTAATATGGCTATTGATAATTATAATTTAAGCGATGTTGTCTTATATAGGAAAATAGAAAAAAGAGGATTTTTAATAATGAATGAAAAAGGAGAGATTTTAGAATGGCCGAATCAAATAAGATTCGTTGGAGATCAATTGACCAAAAAGCAGTTACCAATATTGCAAGAAGATTCAACGCAAAGATAACAAGAGTTATGAAAGCGCATCCTGATTGGACAGAAAATTTACCTGAAAGAATAAATGTAAAAGAATTATCAGAAAATTTAAGAAGCGGTACAAGAAGAGAATTTAATAGAGAAATGGCAAAGTTAGAGCGTTTTCTTAGAAAAGGCGCTGAAATGCCATATACTACAAAATCAGGTGTTGCTACTACTGTTTGGCAAAAGAAAGAAATTGACAATACATTCAGGGCGATTAATGCGAAAAGAAGAGCTGAAAGAAAAAAATTAGACCCTAGCATATTTAAGGGTAATCTACATTCTATTCAAGAAAACAATTTATTGCAAAGAAAGAATACTGTTCAAGAGATATCTCCTAAATATTGGAAAGAATTTGTAAGAAATTTAGATTATCAACTTGAGCAAGAATATAAAGATAAAAGTAACATATATAAAATGAACTTATTAAAAGCTATTTCTAATATATTAGGTGAGAAGAGCGAATTGTATAACCTTGTTTCTCAGGTTGCTCCAGAAAGAATAAAAAGATTTGCTGATACTTCATCATTAATTTCTATTAGTTTTTTATATGAACCTTTAGAGCCAGAAGATATTGAAGAATATTTTAAAAGTGAATTATTTGAGTTACTTAAGGAGGAATAAATATTGTTTTTGCTTCTGACTTTGAAACAACAGTAGATATTGATGATTGTCGGGTTTGGGCATGGGGTTTATCCGAAGTAGGTAACGCTAATCACTTGACCTTTGGAGAAGATATTGACAGCTTTATTAATTATTGTTCATTGATTAACGAATCATCAAGTTTCTATTTTCATAATTTGAAATTTGACGGTGAATTTATAATTCATTACTTATTAACGCATGGATTTGTTCATGTTAATGAAAAGAAACTAGGTGTGAATCAATTTTCAACAATAATTAGTGACTTAAATGTATTTTATTGCATTAAAGTAAAATTCAAAGAAGAAGTAATAATATCATTTTTTGATTCATTGAAATTGTTAAATTTTTCTGTTGAAGAAGTGGCAAAGGCATTTAATTTATCTATTAAAAAATTAGAAATTGATTATAAAGCGAAAAGAGAAAAAGGGCATAAAATAACAGATGAAGAAAAAGAGTACTTAAAGCATGATGTAATGATTATGAGTTTAGCTTTAGAGAAAATGTTTGAGATGAAAATTACTAGAATGACGATTGCTAGTAATGCTATGAATTTCTTTAAAGATACAATCAGCAAGAAAAGATTTGAGGAATGGTTTAAGCCTCCATTATATGATAAAGATTTGAGGCAAGCATATAAAGGAGGTTTTACCTATTTAAATGAAATTTATCGAGGAAAAGAAGTAAAAGAAGGAATAGTATTAGATGTTAATAGTTTGTATCCATCAGTTATGTATTATAGTCCTATGCCATATGGAGAAGGAATATATTTTGATGGCAAATACGTACCTGATAAATTATACAATCTATATATTCAAAATATAACATGCCAATTCAGGATAAAAAAGGATATGATACCCACAATACAAATAAAAAACAATTTATCATTTGTTCCCACTGAATATTTATCATCATCTAATGGGGAATCGATAAACTTAACATTAACAAATGTTGATTTAAAGTTATTTTTGGAACATTATGATATATATGATGTTTCGTATAATTGGGGTTGGAAATACAAAGCATCTACAAAAATATTTAAAAGTTATATTGATTATTGGAATGAATTAAAAGTTAAAGCTACAAAAGAAGGTAACAAGCCATTAAGGACTATAGCGAAACTTATGTTAAATTCGTTATATGGAAAATTTGCGGCTAGTCCAGAAGGGAGAAGTAAGATTCCATACCTAGATAATAATATAGTAAAATATAAATTAAGTGAATTGGAAGAAAGAACCGCGTATTATTTGCCAATTAGTATTTTTATAACAAGTTGGGCAAGAGACAGAACAATAAGAAGTGCACAAGCAGTGTATCATAGATTTATTTATGCAGATACAGATAGTTTGCACTTAGAAGGTACAGATATTCCTGAGAATTTATTAATATCTGATACCGAATTAGGAAAGTGGAAAATAGAATCAACATTTAAAAGAGGCAAATATTTAAGACAAAAATGTTATATAGAAGATGTAGTAACTCCTGTGGATGAGATAGAAAAATTTAAAAAGGAGAATCCAGAATGTTTACATTTAGTTTCTAAAGATAGTATTATTAACATAGTATGCGCGGGAATGCCAAAGGGGTGCTATAAAAATGTGACTTGGGAAAATTTTGATTATGGAAGCGTATTTGATGGCAAATTAGGGGTTAAACACACAGATGGAGGTATTGTATTAGTAGATACAACTTTTACTATAAAAGGTTGACAAAAAATAAGAAAGTGATATAATGGAGGTGAAGGAAATAGCTAAGGTGTTATATTAATGTGTGATGGTCAACGTGTGAAAGCGTATCATATATTTAGGGGTGACTCCTGGTATAACGCCAGCTATTTTCTGTTTATGTATTGGAATATTAATCAAATTTTAGCATATCAACGTAATTTTAATTTTATAAATGGAACGCGATCAATTGGTAAAACATATACAACACAAAAATTTTGTCTTAATAAATGTATAGAAAATGGATGGCAAGCTGTATATATTGTGAGATATGCAAGCGAAAAAGAAGAAGGCGCACTACCTTTAGCATTTGAAAAAGTATTAGAAAATGAATTTAAGGATTATTTGTGGAAATTACAAAATGAAAAAATACAATATAAAAATGAAAATGGGGAATGGGTTGATATCTTTATATGTATAGCCCTTTCCGAATCTCAAAAGATAAAGAAAAGAAGTTTTCCTTTTGTGAAATTCATCATTTTTGATGAATACATGCTAGAAAGAGAAAATAATTCAAAATATGTAAAGGGATGGAAAGAGCCTGAAATATTTTTAAACATATATCATACAATTGATAGAGAAGAGGATAGAGTAATATGTTTTTTATTAGGAAATACAACAACTTTTTTTAATCCTTATCATATGTATCCATCTTTTGACATACCATCAAATATAAAGCCAGGCGAAATTTGGTATAATAAGTTTTGTCTTTTTCAATGGGCTATACCAGATGAAGAAATGATGGAAAAGAAATCAAAAAGTAAATTTAATGAAATGATAGGTGGAAGCGAATATGGAAGGTATGCAAGAGATGGTGAATATGTTGAGGACAGTGAAGAGTTTGTATTATCCAGACCTCAATCAGCTAAGCATCTTATGAATATAAAATCTAATGATACTATATATGGTATTTGGTTTGATAGAATTAATGGAAATGTATTCATAGATGATAAATATGATCCATCATGTAAATTTAATTTTGTGTTATCAAAAGAAGAACTAGCAGAGGGATTTATATTAGGTACTAAAGACTTTTATTTAATTAAGTGGCTTTCACAAAAGTTTAAAAATGGGTTTGTCAAATACACAACGTTAGAAACAAAGAAGAAAATGGAAAGGGTCATATATTATTTAAGTTAATGAGGTGGTATTAATGGGGTGGGCTGAAAATTTTGTTACAATAGTGAATGGAGTAGGTTTTCCGATCGTAGTATGTGTATTTTTGGTGTGGTATATTTACAAAGAGAACAAAAGAAGGAAGGAGGAAAAAGAAGAATATGAAAACAAACAAAACGATCTCTATTTAAAATTATCACAAAGTGTTGATAATAACACAGCGGCTTTAAATAAACTTATAATGCAAATGGAGGATAAAAAATAATGGATAATAAAGGATTAATCGCTTACTGCCAAAATATGTGTTACAATGAAAAAACTTTATATATGTGGGGGGGTTTGATGAATACTATAACGGAATATTTTATCAATTACAAAGCAAAACAATACCCCTCTAGATATACAGAATCACGTAAAGAAACACTAAGAAAGTATATTAATAAAGCATATGGATGCGATTGTGGAGGTCTCATTAAATCTTACTATTTTGGTGGAGTTGGTTCTCCGGGTTATGAAGCTTCTAAAGATCTTAATGCGTCTGGGATGTTTAATAAGGCTTCTGAAAAAGGGCCAATTTCGACTTTGCCAGAAACTGTGGGGATTGGACTTTATCAACCTGGTCATGTTGGCGTATATGCTGGCAATGGTATTGCATATGAGTGTACTTTAGGAAGTTATGGTGATGGAGTAGTAAAAACAAAAGTAGCAGGGAGGGGATGGACAAATTGGTTTAAAGTTCCTTTCATTGATTATATTAATGAAGATGATCAGAGTGGTGATGAAGATTGCAATTGCGATTGTAATTGCCCAGGGTGTATTTGTAAAGAAGATTACTACAATTACACTGTAGTAAGTGGCGATTCATTTTGGGGAATTGCCAAAAAAGTGTATGGAGATGGAAACAAATATCCCAAAATACTGGAATACAACGGAATGACAGAAAATGATACAATTTATGCTGGAGATATCCTTAAAATACCTGTTTAAGGGAGATAGATTTTATGCTTGATAAAGAAGAAATGAAAACAATTCTTCAAAACTTTTCAGAACGCTTTGGTGATGATGAAACAGCAATGAACGAATTAAGAAGGATTCAAGAAGATCATGAAGAACGCATTAATAATGAAAGTAGAGCATATGATTCTGATGGAGTATTATATTCAGAAAAATATGACAATTTAAAAAGAAGATATCGTGAAAGATTTTTTACATCTGATGAAGAAATAAAAGAAGATCAGAAAGAAGATATCAAAAAGGACAGTTCCAAATTAACATTTGAGTCTCTCTTTGAAAACAGAGAGGGAGACTATAAGAAAGGAATGTAATAAAATGCCTACTAAACCTATAATTAGCAGTTTTAAAGCATCTGGAATCGACGTATTAAATGCTATTCGTGCAAATGCTTCCAGCACATATCAGGAGCGGATTCCAGTAGCAACCCAGGAAAATATTCGCCAAATTGGAAATGCAATGATGACTTATGAAGCAACTCAGAATGAATTTTTAAGTGCTTTGGTAAATCGGATTGGCAGAGTAATTATTACTTCAAAATCGTATACTAATCCTCTTAGAGTATTCAAAAAAGGAATTCTTGAGTATGGCGAAACTATTGAGGAAATTTTTGTTAATATCGCCAAAGCAAAGCAGTTTGACCCTAGCGTTGCTGAAGAAGAAGTTTTCAAGAGAGAAATTCCCGATGTAAATGCAGTATTCCATAAAATGAATCTCCAAAACTTCTATAAAGTCACGGTTTCCAATGAACAGCTGCGTCAGGCTTTCCTTAGTTCTCAGGGTATCAATGATCTAATTGGATATATTGTCGATTCACTTTATACTGGCGCTGAATTTGATGAATATATTACTATGAAACAGTTGATTGTAGATGCGGCAAATAATGGAGAAATGTATGCTGTAAATATCCCTGCTGTATCTTCTGATAATACAAAAACGATCGTTTCAACTATTAAAGGTGTTTCTAATCAGTTGGAATTTATGAGTTCAACTTACAATTCTATGGGCGTTCTCACTCATACGCGCAAAAACCGACAAGTGCTTATTATTGATGCTGCCCTTGATGCTGCAATTGATGTTGATGTTTTGGCTTATGCCTTTAATATGGATAAAGCCGAATTCATGGGCAGAAGAGTTCTTGTTGATAATTTTGGAGAATTAACGGGCGTTGTTGCGGCTTTGGTAGATGAGGACTGGTTCATGGTATATGATAATTTCATTGGTTTCACTGAAAACTATAATGGCCAGGGACTTTATTGGAATTATTTTTATCATGTTTGGAAAACCTTTTCGACTTCTCCGTTCTCAAACGCTATTTTGTTTACAACGCAGGATGTAGCAGTCACAAATGTTACCGTAAGTCCGAACAATATCACTCATAATACTGGTTCTTCTCAAACTGTGCAGTTTACGGCTAATGTAACAGCCACGGGATATGCGCCTAAAGATGTTGTATGGTCTACTACTTCTGATACTGCGACAATTACTGAAAATGGCACTCTTACAATTCCTACAACTACAGCTACAACCTTTACTGTAAGAGCAACAAGCGTTTATAATTCTGCAAAATATGGTGAAGCTACAGTAACAGTTGAATAAGGAGGAAAAGAAAAAAATGGCTGATTTTGTGCCATCAACAATTGTTAAAGTGTTGAAAGATGTTCCATTAGATTCTACATATAGCGATACAATAAAGTTTACAAGCGTTGGAGCACAAACAGCCTTTTTTTCTGGTAAGGCTAAATATTCTTTTACTGACTTCACCTATCAGCGTGTAAATTCTTCTGTGTCTGCTCCTAGGGGGCCACGTTCTATTCGTGTCCCCCGAGTTGCAGATGATCTATATGATTGCAACTATGTTATGTTTCAAAATGCGAACTATGGAACAAAATGGTTTTATGCTTTTATAAAACAAGTAAATTATATTAATCCTAACAATACAGAAATTATTTATGAATTAGATCATTATCAAACATGGGCATTTGATTTTACAGTGTTACCTAGTTTTGTGGAGAGAGAACATCCAGAAAGTGACAATTTGTATGAGAATTTAATTCCAGAAAACATGAACGAATCGGATATGTATACTCAACAGGTTACAGAACTAGATTTGCAAACGAAATTTGCAAAAATCGTTGTTGGAGTATCTACAGACCCTGGTGGCCAAATTGTAGCAGGAAAATTAAGCGGAGGCGTATACAGTGGTGTGGAACTTCATCAATTTGATGACTCAGAGGGAGCAACAGCTTTCATTAAATCCTATGGAAAAAAAGCTATGGCTGATGCGATAGTTTGTGTTTATATGAGCGCCTGGGATGTAAATATATCTGATTTAAAGAATGTTACAATATCCCGCCCCACAAATTTATGCGGATATACCCCTAGAAATAAAAAATTATTGACATATCCTTATTGTAAAATTACAATGAGTAATAGACAAGGAACTGAATATGATTTTTATTATGAATATTTTTCAAGAATAGTTAATCAAGAAGTAGAAACAACAGATATCATATTTAACTATCTTACTTATGGAGGAATTCAACCTAAAGGATATTGTGTTGCTGTAAATTATAACGGATTACAGGGCGATGTCAATATGGACTATAATGCAGTTGGTGAAGTTGATGGATACGTTCAATGTGCATGGACTTCAAATGCTTTTGCAAACTGGTTGGCTGGTGAGGGAACAGCACAAGCCTTTAAAATCGGCACAAATGCTTTAGCAACTGCAAATAAAAATACTTTTAGTTCTGGACTTTCTACTATGCTTTCAGCCTTTAGTGGAAATGTAGGAGGAACTGTAAGTGGTGTTCAGAGTATGGCAACTGGTACAGTAAACAATTTAGTAAATACTGTTCATTCTGCTGCCGATTTAGGAATTGACATATGGACAAGAAGTAAGTGTCCTGGATTATCAAAAGGTACCCCACATACACCTAGTCTGAATTTAATTTATAGAAACATTGGATTTACTATAAAACAAATGGCAATCAGACCCGAAATAGCAAAATCAATAGACGATTATTTTGATATGTATGGATATGCTACAAATAAATTAAAGGTTCCGAATATGGAAGGTCGTGAATCATGGAATTACGTCAAAACAAAAGATGTAATCATTTCAGGTTCTCTCCCTGTAGATTCTATGGACGCTGTTAAGAAAATGTTTAATTCTGGAATTAGATTCTGGCATGGGGATTTTGTTGGTGATTATTCAAGAAGCAATAAGCCAATGAAGGATGTGAAAAAATAATGAGCAGACGCAAACCATATAAATTGTTTGACAGATGGGCGAATAGAAAAAATTGGGATCCATATATCTTGAATAATGAAACGTTCATGGATTACTTTTATAGACTGGAAGAAATTTGCATCAATATGTTTTCATGGGAAAACTTACCTGAAACTATTGATTATCGTTTCTTAGAATTAACATTATGCGAGTATGGCTTTGCTGTTTATTTTAATGAAGAAGATGTTGGAAATGTAGCACTTACATGTGCATTGGGAGGCCCACTCTCTATATATAGAGAACCGATATATCGGAGAGCATATGCAAACAATGGGTTTTCTCGCGAATTGGATAATACAAACAGTGTTTTAATTTACAATAATTATTTGCATCATCCTTCTATTCCAACTATAATATTATTTGCAAGACGATTGGCTGAAATTGAAAGAACTATCGATGTAAACGTCAAAAGTCAAAAAACTCCTGTTGTGATTACTTGTGACGAATCTCAGCTATTAACAATAAAGAACGCCTATAAAGATATGGATGAAAATGTTCCTGTTATAATTGCTTCTAAAAATGTTGACTGGAAAAGTATTTCATCATTGAATACAAATGCTCCATTTGTATCTTTAGATTTGAATAATTTAAAAAGACAAATATGGAATGAAGCATTAACATTTTTTGGGGTTTCTAATTCAAATACAGAAAAGAAAGAAAGACAAATAGGATTAGAAGTTTCATCAAATTTGGGCGGAGTTATGGCACAAAGATATATAATGCTAAATTCAAGAAGGCAAGCAGCAGAAAAAATAAACAAAATGTTTGGCACGAATATAAAAGTTAATTTTAGGCAGGAATTTGAAACTTTCAATGAAGATATGGATACTACGACTATAGATCAAAATGAAAGGGATGAATAGGATTTGGCAAAATACACCATTGAGTTAAACGAACTTATTTCATTAGGCTTTCATTTGAATTTAGATGATTATCCCATATTTAATGAAGATTACAGGGCCCACCTGAATAAAGAAATTATCGAACATTTTTATTTTAGAGAAATAGGCCAAGAAACTCCTGAAAGGTTTAATTTCTTCTTGAAGCGAAAAATGGCCGAAATTATGCCTTATTATAATCAACTATATCAATCTGAACTTATTAAATTTGATCCCCTTTCAACCGTATACATGGAAACCTCAGGAGATACTAAAAGGAAAAAATATAATGAGAATACCAATGATTATAAACAAAATAATACCTTAAATGCAAGTGAGACATATGCCTCTAATATTGATCGTTCAAATACATTTAAATTAGAAGATACACAAGATACCACAAATAATAGTAATTATCAAAAGTCAGGCGACCGAACACAGGATATTGTTAGTAACGAATTAACTACAAATGACTTGAAAACAGAAACTAATACTGTAAGTGACAGCGATGGAACAACCGATACAAATGGAGTTAAAAATACTGTATTTAGTGATATTCCACAGGCAGGAATAACTACTACCACTACCACTGCACCAGATGGCACAATCACTACTGAAACAACAGGATATGCTACAACCACAACAAATGAATCAACTAATGAACATAGCACAACTACAGCCCATCAAACTAGTGATAGTGTAGCTACTAATACCGGAACTGTTAATGTTGACGGAAAATCGAATTTAACAGAAAATTGGAAAGAAAATGGAAGTGCTGTAGATGTTGGAAATTCTAAACAAAATCAAAATTCAAATGAAGTCACAAACACAAAAGAAGATTATCAAAAGGCTAATATTTTAAATGAAAAGACTGACAGAATAAATAGAGAACATGGTAAAGAAAAAGAAAATATAGAGAATACCGAATATAGAAAAGGACGGCTAGGTGTTTCACCATCTGACTTACTTATTAAATATCGCCAAACATTTTTGAATATAGATATGCTTATCGTTAATGATTTGGAAACTTTATTTATGGGAGTGTTTTAAATGAACAATAACTTTAATGGTCATCCTCCTAAACCTGATTGTCATTGTAATCCAAATAAACCCCATTGCGGTTTTCCTGATTTTCCACAATTTTGTCCACCTCCTCCACCTATTCCTCCATGCGAGCCACAGGTTCCTACTGTTGTAGAAGGGCAGAGTTTGTATCAGGCTGTTAACAACCTGACTAATAGAGTGAACTTGTGTATCCAAAATTACAATGATGTAATGGGTAATTGTTATGCTACGCTCCATAATATGGAAAAAGCCGCCGAAGCTAATGGCGCTTACTATGGGCCCTGTGAAGTATGGACAGAGGAAGGTTACTCGCCTGACCAAGGTTCTACTTATACTTTAATTCACAAGGCCTGCGTTGACAGACATGGAGAGCCTATCAGGATGCAACTACAGCTCGCCTATGGCAATACTACAAATTCTAAAATTGAACAACCTATTTTTAGCGCCTCTAAGGTTACTCTGGCTGATAAAATGGTAGTGGCGCAACCTAAAGGCGAAAATGGCTGGTATGGTCATGCTATTTGGAACGGGGCCCCAATTAATACTTATAGCGAACCTACTTTATTTACGGTTGGATTCACTCGCAGAGGCGCTATGCGAGTATATTCAAATGCTGTTTCACAAGATCAGCTCATTAATGATACTATTGAGAATGCTATGGGCTGTTCAGGCGTCCTAATTCAAAACGGTCAGTTGACTGATGACTCATATCAAGAGAACATTCCTAACCGTACTGAACAAACAGCAAGAGTTGTTATGGGCCAAAATGTAGATACACAGGAAGTGATTATTCTATGCTGTGGTTCATATGATAATGTGCAACATAAAGGAATGACCTCTAAAGCCTGTGCTGAAATATTGCTTAAATATGGTTGCGATACCGCAGTTGAATTATGCGAAAGCGTATCAGCAGGAGCTGTAAATAAAGGTCAAATGGTGTTCCCTCCTGTTAATATGAATGTTCCAACAGCTTATTGCTATTGGTATATTTCAAGAGCTTGTCTATATAGAAACGATTATCAAAAAGAATTAGCCATTCTCATGCAGAATTATGGCGAAACTCTTTGGGGAATTTATGAAAATTCTAAAACGATTAGTGACCTTTCAAATAAGTTAGATCAGGAAATTCAAGATAGAATCGATGGAGATACCCAGCTAAATGAAAATTTGCAGGCTGAAATTGAAAGAGCAAAAGCAGCAGAGAAACAGCTTAATAATTTAATTGTTCAGATTAATAAGGAAATCGAACAAATAAATCAAAGCATAGAAAGTCTTACTAATAGAATGACATCAGCAGAAAATGATATTGATAAAATCAATGGAGATATCATTTCCATAAATGATTCTATTTCTCAACTTTCTAATCGACTTACTTCTCTAACTGCTTCTGTAACAGCACTCCAACAGACAGTACAAGATATTCAAAGTGATATTACTAATTTGGAACAGTCTGTAAATAACCTTTCAACAACTGTTACTAACATCATTAACGGTACACAAGAAATCCCTTATTTGCCGTTAGATGGTGGAACAATGAATGGCCACATTAATATGGCTAATAATGCTATTACAAATGTTCCAACTCCTACCGCTAATAATGATGCTGCAAATAAAAAATACGTTGATGATGCTATATCTGGTGGAATTGTGCCTCCTACAGGCGATTACTTACCCCTCACAGGTGGAGAAATGCAGGGCGCTATTGCAATGGGTGGCTTCAAAATTACCAATTTAGGAGCCCCTACATCTTCAACAGATGCAGCAACAGTTGCTTATGTAAAAGGTAACTTTATTAATAAAGCTGGTGATACTACACCAGGTGCACAGGTATTTCAGAATACGGTCACTTTCGGAAGTGAATCGAACGGAATTGTTATGCATCCAGAAGAGAATTCGCCAAATGTTGCGATCACTTCTGGAGAAGAAGGACTTTATATCGGTATCACAGATGGAAAGGCATTTTTTAATACTAAATCCAACACAATCGATATGACAGCTGGAAGTTCTTCTCCTGAATATACCACGATCAAGGGCATTGCTGAGCCAACCCAGGATAATGATGCTGTAAATAAAAAATATGTCGATCAAGCAGTTTCAGGAGCTGGGGAAGGCACTTTTCTTAAAAAAGGTGGAGATAGAACAACTGGGAATTATAGCTTTGCATCTTCTAATTCGACCCTCACTGTTGGCCCCGAAGCAATCCAAAATACTTCAAGTGTTGCGCCTGGCAAAATTGTATTAAATGGCTCGTCTAGTAAATCTATTGAATTAAATTCAAATGCGCTAAGTCCAAATATCACCTTGACAAATGCTGCACATTCTGCTAAAATAATAGCAGGAGCAGATAGCACAAATTTTATTGATTCAAGTAATAAGTTCTCTTTTGCAAGCGGTTCTAATACAGCGATATTAGATGGCGTCGCCAATCCTACAGCTGATTCTCAAGCTGTTCCTAGAGGATACCTTAATTCTCAAATGAGTGACAAGCTTGGTATCCCAACAAATGGGTGGGGATTTACAGCCGCTTGTAGGTATAACGATAAAATTATTTATGCTTCTGGCGATAAAGCATATGGTCTTGCTTCTGGAAATGATTTGGCTTTGGTAACAAATATTAATAGGTTTCATGTAGATGATAATACCCAAAATATTGCTATAGTTATTCATTTTAATGTGGCTTTTAGAAGCAATCAGAGACAATATTATATCCCAGCCATGATTTGGTCGCCGCAGGGTTTGACGAATTTGCAGATAACAGGAGCGCCTGAACAGTTTCCTTTAGATGGTTCTATCCCTAATTTTACATGGTCTGTTGCTCAATCTGAAAAATATCCTGGCGTATATGAATTGCGTATATCGTTTGCTAGTGGCCCTCCTTCCACTTTCTGCAATTGGGTAAGCGTCATCGAGCTAAATATTTCTTAGATTTTATCTGCCAGTTTATACTGGCCTTGACACTCTCCTTCTTTGACTTGCCAACCGTAAAAGCCTGGTGTAACATTAAAAGTTACATCGGGCTTTAGGGTTTTT
>OGRY01001735.1_pt1 | contig 15280 bp, 9 predicted proteins | sample 1553551 | NCBI WGS metagenome assembly OGRY01 (sample SAMEA2580101, study PRJEB22360) | human gut metagenome | biome: human gut; feature: human-associated habitat; material: faeces | place: Denmark | collected 2008/2010
GGATGGCGGGATTGGTGGCGATGGCATGCCACTCGTGGCGGATGACAGAAGCTGTTGACAATGCGGTAGGTGGGCAAGGTGATGGGGAGGCGGAGATTGCTTCTTCCCTTATCTCTTTTTTTATCCACCATTTCAGCAATGGCAGTATCAGCAGTGCCGCCAGTAGGAAGATGAAGAGTGTAGCTACCGACTGCCAGAAGTAGGCAAACCCTGCATCGAAGTAAATCATGGCTTGTGCCGCCTCCGTGAAGTGCCGCACGGGGAAGAGGTAGGAGGCGGCATGCACGGGCGCATACATGGCTGTAACGGGAAACGTGACTCCGGACAGCGTAGCCCCCAACGACCCCACCATGGATACTACACTGATGATATAGGCAATCTTGGGAAAGGCCGAATAGATAAAGACCGCCAATGCCTGGGTAGCGATGATGAAGAGTACGGTCACTGCATTCATCAGCCACAGACTGCCAGCGAAGGGGATATGTAGCGGGCCGAACAGTACATAGTTTGCCAGGATACCGATGGACGAGAAGATGAGGGTATAGGGCAGCAGTTTCCCTGCTACGGCAGTGAGGATATTGCCCCGTGCCGTCTTCAGCCATTCGCCGGCACTGCCGAACTTCAGTTCGCCGCCTATGGAGTAAACGGTGGTGAGCAGGATGAGTATCTGGAACAGTACGAAAAAGAAAGGCTGGCTCAGGTAGATGGAGTAGTCCATGTCCGGGTTGTAGAGGGGATGGGTACTGGCTTCTACGGGGAGCAGAAAAGTCTGTATCTGTTCTCCGCTGACTCCCAGAGCTTCGGCCTGCATCACGATGGGCGAGAGCGCCACGGGGGCAAGCGTATTCTCGAACGCTGCCATCAGCTCGCTGCCTACCGAAAGAAGGGCATAGTGGTAATAATAGGTGAGCGTTGCGCCAGTTCCCGTCACCGCCTTCTGTTCGAAGCGGGGCGGGATGACGAGGTAGCCGTATATGTCCTTCTGTTGCAATGCCCGGCGGGCGTCGGCTTCGTCGGTGAAGTGCTCCGTCACACGGAAGGTGGGGGCGGCAGAGATGCGCCGGGAGATATTGCGCGAAGTGGCAGTGTTGTCCAGGTCGACGATACCCACGGGAATGTTCTCCATCTGTCCGTTTCCAAAGATGGTGGCCATGAAGAACAGACAGAGTAAGGGTAGCACGACGCAGACGCCGAGGTATAGACGGCGGGAGGTCATGCGGTGCCATTCGCGACGGATAACCATGCGAAGCGCTTTCATTGCGCAGCCAAATTCTTTATCTTTCATTTTTCATTCTTCATTTTTAAAAGTACGGACATCCCCGGTCTCAATCCCTCTACCTGCTGTGTGGGACGTGCGTGTATCTCGAACGTCTGCATGTCATAGCTGCCCGTCTGTTTGGTGGATTTCCAGGTGGCGAAGCTGCCCAGCGGACTGATGTAATAGATGCGGAATTCAATGTCCTTGCCGTCGATGGCGGGGACATCGGCACGGAAAGTGCCTCCCATCTTGAACTGCGGCATCAGGTCCTCGCGTATGTTCAGTACCACGTGTGCATCGTCCATCACGACAAGGCTCATGATGGGAGTGCCGGGGGCCACCAGCTCTCCGCGTTTGGGGAAGATGGTGGCTATCTGGCCGTCTTCGGGAGCAGTCAGGCGGGAGTCGACGAGGAGGGAGGAGACTTCATCGACGGTGCTTCGCGCCGCTTCCACCAGGCTGCGGGCCGAGGCGCGGTCCTCGCTCTGCGCTCCGTCTACGGCCATCTGGTATTGCTCGTAGGCGGCACGTTCGGCGGCTTGGGCGGCTTTGTACATGGCTTCCACCTCGTCACGCCGCTGGGAGGTGACGACACTGTCCTTATAAAGCGTTACAATGCGCTGGTAAGTGGTCTTGGCGAGGGCAAGGTCGCTCTGCGTCTTGTTCCAGAGTTGCCGGGCGGTGGCCACAATCTGGCGGCGGGTACCGGCGTCTATCTTCTTGTTCTGCTCCTGGGCCACCTGCTCCAGGGCATTCACCTGGCGGTATTTGGCTTCGATGGTGGGGCTGTTGATGACGACAAGCGTATCGCCTGCCTTCACCCAGTCGCCCTCTTGTACGAGGAAGGAGTCCACACGTCCGGGTAGCTTTCCGCTGATACGTATTTCCGTTGCTTCCACTTGTCCTTGCAGGACCAGGGGCTGCCGGCTCATGAGTAACATGCCGGCAAGTGAAATGATGACCGTTGCAGCCAGGATAATGACGAATGCAATGCTGATGCTTTTATTATTGATTTTCATAAAGGGTAGGTTTTAATAAGTTGTCTCGAAATATTTCTCGAACCGTTCCGGCGTTCCGCAGATAGCCAGCAGGTTCATCAGTGCCACATCATATTCGTAGTAGGCTGCCAGACGCGCCACGCGGACGGTTGCCAGCATCGTTTCCGCATCTACGACCTCGGTACTGGTTGCCATGCCTTCGGCAAAGGATTTCTTGCGGATTCGCACCAGCTCTTCGCTCAGCTCGATGGTGGTATTCAAGGCGCGTACGTTGTCTTGTGCCTTTTGCAGTTGGGTGTAGAGCTTGTCGATGCCTACGCTCAGGTCTTCTTTGGCTTTTTCTTGTCCCAGGGCAAGGGTCTGCTGGGCTATCTTCGACTGGCGGATGCGCTTCTCACGCGCCAGTCCGTCGAACAGGTTCCAGGTGAAGCCCACGCCTACGATGGTGCGGGGGACGAGGTTGCTCTGTATGCCGTGGGCATAGAGGGTCTGCTTGCCGAATACGGCGATGTCCGGCAGGTAGCCGCTCTGGTCGATGCGGAGCTGCTGGCGGGCAATCTGTGACTGCAGTTGCAGTTGGTTCACGGTGTAGTTCTCCACCCGCATGGCTTGCAGGAACTCCTCTTTGGCGGGCAGTTGGTCGTTGATGAAAAGCTCCGAAGTAGGATGGATGCTGCATGTGTCTTGCAGGTTGAGCAGGGTGCGCAGGGCACTTTGCACGACGGAGGCCTCCTTCCGGGCAGCCTCCAGTGAACGGGCAGCTTCATCCATATTCACTTGGGCAAAGAGCCGGCCTGCCTTGTCTATCATGCCGGCAGCTTCCAGTTTAAGGGCATTCTGGTAATGGCGTTGCAGGCTGTTGTAAGTCTCCTGCCGCACGCGTACTACCTCTTGCGCAAGTTTCAGCCCGAAGTAGCTTTCTGCCAGCAGGGTGCGTTGCGTGGCATCGGTCTGTCCCCGGTTTTCGCGGGCAATGTCTATCATGGTGTTGCCTATCTTCGAGGCCCGGATGCGCTTGCCGCCGGAGAATACGACCCATTCGGCGGTCAGGCCGACGGAAGTCAGGTTGCGTGGAGCCAGTGGAAAGGCAAGGGTATGGGAGCCTATCTGGTCGAGTATGCTGCTGATGAATTGGTCGTCCGGCACGATGTTGTGCACAAAGTCCTTTGCCGGGTCGGTGAACTGGGAAAGGGGCTGTTTTACCTCTATCTTTTCGGAAAGATGCACGAACGTACCGGCACCTTGCAGGGAGGGGTACCAGAGGGCATTCAGTTTGTCACGTTCCGCACGGGCGGCTTCAATTCCCTTGTCAGCTATTTTCAGGCTGCGGTTGCCGTTTTGCATCTGCCTTAGGGCATCACCGAAGCTAAGGGGAAGGGAGGTTTGTGCAGCCACTTCACCGATGGCAAGCAGCACGCAGGCAGCAACCGGAAAAAATCTCCGGCATGATAGATTATTCATAAGTTCGTTCGGTTTAGGGGTTCTTGTTTCTCTAAACAAGAGGAGGTGGGAATTGTTCAGTAGTCATCTTTTTGAATAGAACGTTACAAATATAACGAATAGTTTCCGAAGATATGGCTTATGAATGGGAGAGATATTCGGATTTGCACTATCTTTGCATTCGCTAAAGTGGAATTTATGGAGAAACTTCATCCGATTATGTTTGCCGGGACGGGCAGTGATGTGGGAAAGAGCATCATTGCTGCCGCCTTCTGCCGTATCTTCAAGCAGGACGGCTATCAGCCCGCACCGTTCAAGGCACAGAATATGGCGCTCAATTCATTTGCCACTCCCGAAGGGCTGGAGATAGGCCGTGCCCAGGCTGTGCAAGCAGAAGCCGCCGGAGTGCCTTGCCACACGGACATGAATCCGCTACTGCTGAAACCACAGTCGGACCATACCTCGCAGGTTGTTCTTAACGGGCGTCCTATCGGCAACCGCAATGCTTATGATTATTTCCGCAAGGAAGGACGCGACGAACTGCGCCGGGAGGTTTGTGCTGCCTACGACCGCCTTGCCGCCCGCTATAATCCCGTTGTGCTGGAAGGCGCGGGAAGCATCTCCGAAATCAATCTGCGGGATACCGACCTTGTCAATCTGCCGATGGCCCTGCATGCCGGAGCCGATGTAATTCTTGTGGGCGACATTGACCGTGGCGGTGTGTTTGCCAGCGTCTACGGTTCGCTGATGTTGCTTCGTCCCCATGAGCGGGAGCGAATTAAAGGAATTCTTATCAACAAGTTCCGGGGGGATATACGTCTCTTCGAGTCGGGCATTACGATGCTGGAGGAGCTTTGCGGCATTCCCGTTGTCGGGGTGGTGCCTTACTACCGTGATATCTACATTGAAGAAGAAGACTCCGTGGCGCTTGCCGCAAAGTCTGTCCGTGCCGAGAAGGGAAAGGTGAACATCGCCGTCATCCTGCTGCGCCACCTCAGTAACTTCACCGATTTCAATGTGCTGGAGCGTGACCCGCGCGTACATCTGTTCTATACCAACAATGTGGATGAGCTGGCAAAGGCCGACGTCATCCTGCTGCCCGGCTCCAAGAGCACGCTTGATGACCTTTACGAATTGCGCCGTAACGGTGTGGCGGGGGGCCACCACCCGGGCCCCCCCCGAATACCTTCCACCCCCCGTGAAGGTGCCACCGTGATGGGTATCTGCGGCGGCTATCAGATGATGGGGCAGGAGGTGCTCGACCCTGAGCATGTGGAGGGGGACATTGAACGCCTGCCCGGACTGGGACTGTTGCCCATCAGTACCCGCATGTCGGGAGAGAAGGTGACCCGTCAGGTGAAGTTCGGTCTGTGCAATCCCCATTCTCCATCTTCCACTCTCCATTCTCCATTCATGCAGGGCTATGAAATCCATATGGGAGTGACCACCCCCGTGGAAGGTACTCCCGATTCTCCCCTGAATCTTTTGGAGAACGGCTCTACCGACGGTTACTGCGTGGACTCCACCTGCATGGGGACCTATATTCATGGCATTCTCGACAATCCGGAATTCATAGATTTCCTGCTTGCGCCTTTTGCAGACAAACTGTCCGGGAATGCCGGCGCTTTCGATTACCATACATTCAAAGAAGAACAATACGATAGGCTTGCCGAGCACGTGCGCCGCCACGTCAACCTGCCGCTTATCTACCAAATATTGACAAAGAACCATGATTGAAGGACACGGAGACGATTCCTATAAATACAGCCGTCCCATTACGGCAAACTTCAGCTCGAACGTTTACAGCAGGGTAGACCTCTCTGCCTTGAAGGCGCATCTGTGTGCCCGGATTGACGGCATCGGCAACTATCCCGAACCGGAGCCTTACACGCTTGAGGCCTGTCTTGCCCGCCACCACCACCTTCCTGCCGAGGCAGTGTGCGTGACGAATGGAGCTACCGAAGCCATCTATCTTACCGCACAGACTTTCCGCGGGACAAACACCGCCATTGTGCAGCCCACTTTCAGTGAATATGCCGATGCCTGCCGCATGCACGGCCATCGGGTCACTTCCCTCTACCGGCTTCCTGCGGAGAGCGAGGGGTATCGCTTGCCGGAAGAGGTGCGCATGCTGTGGCTGTGCAATCCCAATAACCCTACCGGAACGGTTGTGGAGAAGGAATATCTGGCAACACTTATCAGTCATAATCCGCAGGTCTGTTTCGTCATCGACCAGTCCTACGAGTTTTTCACCTTGCGTCCGCTTTTCTCTGCTGCCGAGGCTGCGGAGTTTCCCAACGTCTTGCTGCTGCACTCCATGACCAAGCGTTATGCCGTTCCCGGTCTGCGACTGGGATATGTCACCGGCGCCCCCCACCTGCTGCACCGTCTGCGTACCAACCGTATGCCCTGGTCGGTCAACCAGCTTGCCATTGAGGCAGGGCTCCATCTGCTGGAACATGATGTTCCCAATCCGCTGGATGTGGCGTCTTACTTGCAAGAGGCTGCCCGCCTGCGCAGTGCGCTCGAGGCATTGGGAGGACTGGAGGTATGGGCCACCGAAACCCATTTCATGCTGGTGTGCCTCCGTATGGGTAGGGCTTCCGCTTTGAAAGACTATCTGGCAGGGGAGCATGGTATCTTGATTCGGGACGCCTCCAACTTCGACGGACTGAATGAACACTTCTTCCGTATAGCCGCCCAGAGCCGGGAGGAGAATGACAGGCTTGTAAAAGCAATAGGACAATGGCTTGAGGAGGAATAACCGATGGAAGAAGATGTGCTTATACTTTTGGGTGTCGCCTTCAACTTGAACCTGCCGCTTCTCACTGCCTGGCTGCTCGACCATTGGCTGGGCGACCCGGCGTGGCTACCCCATCCGGTGGTCGCTTTCGGCAAAGCCATCTCTTTCTGTGAGCACCGGTTGAACCGGGGCGATTCGCGTTTCCTGAAAGGTGCGTTTGTGGCGGTGTCTCTTGTCTTGGGGGTATATGTCATTACGCTTTTGTTGCTCCGCTTGGCGGCACTCTTTTCTCCGGGCATGCTTCTGACGGTGCAAATATTGCTGATATTCTATTGCTTGGCGGGCACTACGCTGGTTCGCGAGGTGCGTATGGTGTTCAAGGCGGTGGACCGTTCCTTGGAGGAAGGGAGGATGCAAGTGGCACGTATCGTAGGGCGTGATACGTCTGCACTCTCGGCGCAGGAGGTGAGAACCGCGGCATTGGAGACTTTGGCAGAGAATTTGAGCGATGGGGTGGTTGCTCCCTTGTTCTGGTATCTGCTGTTGGGAGTTCCGGGCATGCTTGCCTATAAGATGGTGAACACGCTGGATTCCATGGTCGGCTACAAGAATGAACGCTACCGCCGGTTCGGCTGTTTTGCTGCCCGTTTGGATGATGTTGCCAATTATATTCCTGCTCGTCTGACAGCCTTTCTGATGGTACTGGTTTCCGGTCGCCTTTCCTTGTTTGCTTTTGTGGGCAGATATGGCAGCCAGCATGCCAGTCCCAATTCCGGTTATCCGGAAGCCGCCCTTGCCGGTATTTTGAATTGCCGTTTCGGGGGTCCGCACAACTATTTCGGCGAGGAGGTGTGGAAACCTTATATCGGTTCTAATGAACGGCCTCTGAAGACGGAAGATATGCGTATGGCTGTCCGCATCAACCGGCGTGTGGAGTGGTGGATGGTGGTTGCCGTAATAGTGACATCGACCTTGGCTTCCTTTTGTTTTTAAAATGTTGTTATTTTAACTGATTCTTTGTCCGTTCCAAAAAGATATAATATCTTTGCAAGACCGCGTTGCATTAAAAAATGTAACTTTTAAAGCAGACAAAGTCTTATAAATGAGGATAAAGCAACTATATATATTCCTTTTCTTTATTTGGTTCGGGAGCACAATAATTGCATCGACAACAGATAAAGCGGATTCTTGGACTAAAGAAAAGGAAAGTATAGTCCATGAGGTCATCTCTACTTTTCACAACAGCCTCGGTTTCGACTATCTGACCCGGGAGGAGTGTGACTCGCTGAATGCCGACGGCCTTTTGTCCCAATTGGATGAATCCCAGCGCTATTACACCTATTTCGAACTGGAAAGGATACTTATAAAATCCTCCCTTTTCCGTGGAGAAATCCGTATGGCCATTGCCCAGAGCGACCAGATGTACTCCAAAGCCCGCGCGCTTGCCTACCCCTTCGGCAATGCCCTTGCGCTGAATGCCATGGGAGAGGTGTACAGCTATACCGGCAGGCTCCGGGAAGCCGGTGCTGCTTATGAAGAGTCCTTGAGACTGCTGGATGGGATGGACGGGGAGGATGTGCATATCCGTATGCTACTGGTGGAACTGATAGATTATAACCTGCGCATACGGAATGTAAACGGTGCCTCGCGTTATCTTGCACGTCTGAACCTCTATCCGGAAGACCGGCTTTCTCCGCTGGAGCTGGCCATGCGTCACATCTCCAATGCTTCCTGCCAATTATTCAAGGGTGACTTGAAGGCCGCCAGCCATTGTTTGGCACAGATAGGCCAGCTTGAAGCGCAACTGATTCCGGAGATACGGCAATACCTTCTGATTATAGATGCCCGTTATCTGGTGGCCACCGGAGCGCATGAGGCAGCCTTGACCGCCTACAATGATTTCCTTCAAACCGAATATGCCCGGATAAACCATAACATCTACAAGGAAGCTCTGCTCGAAAAGGCGGATTTACTGGTGAAGATGGGGAACAAGGAAGAAGCCTACGGACAGTACGGCAAGGTCTTTTCGTATATCAAGACTTCGTTCGAGAAGAACTATCCCAAGGAGATAGACCGGCTCTGTACCCGTTTCCAGGCCGACCAACTGGCCTACCAGAACGAACGCGACCGCATTGTATCCATGCGTTTCTATCTGGCAGGCATCATTGTGTCCGTACTGTTTCTGATATTCCTCCTGGTGCTGGGCTGGAAGAAGATATTCCGTTTGAAGCGTTCCCAGATACGGCAGGAGGCGATGAAGGAGAAAGCGGTGCAAGCCATACAACGGAAGAATATGTTTCTTTCGAACATGAGCCATGAGGTACGTACGCCGCTGAATGCCATTGTCGGATTCTCGGCGGTACTGACGGATGAGGACGAGTCGTTCGATGACGAATCGCGCCGGGAGTTCTCCGAAATTATCAAGGTGAATTCCTTTCAGTTGCTGAAACTTATCAATGACATTCTGGATTTCTCGGATTTCGAGAATGACAATATAACCTTCAACATCCGCACGCATGATGCCGTGAAGTTGTGTAATGAGGTCGTGGAGACCGTGATGGCCTCGCGCAAGCTGGAGGTTGAAATGCGTTTTGACACGGATTTGTCCGTCTTGATGCTGGATACGGACGATGCGCGCCTCCGCCAAGTCTTGATAAACCTGCTGGTGAATGCCGCCAAGTTTACGGAACAAGGCTCCATCGTGCTGGAACTGAAGATGGCTGATGCCGGTACGGCACTTTTCTCCGTGACGGATACCGGATGTGGCATTCCACCGGAAAAGCAGCACTTGATTTTTGAACGCTTTGAAAAGCTGAATGATTTTGTGCAGGGAAGCGGACTGGGTCTTTCCATCTGCCAACTGATTGTGAAATATATGAACGGCAAGCTGTGGGTGGACAGTGGGTACACCCGTGGCGCGCGTTTCTGTTTTACGCATCCTTTGAAGTATAATCCCGCATTACACGGAGGAACGGCGCAATGAAACGAATACTGATTCTCATCCATGTTTTGTTTTGCGGATATATCTGTCCGCTGCTGGCAGAAGACACGGGGGCTGTCCGGTATCAGGACAGCATCCTGAAGGTTGCCGATACCCTGCCGGCCACCCTTGTCCGGCTGACGTATCTCCGTGACATGGCCTACAAGCACCAGTATGCTCCCTATAACATGACTTTTTCCACCCGTTTGTACGAGGAGGCGCGGCGGCAGAAGAACGCTTTCTATGAGAATATGGGCGCTTACTATCTGGCGGCATGTTATGACAAGAAACACGACCCGGACAGTCTGTCGTATTGGGTGGATGTGCTGAAGGATTTTGTCTCCCAGGTAGGCACTTACGATTATTATCTGGAGCAGAAGGCTGCCATCAGCCGCGCCCTGGCTTCCAAGAGACAGATAGAGAAAGCGGTGTATGTGGCTAAGGAGACGTTGGAGGAATCAAAACTCCGCCATAGCAATAATGGGATGATAGCGGCGTATAACAGCTTGGGATGTGCCTACGGAGTGTCCAGCCGCCCGAATGAGGCACTGGACTCTTTCTTGGAGGCTTACCGGAATTTCTCTCCCCAGACAAAGGCCAGCCTGAAGGTGGATATACTGTCGCGTATTGCCCAGGTATACGGCAATGGCGGTAAAGACAGTCTGAAGCTGCCCTATTTGCATGAAATGGACACGACGTTGCAGACGGTTATTTCCAAAGAACCCGAGACACGGAAGAACTGGAGCAATTTCGAGATTGACTGCGAAGTGAAGTATATCCTGCACTACATGAACCGGAAGAACTTTACAGTGGCGCATGAGCATATCGAGAAAGTAAAAAAACTGCTTGAGCCGCATGTAGATCCCGTCTTCTGGCTGAATGTCCAGTTGATACAGCTTCAATACTATGCCAAGACCGATGAGTATGACAAAAGCATCGCATTGATAGACGAGGTGACCCCTACGGTACTGAACAACTACGTCTCCACCTTTGCCACTTTGATAAACTACAAGGCGAGTACGCAATATGACAAGGGGGACATTGACGGGGCCATCGAGACCCGGCGCTACCTCATACGCAAGCAGGATTCGCTGAACAATGCCTTCTCGGCCAACCAGTTGAAGCAGGTGAAGGAGATTTACCACATTGACGAGCTGTTGTTGGAGAAGCAGAAGATTCAGGACATGAATTACCGTATAGGATTTATACTCCTGGGCGTCTGTCTGCTGCTGATGCTGCTTTTCTATCTGTATACGCGCTATGTCTCCGGAAAGATTGCTGTCGTAGAGAAGAAGACGGCTGAAGCCGCTTTGCAGGCAGAGACGGACAACATCGCGAAGGAACGTCTGAAATCGGAAATCAGCCATGATATACGTACCCCGCTGAGTGTGGTGGTGGGCTTTGCCGAATTGCTGACCGGGAAAGAGGAGCTGGATAAGGAGACTAAGAGGGAGTACGGACAGATGATTCAGACCAATGCGGAGAGCCTGCTGAATTATGTCAACAGCATTCTGGAATTGTCCCGCTTGGAGTCCGGCAAGATTCAGTATGAGGACGAGGAGTGTGACATTATTCAGTTGTGCAGTGAGGTGCTGGATAAAGTGAACGGCCGTGAGGAGAGCACTGTGTCTGTCAGCCTGCAGACCGACCTCAAGGAACAGCTTGCGAGGACAGACCGAAGGTGGTTCGATACATTGCTTGTCAGCATGCTGACTCCGTCAGAGAATGACACTGCCCGTTATGAGGCGATTATCCGCATCAGACGGGACCGCACTAGGTCGGCCCTCTATTTCGACGTGGTCAACGCCCCGTTTGCAAAGGTACATTTTGAGAATAAAACGAGCTTGATTCGCCATGAAATCAATGCCCATTTTATTCATTATTTTGGAGGTATCTACAAGGTGCAAACCGAAGCGGAGGAAGGCCCTACTATTTCGTTCACTATTCCTTGTCGAGATTGATGCGGACGATGCCGCCGTAGGGCGTCAATGCGTCGAAGGCTTCTTCGGCTTTGAGGGTTCCGGCATAGAGTTGCGCGCAGATGAGTACGCCGCCATGTGCGAAGATGGCAACGCGTGTATAGGGCTTCTTCCTCAACTCATCCAGAAACTGGCCGACACGTCGGTATTGCATGGCAAAGGATTCTCCATCGGTAGCTGCCACGTTCATGTAGTCGGCATACCATTCCTGCAGGCGTGGGTCTTCATTCTGTTCGAACGGCTTCATCTCCCAGTCGCCAAAATTGATTTCCATAATCCGTTTGTCCCGTTCTGCATCGGGATAGCCGCAATAGGTGGCGAGGCGCACGCAGCGGGTCAGGGGACTGGTGTAGACGTGGTCGAACGGAAGGTATGCCTTCAGGTTTTCTGCTGTCACGGCGGCTTCCGCTTCAAACGTAGGTTTCAGGGGAACATCGGTCTGTCCGTAGCATACGCCCGGAGGAACATCTACCGAAGTGTGTCGAATGAGTATTACTTCCATCTTTAATTTTTGGTTTTAATTTATAATTAGGATAAGGCTTCCCAAGTAGAAGGACAGTTCGCATAGCAGGAAAGTGGCCCCGCAGCAGTCCCCCGTATATCCTTGCAGGCGTCGCTTCATCAATCGGTAGAGCAGGAAGAAGGTGAGCAGTGGGAAGAGGGTGGCAATCCACAGTTTTATAGGCAGCAGCAGTACGAAAGGAAGCAGGCCGCAAAGAAATCCGGCCAGTAACTCGTGCCGGCTCATGCGGTTGTAGACGGTTTTGCTTTTGCTGTCTTCCTCTTTCCGGGCATAGGGCAGGTAGTTGACAATCTGGGAGGCACAGAACTTGGACCAGCAGTCACCGCTGAGCACAAGGATGCAGAGAAGTCCCAGTGGCAGGTGATGAAGTTGGAACAACAGCAGGAAATAGCATATCAATCCGATGACACCGTAGCTTCCGATGTGGGAATCCTTCATGATGGCAAGAGTCCGTTCTCGGGTGGTGCCGCCGCCGAAGCCGTCGAAAAAGTCCGCCAGTCCGTCTTCGTGCAGGCAACCGGTGACAAGCAGGCGTGCGATGAGGGCAAGAATCCATGCCAATGACACCGGCATAATCTGTCCGGCAAGCCACAGCACTGCCGCCATCACGCCTCCCGTCAGCCAGCCTACAAGCGGCCAATAGGGAACCACATGCTTGAAACACTCTGCCGGTACTTCCTTGATTTTCCAGAAGGGCAGTCGGGTGAGCATTATGAATGCAGCCAAGACATTGTTCATGTTAAAAGTATTTGGTGATGGAGGCATGTGCAAAGTTATCCATTTCATTGAGCATCCGCACGGCCGAGTCGACAATGGGATATGCACAGATGGCCCCCGTTCCTTCTCCCAAACGCAGCCCCAGATTCAGCAACGGACGGGCATGCAGGGCGTCGAGTACCAGTTTGTGGCCCGACTCGTCTCCGCAGTGTCCGAAGATGGCGTAATCCGTCACTTCCGGGTAGAGCCTGGCGGCGGCAAGCAGGCAGTTGGTCATGATGAATCCGTCAACAAGGATAATCATCCTCAGCTCGGCAGCTTGCAGCATGGCGCCTATGGCCATTACCATTTCCAGTCCGCCAAAGTAGCGGATGATGTCTCGGGGAGAGCCGTCGCCCTTGTAGTTCTCCATAGACTGCTTCAGCACTTCGTATTTGTGGCGGATGCCCGCGCTGTCGAGTCCGCTGCCTGCGCCGACACATTGTTCCAGAGGAATACCGGTAAAGCAGGTCATCCACAAGGAGGATGAAGAGGTGTTTCCGATACCCATTTCACCGAAGCTGAGGACATTGCTGCCTTCTTCATGGCATTGGCGCACCACCTCGGCACCCCGTTCCAGGCACATCTCCATTTCCTCTTCCGTCATGGCTGCCTCGTGCAGATAACTCCGGGTGCTTTTACGTACTTTCATATTGATGATGCCTTTCTCGTAGGGGAGGTCGTAGTCTACTCCTGCATCTACTATTTTCAGGGTAAAGCCGTGCTGCCGGCAGAGGAAATTGACACCTGCCCCTCCATGAAGGAAGTTGCTGATTTGCTGCCAGGTGATTTCCTTTGGAGACAGACTGACCCCTTCTTCTACAATGCCGTGGTCGGCGGCGAAGATAATGTTTTGCGGATGTTTCAAGGTGGGGGATAATGTCTGTTGTATGAGTCCGATTTGGAGTGCCAGTTCTTCTAAAATGCCCAATGAACCTTTGGGTTTGGTCAGGTTGTTGATTTTGTCAATCAATGCGGGACGGATTGACTCGTCCGGACGGGTGATATGAAATGTTTTCATCAGTCTGTTGAATTTTAATTGTTTGTTGTTTTATGAATGAGTGTTTTTTACGGTAAGTGGGATGCCGGATACCATCAGTATCACTTCGTCGGCACGGGCGGCTACATATTGGTTCATCCAGCCTTGCATGTCCGTGAACTTTCGTTGCAGTTCGTTCTCGGAAGTTCCTCCCATACCTATTTCATTGGTTACAAAGATGAAGGTTGCGTCTTGTGCCGTGAAGCGGTCGAACTCTGCCTTTACTGCGGCAAGTGCCCGGTCGGTATCTGAATGCAGGTCGAAGAAAAAGTTGGTACACCATAAGGTGATGCAGTCTATCAGGACGATCCGTCCCTCCAGCCGGTGGCGGCTGAGTTCTTTCTCCTCTTCGATGTTTGTCCATTCCGGTCCCCGGCGTTCCTGATGCCGGATTACCCTCTGGCGGAATTCTTCGTCCCAGATGCGTGCCGTGGCAAGATAAACGGGAGTGGGAGAGAGCTCGAGTGCCAGCTTTTCCGCATAGGTGCTTTTGCCGGAACGTGCTCCTCCGGTGATGAGTATGATTCGTTTCATTGGTATTTAGTCTGTATTTTGAAAGAATATCTTTGTTTTCCCGAGCAAAAATAGGAAATATTTGACGAAACGTTTGTTTTTTTAGGAAGGAATTTATTAACTTTGCCACCGTTTTTAAGGCATGACCTTGGAAATGTTTATGCGGCAGTAGCTCAGTTGGTAGAGCATCAGCTTCCCAAGCTGAGGGTCACGAGTTCGAGTCTCGCTTGCCGCTCATAAAGAAAGCCTTGATAGTTAAGAAATTAGCTATTGAGGCTTTTTGCTTTTAGTAGGTTACGAAAAGTCTGTTTTCGAGTGGTTTCAAAGGGTGCATGTAAACCAAGATGTAAACCGAAAATTCATTATGAATGCTTGTGTTTCAGTAGTTTGCTACAAGTCTAAGACATTATCAAATGGCGAAAATCCATTGATGCTCCAAGTATCTAAAGGAGGAAAGCGTAAATACCAAAGTTTAGGCATATCTATCAATCCTAAATATTGGGACTTCGCACGAAATAAGCCTAAGCCCAACTGCCCTAACAAAGAGTACATCCAAAAGATTATCTTGGATAAGCAACGGGAACTTCAACAACGAATGTTGGAACTGAATAGCGAACAAAAAGAATACACTACCACCACCTTACTCAATAATGAGAATACCAAGTTTGAACTAAAAACAATCAGTATGTTCTACAAGGAACTTATAGAGCAATACACACGTGAGGGCAAATGCGGAAACCGTCTTATCTATAAAGGCTCATTCAATTCACTCAAAGTTTTCACTAATGGGAAATTGGATATTCCATTTAATGAAATAGATATTGCTTGGCTTAACAAATATGAGAAGTGGCTACGCTCCAAAGGTAATAGGGAAACTACAATCAGCCTACTCTTTCGTACTCTTCGTAGCGCATACAATAAAGCTATCAAAGCTAAGTGCGCCCGGAAGTCCGATTATCCGTTTGACGAATATAAAATCAACAAGTTCGACACCACCTGGAAAATCCAGTGTAAGCTGCCCCCTAAAACCAAGCGATTCTGCCCCCTTAAA
>OGRY01001750.1_pt1 | contig 15189 bp, 14 predicted proteins | sample 1553551 | NCBI WGS metagenome assembly OGRY01 (sample SAMEA2580101, study PRJEB22360) | human gut metagenome | biome: human gut; feature: human-associated habitat; material: faeces | place: Denmark | collected 2008/2010
ATTCTTGGAGTAGATGCAGATCCAATGCAGATTGAGGCACTGAATAAGAGCATGGGATTAGATAAGCCTGCACTTGTGCGTTATGTAGATTGGATTGCAGGACTGTTTCGAGGCGATCTTGGAGTTTCATATCGTTACCAGCAGCCGGTTGCACAGCTTATATCAGATGCGCTTGAAGTAACTGGAAGTCTTGCGATAATAACACTTATTCTGACATTGATAATTGGTGTTTTGGCTGGTGTGTGGCTGGCAGACCACTCAGATAAGTGGTATAGTCTTCCGCTTTCCATGCTCTCACAGGTCAGCATTTCCATCCCGTCTTTCTGTATGGCAATCTTTTTAATCAGCATTTTTACAGTTGGTTTAAAATGGCTTCCATCTATTGGTTTTGTATCATTTTCAGAAAGTCCGTCAGGATGGCTTAAAAGCCTTATATTGCCGTCATGCTCATTAGCGCTTGGTACAAGTGCAATAGTGATTCGTTATGTTAAGGTGTCAGTTAACGGACAAAGAAAGCAAGATTATGTGCGTACTGCATACAGTAAAGGTTTAGGAAAAAATAAGGTGATGTACCGTCATGTGCTTAGAAATTCCCTGATTCCGGTAATTACAATTTTTGGTATGACAGCAGCAGATATCTTAGGCGGAAGCATCATAGTAGAAAATGTTTTTTCCATGCCGGGAATCGGAAGGCTGATATCTGTCTCAATTTCAAGCAGAGATTTGCCGCTGTTGCAGGGACTGACATTTTATTTGGCACTTATTGTTGTGGTATGCAATTTCGCCGTCGATCTGATCTATTCACTGGTAGATCCGAGAATTCGTCTGAAGTAAAGTAGATTGTTCACGGGCTAGTAACCTAGGCTAAGCCATCGTTCGAAGCCCAGTGATAACTTAGGCAGCCCGTGAACTCATTTATTTAGATTATAAAAAGGAAAACAATCCATGAAACGATATTTAAAAAATAAAAGCTTTCTTACAGGAGCAATTCTGGCGTTTATTATGCTTGGGATGCTTGTTGTCAGCTTATTTTGGCTGCCATATGATCCAGAAGAAATGTATCTTGCACCAAAGCTGTCGCTTCCTAGCATATCACATCTTATGGGAACAGATCAGTTTGGTCGAGATGTGATGAGCCGCATAATGAAGGGTATACAGGTATCATTTGGTATTGGTGTTGTCGTTGTAGCAGCAGGCGGACTTGTGGGAACACTTCTTGGTGCCTGCTCTGGATATTTTGGCGGTTATGTCGATGAAGTGATTATGAAAATCGTGGACGCACAGATGGCATTTCCTGGGATTTTGCTCGCGTTAATGCTGATGTGTATATTTGGACGAGGTCTAAGCAATACAATTCTGGCATTGTCAATCATGTCAATTCCGCGATTTGTACGCATAGCGCGAAGCGGATTTTTAAAGCTTCGTGAAGCAGATTTTGTAAAAGCAGAGCGTGTCAGGGGAGCATCTGCACCGCGAATCATGTTTTTGCATATTTTGCCAAATCTATTCTCAGAGCTGACGGCAACTGCATCACTAACATTTGCGTCAGCTGTCATGTCAGAGGCAGGTTTAAGCTACTTAGGACTTGGTGTAGCACCGCCAAAGCCAAGTCTTGGACTGATGCTTTCAGATGCCCAGCAGACGCTTCTTATGGCACCATGGAACATTGCCATGCCAGCGATTGTGATTACATTGCTTGTCATGAGCTTTAATTTGGTTGGAGACGGAATCCAGGAGGTGACTGAGCAATGATTGAATTTAGGGCAGAACATTTTTCATTGGATTTTGAACATGAAAAAAAGTGGTATCCGGCGGTGACAGATTTTAATATGCACATTGATGCAGGAGAGATGGTTGCACTGATAGGAGAGTCAGGCTGCGGAAAATCCATCACGGCGCTTTCTATGATGGGCCTTCAGCCACCGAATACACGCATTATGGGTCACATGTATTTAAATGGTGAAAATGGACCGGAAGATTTGAATGAACTGACAAAAAAAGAGTGGACGTCAATTCGTGGAAGGCGCATCTCCATGATTTTTCAGGAGCCTATGACAGCACTTAACCCACTGATTAAGGTAGGAAAACAGGTACGCGAATGTCTTTTAACTCACCAAAAGGGTATAGGTAAAAAAGAGGCAAAGAGTTTTGTTTTAGAGCAGCTAAAAAGCGTTGGTCTTCCAGATGTGGAAGATCTGTATGACTGCTATCCTCATCAGTTGTCTGGCGGACAGCGCCAGCGAGTTATGATTGCAATGGCATTTATAAATAATCCGGCTCTTTTAATTGCCGATGAGCCGACAACTGCACTCGATGTCACGATTCAGACGCAAATTATGGATTTGATGCGCCAGATGAATAAAAAAACTAATACAGCTATTCTTTTAATTTCTCATGATCTTGGCGTTGTAAGCCGTCTGTGCAGCCGTGTTTACATTATGTATGCGGGACGTATTGTGGAGAGTGGTCCGGTAGATGAAATTTTAACTAATCCGCTTCATCCATACACAAAAGGCCTTGTAGAGGCGATTCCTGATATTACAAAGCGCGGAAAGCCATTAAAGGCTATACCGGGCAGTGTGCCTGGACTATATGCAAGAAATAATACAGGCTGCGGCTTTGCAGAAAGATGCGAGTACTGTACAAATAAGTGCCAAAAAGAAGTGCCACCGCTAGTGCAGGAAGATGGACGCGCTGTAGCATGCTGGAATAAAAATTTTGACTCAGGAAGGGGCAATACTCATGACTGAACAAATAAAACAAAGACAGCCATTGATTGAGTTAAAAGATGTGACGAAAACATATCATGACGGCAAGAGAAAAGACGTTTTTGCCGTATCAAATTTTAATCTGACGCTTTACGAGGGGGAGACACTTGGCCTTGTCGGAGAGTCTGGCTGTGGAAAATCAACTATCGGAAATATGCTTGTTCATCTTTTTACACCAGACGAAGGTTCAATTTTATTTCGTGGACAAGACATTGCTTCAATGAATGAGAGGGAGTTTCATCCGCTTCGAAAAGAGATTCAGATGGTCTTTCAGGATCCATATTCTTCGCTTAATCCGAGAAAGAAAATTGGCTGGCTGTTAGAAGAACCGCTTAAGATTCATAGAAAGGATATGAAAAAAGAAGAGCGAAAGGCAAAGGTAGAGGAAATATTAAAAGAAGTTGGGCTTGATGCAGAGTATGCAAACCGATATCCCAAAGAACTTTCCGGCGGACAGCGCCAGCGTGTCAGCATTGCGCTAGCCTTTTTAATGAAGCCTTCCTTGTGGCAGATGAGCCTGTCTCTGCACTTGATGTTTCGGTGCAGGCACAGATCTTAAATTTAATGCGTGAGCTGCAGGAAAAATATAAGCTGACATCCCTTTTCATTTCACATGATCTTGGTGTCGTTTCATATTTGTCCGACCGTATAGGTGTTATGTATTTGGGTCATCTTGTTGAGCTTGGTACGACAAAGGAGATTTTAGAACATCCAGCACACCCATACACAAAAGCATTATTTCATGCAAATGAGAAGGTGGTAGTGGGCGAGATTCCGAGCCCATCAGATCCGCCATCGGGATGTCCATTTCACACCAGATGTGAGTACTGCACCGAGCGATGCAAAACAGAAATGCCGCAGATGCGAACACTTTCGGGTGATGAATACGATGTTCACATTGCGGCATGTCATAGGATACCAGTGTAACTGCATAGCAATCCGTTGGTATCATTAAAATTACCCTTTCGAGCGAATTGCCTTTTGCTTCCACTTTCCTGATGCATAGCGAAGCAGGCATACGATAGATACTACAAGCCAGGTAAGTCCAGTTGTAATCCAAATGCCCCAATAGCCGATCTTTGGAATCTTTGTTAGGATATTGGAGAAAAGCAGACGGCAGACAACTTCAGTAATTCCATTAATAACGGAAAATCCAGCATCGCCGCATCCGTTTAAAATACCTCTTGGAATATAGATCATTCCAAGGAAGAAATAACATACACTTGTAATGCGAAGCGCGGATGCGCCAAGTTCAATAACGTCGGTTTCTTTGACAAAGAGACCGGCGATATTTTTTCCAAAAATAAACATGATAGGAATCATAATGGCACTAAAGATTCCAACAATATAGATGGACTTTTTAAAGCCGAGCTTCACACGGTCTGTTTTGCCGGCACCCATATTTTGACCAGCGTATGTCGTGAGTGCCGCGCAAAGAGAGTTGTACGGCTGGTTGATCAGCTGCTCAATACGGTTTGTGATCGTAAAAGCAGACACAACAGTGGAACCAAAGCTGTTGACAACATATTGCAGCGCAATACATGAGAGTGCTATCATGCTGCCTTGCAGTGCAATCGGAACACCAAGTCGATATGATGTGCCGATAATTGAAAAATTAGGCTTTAGCTGCTCCTTTGTCATGTGAAAATATGGAACCTTTTTAAATGCATAGATTAGGCTTACGACAGCAGACAGTGTCTGTGAAAGAATGGTCGCAAATGCCACACCAAATACTCCAAGGTGAAATACAACGACAAAGAGAAGATCTAAAAGTACGTTGCAAATGCTTGCCATGATTAGAAAGTAAAGTGGTGTTTTTGAATTGCCAAGTGCCTGCAAAATTGAAGAGACACCATTATAGAGTGTGATTGCGACAATTCCTAGGCAAGTTGTTCGCATGTAGATAATAGAGTTATCTATGATATCCTCTGGAGTCTTTAAGAGGCGAAGTGCGGCGGGAGCAATCAGATAACACACAGCGCTTACCACAACAGCAGTAAAAATTAATACATAGAATGAGTTTGCAATAGTTGCGCGAACCTGATCGAATTGTTTGGCACCGTAATTTTGTGAGACAATTATACCGATTCCAAGGGCAAGACCAGATGAAAGTGAGAAAAACAGCCAGCTTATTGAGCCACAGGCACCGACAGCACCAAGCGCATTAGAACCAACGAAATTTCCCACTACAACTGTATCAACCATGTTATATAACTGCTGAAAAATGTTGCCAATAATTAAAGGAATTGAGAAGGTCAGAATTAGTCTGACCGGGCTGCCCTTTGTCATGTCGGCAGTATTTGATGAAGGCTTCATATATATTCCCTCCCTAATGTATAGTCTGCCTTTTTTTTAACATGGTAAAAGCACGTTGTAAATGGATTATTTTTGCTTAAATTCAGCTTAAAAGATAGATATTATTGTCTAGTGCCGTACAGATGACCTGAAAACTCTCCAAACAGCGTTTCTTCCTGCTTGCGAAGGAAAACAGTAATATCTGATTCTCCAAATACAGCCTGAATATGGATAGAGCCAACAGAGGTATCAAGCAGGTGAATGCGGATGTAAAGCATGCTTTCGTTAAGCCATTCTGCGCTTGCTGCATAATGCATAGAAACAGGCACAGGCTCATCGGCACGGTTTCCCATATGTGTAGTCATATTAAGTGTACCTTCTTTTAAAGAACCAAATCCAAATTCAAAAGTCACTGGGGAATCTACAGTGGAATCCACTATGGATGTAAAAACATGGCACTTTAGTGATACTTTTCCAGTACATGATGGCGTCAGTGGCTCATTCATCTCAAATGAAATCTCATCCCAAATTGTTTCATTTATGATGTTTTTATCAAGTGCCTCTGCAGCGTCAGAAGCCTTTTTGATTACATATGTCCCTTCAAAACTTGACATAATTGGCCTGAAATTTGTCAAAAAACTTGTGTTTATGTCATTGACATTTTCAAATTTGTTGTTCCACGCCTCAGAAGCAGCTTTATTATGGTTAAGCGGCCGCATTGCAAGCTTACTCATAAATTGCTCAAAAGCAAGTTTTTCTTCGTCAGATGGTGTCCATGGAGATTGTCTTTTTTCTAACTCAGGGAGAATGTGACAAAAAATAGCATCATAGATGACCTGATTGCCGCCCTGATAGCCTTGAGTGTCAGCAGTTGTCACGATTGCCGTGTTATATTCTGGCAAAAGAATAGCAAGCTGACCGCCCATTCCGTAGCAAACGATTGAGTTATGTTCACCAATCCAAAACTGTAATCCATAACCTTGGCTTTCAGATGGAACGGGACCTGTGACACATGTTGCTGTCTGAAATGAGGTCGATTCTTTAATATAATCAGCCGAAATATACTGTTTTCCATTCAACTTTCCGTTATTTAAGATCAAAAGTGCAAAGAGCATCAAATCGCGTGAGGTTGCCATAAGACCAGAACCGCCCATACTAACGCCAAAACCATCTGTAAGACAATAGGCCTCTTTTGAGAAACCGATTTCGTTTAAAACTTTGTTTCGAAGGTAGTCAAGCATTTTCATGCCGGTCAGCTTTTCTACAAGAGCGCACAGTGTATGTGAGGAAGATGTATCATAGTGAAACACAGTTCCAGGCTTATGTGTAGGAGCTACGGTAAAAAAGCTTTTAACCCAGTCTGTTTTTGAACTGAATTTATCGTAAGTAGTTGAAGCATGGCAGGAACGCATGGAGAGCATGTCGCGGATTGTGGTGGCAAGAAGCCATGGATGTGCCTCGGAAGGGTTCGGAACGTATTCTGGGAAAAATTTTACAATAGAATCATCAAGAGACAGGCGGCCTTCCTCCTGTAAAAATCCAATTGCGATGTTTACGAAGCTTTTTGTGACAGAAAACATCCGATGAAGGTCATTTTTCTTTACTGGTGCATAGTAGCCCTCTGCAACAAGACAGTTATCTTTGCAGAATAGAAAGCTGTGCATGGAAATTCCTCGTGTATCGATTTCACGTAAAGCGTCCATGATGCAGGAAGCAGATATGCCTGTTGCTTCAGGAAATGTGGTGCTTGTAATTGTATTCATAAATAACAAAAATCCTCCTTCTTTTTGTTCAGTATAACGAATTAATTATGAAGTGTCAATTTAAGAACACAGAAAAAACAAAGAAAAGAATTAAAAGTGACGGAAACTTATTAGGAAAGAAAACGCTTATTAGTAAAAATTAAAAAACTACTTGTAATTTTATCGTTTACGTAGTAGAATGATAAACAAAGATGTTGTGATAAACAACAGATGTATATCTGAAGGAGGATTTCTAAATGGAGAAAAGAAAACTGATGGCACTAGCATCAAGTGCTGCAATGGTAATGGCTTCTATGGGCATTGCACCAGCTGTTATGGCAGATGAGGTAGAAAAGCCGGAGAAGATCACAGTAATGTTTGACGGTACCGTTTTCACACAGGAGAACGGACAGGCAGAGTTCGAGGCAAGATGGGAAGAGCTTACCGGTATTGACCTGCAGATCATTCAGCCAGACCATTCCCAGTACTATGATGTATTAGGTCAGACTATCGCAGGCGGCGATTGGCCGGGTGTTGGTCTGTTAGGTTCTACATACTACGCTAGCTACGCAGCAGAGGGCGTTCTTTGGGATATGACAGAAGCATATGATAACTCCGAGCTCAAGGAGCGTATTACCGACCAGAGCGTTATCGATGGTTTAAAGATTGATGGTTCTCTGTACGGAATTTCTCCTGCAAGAGGAAACGGCTGCATCACTTATGTAAAGAAGGCATGGTTAGATAACTGTGGATTAGAGGTTCCGACTACTTATGATGAGTATCTGGCAATGCTTGAGGCATTCACCACAGGCGATCCAGATGGAAATGGTGTTGACGGCGATACATATGGTGTATCTTCTGCAGGTCTGATCGGAACTGAGGCTCCATATACAAACTATCTGCCGGAGTTCTATCAGGATGCTTACCCGAGCTTCTACAAGAATGATGAAGGCGTATGGGTAGATGGATTCACAGAGGATTCTATGAAGGCTGCTTTAGAGAGATTAAAGAGTGCATACGAGGCTGGCTACATTGATAAGGAGTCTCTGACTAATGCAACATCTGACTGCCGTACCAAGTTCTATGAGGATAAGTTTGGTGTATTTACATACTGGGCAGGAACATGGGCAACCAACTTAAAGACAAATCTTGAGGCAAATGGTCTTGACAGTGAGCTTGTAGCAATCCCGCCGATCGAGGAGCTTGGCGCTTATACAGAGCGTGTTGCACCGGCTTGGTGTATTACTGAGGCTTGCTCAAATCCAGAGGGTGTATATAAATACTTTATCGAGAGCATGTTAGATGGCGGCGATATGCAGTTCTTATGGACATATGGTGTAGAGGGTGTTCACTGGTCAACAGCAGCTGAGGAAGTTTGCGGCGTTAAATACGAGGAAGGCCAGTTCCATATGTTAGAGAACAGAGAGAAAGAGGGAACTGTTTACACAAAGAACCACATCGATCCAATGCTTGCAGTTGCTCCGCTTGAGAACGATCCAAAGGCAGAGGCAGTAGCAGAAGAAGCAAAGGTTTCTGCAGAGACTTTCCAGGAGCACAGCAAGATGGCTCAGCTGGTTGTTTCTACTGATGAGATGGCAGAGTATAACGGTGATCTGACCACACTTAAGAATGAAGTAATCGCTAAGGTTGTTACTCAGGGCATGAGCGTTGAGGATGGTATGGCATACTTCGATCAGCAGGGTGGAAATAACTGGTCTCAGAAGATTGTTGATTCTCTGAACAACTAATCAGTCCCAAACCTGACTTGCATGCACTAAGTTAAAATCGTATGCAGGATAATTGATTTGTATGACAGACAGATAGCTGCTGGGAGGCATATCAATAAATTTGACTCTCAGCAGTTTTTTTGTCTCTCAGATAGATGGAAGAAGCGCACATACAGTGAGATTTCTGACATCATTTTTTGATGCAGGAAAAATCCGAAGCATCTAAGTTTACAAATATAATAAAAAAGGAGAAGACGATGGCAAAAAAGAACACTATAACGCTCCCAGACGGGACTGTTGTATCACACAAGAAGCCACTCAAAGAGCAGATGTATAAATACAGATGGTTCTATTTGATGTTCCTTCCTGTATTCATCTTTGTAGTAGTATTCTACTATCTGCCAATGTTCGGTATTGTTTATTCATTTACCGAGTACAAGCTGATTAAAGATCCTGGACAGGATTCAAAAACTTTGAGACACTGTTTTCAAAGCCAATGTTCTGGCGTGCATTTAAAAATACGCTGTTTTTAAGTATCTCTAAGCTGCTTTTGAATACATTTGCAGCAGTAGTTGTTTCCCTGTTATTAAACGAGATTATAAACGTTCATTTTAAGAAGGTTGCACAGACAATTATTTATCTGCCGCATTTCTTATCTTGGGTTGTTACAGCATCTGTTTTTGGTTTGATTCTTTCCCCATCAAGCCAGGGTCTTGTAAACTCTTTCCTTGTTTCAATCGGTGTGGTTGAAAAAGGAAGCGAGATTTATTTCCTTGGAAGCTTAAAGTGGTGGACACCAGCATTCTTCGTTATTAACGTATGGAAGGATACAGGATGGCAGACCATTATCATCATGGCAACACTTGTTGGTATCAGCCAGGAAATTTATGAAGCTGCTGGTATTGATGGAGCAGGACGCTGGAAGAAGATGTGGTACATCACCATGCCGGCACTGGCAAACACTATCATCACTGTTATCATCCTGAACTTAGCAAAGGTTCTTAACTTGTTCGAGTCCGTATTCGTATTACAGAATGATGCTGTTATGGAAAAGGCCGAGGTTATTCAGACCTACGTTTACAACCAGACCTTCAACAGCGGCGGTATTCCAAACTATGGTTATACCACAGCGGTAGGTTTGTTCAAGTCACTTGTCGGATGCGTACTCGTATTGATCTGTAACTACATCAGTAAGAAGGTTCGCAACGGACGCGGTATTGTTTAAGGAGGTGGAGAACAAATGAAAGATCGTCCAAAGATTAGACTTTTTAATGTGATTAATGGAATCCTTTTTATTCTGATCTCCATTATCATGCTGATTCCGATTTATAAGGTATTAGTCGATTCCTTCGACTTAAGCTCTGCTTATGGTATGAGATTGTGGCCAAAGCAGTTTGGTCTGGCTGGATATGCGAGTGTACTGTCAAACCCGACCCTGTATCGTCCTTTGTTGATTTCTGTTGGAACAACACTGGTAGGTACATTCCTTGGTCTTGCACTTTCCACACTTGGTGCATACGTTCTTATTCAGTGGGATATGCCGGGAAGAACATTTTTTGCAAACTTCCTGTTGTTTACCATGATCTTCAACGGTGGTATGATCCCGACTTACTTGGTTATGAAAAATTTAGGTTTAACCAACAACCTGCTCGGTGTTGTACTTCTTCCGGCAATCAATATTTATAACCTCGTTTTGATGAGAAACTTCTTCGAGGGTATTCCGCAGAGCTTGTTTGAGGCAGCAACGCTTGATGGATGTACGCCAATGGCAACATTTATTAAGGTTGTACTTCCGCTTTCCAAGGCAGCACTTGCTTCCATCGGTCTGATGTTTGCAGTTGCTTACTGGAATGATTACACCAATTACAAGTTGTACATTACTGATTCTAGCCTCTATAACTTCCAGATGAAGTTAAGAAGTATCATGATGGGTAGTGATCTTCCGCAGGCAAACGGCGGTGCAACTGAGAATACCGTAAAGAGTGCGGCAATTATCATTGCAATTTTACCATTCATGATTCTGTATCCGTTCCTGCAGAAATACTTCGTAAAGGGTGTTAACGTAGGTGCTGTAAAGGGTTAAAAACAAATAAAAGGTGCGCTGTTGTCTTCGGATAACAGCGCCGTTTTTGATTAAAAGAGGGTTTGAATAATAGAACTTAGGAAGGGCTGGCTGTTATGGCAAAGGCAAAAGTAACCGAAAAAAATATTAAGCTGATCCTGCAGGGCAGTATGGGAAAGGCAATTCTCGCACTGGCAGTACCTGTTGTAATCAATAGTTTTTTACAGACTATGTATAATCTGACCGATACTTATTGGCTCGGACAGCTTGGAACAAATGAATTAGCAGCAATTAATCTTGTTTCGCCGCTGCAGCAAATTGTGGTAAACTTTGGATCAGGACTTACGGTGGCAGGTGCTGTTTTGATTGCACAGCTTATAGGAGCATCAAAAAAAGAAGAGGCGGCCTCCATGGCAAGCCAGATCTTTGTCTGTGCAATGATATTTTCCATCATTTGCGCCGGAGTTATTGCAATTTTTACTCCTACTGTGGTAAACTGGCTTGGAGCAGATGAGCCGACAGCAAAAGTTGCAAATGTGTATCTTAGGATTGTTATTTTAGACATGCCATTTTTATACATGGTCAATATTTTTGCAGCGATTAGGCAGGCGCAGGGTGATACAGTATCACCTATGTTTTTAAATCTGACAGGAATTTTACTTAATGTTATACTTGACCCACTTTTAATGATTGTGATACACTGGGGAGCAGCAGGAGCAGCGCTTGCTACAGTTATTGCTAAGGCAGTTCCAGCAATGATTTCACTTGTCATCTTAAAGAGAGATACAACAGGTGTAAGGATTCGCTTAAAGGGCTTTCGCTTTGAAAAAAGCAAAATGAAGAGTATTCTCACAGTTGGTCTTCCGACTGCAATTGGCGGAAGTACAATGCAGCTTGGCTTTCTTTTAATGAGCAGAAATGTCTATGTGTATGGTACTGGAGCAATGGCAGCATACGGAATTGGCAACAAGGTAAATGGTCTTATCACGCTGCCGTCAAATGGTATTGGCTCAGCAGTTGCGACAATTGTTGGTCAAAACATTGGAGCTAATCAGATTGACCGCGCTGAAAAAGGCTATAAGATCGCAAGACGTGTGAGTGTTATTTTTTTGTTTGTTGGAGGACTGATTCTATCGCGTCCATTTTTATCAGAGGCGATAGTAGGGTTGTTTTCAACAGATGAAGAAGTAATAGCTATGGCTACAGATTTTCTTAGCATCATGGCGTTATGGTGCTTTACAAATGGTGTTTATAATTCCACAAGCGGTCTCTTTCAGGGAAGCGGTCATACGGAAGTTACGATGGCAGTTGATGCAACGAGGCTGTGGGTATTTCGATTTGCAACGCTTTATGTATGCGAGCATTGGCTTCATATGGGAGTTCGAAGCATCTGGTATAGCGTCGTTGTCAGCAATGCACTGTCATCTGTGATTTTGTATGTGGTATACCGCACGGGGCTTTGGAAGAAAAAGCGCGTGTAATTACATTAATCTTACGGAAAGGAAGAATCATAGGATGAGCTACAGACTTGCCATATTTGATTTAGATGGAACAATTCTTGATACATTGGAGGATTTAAAGGAGAGCACAAATGCAGCGCTTGCTGCAAATGGGTATCCGGCGCGGACACTTGAAGAGGTGCGCTGTTTTGTTGGAAACGGCATTGGAAAACTCATTGAGCGAGCTGTGCCTAAGGGAACATCAAAGGAAGCAACCAAAAAGACACTTGAGAGCTTTAAGGTTCACTATGGCATACACTGCGCAGACCACACAAAGCCTTATGATGGAATTATAAAGCTGTTAGAAGATTTGCGTAAATGCGGCATCCAGACGGCAGTTGTTTCAAATAAGGCAGACTTTGCCGTGCAGGAGCTTTGCAGTCAGTACTTTCCGAAAGCATTTGATTTTGTCGTTGGAGAGCGAGAAGGCATCAGAAGAAAACCTTGCCCGGACAGCGTTTTTGAAGTTCTAAAGACATTGAAAAAGACAGCGGCAGAGGCAGTTTATATTGGCGATTCCGATGTAGATGTAGATACAGCAAAAGAAGCAGGTATGGATGGAATTTTTGTAAACTGGGGATTTCGAGGCAGAGAATTTTTGCTTGAGCATGGCGCAAAATGTGTAGTAGATACGCCGGAAGAACTTGGAGAGTTGCTCATGCATTGAAAGTTTTATTTCTGTAAAAAGGAAATAGAACTTGGCTGTGGTATTATTGAATTTTATTGTTGATAAAAATAGAAGCACGTTCTCGCTCTAATTCATCATGCAGCTGCCGCAAAGTCCATTTTAGATTAGTAGGTGTAAGAATTGCCTTTAAGTCGATTTGGACTTTGCGGCTTTTTAATTCGAAGAGCATACGATTCAAGTGTTTTTCACTTAGGTCACAGAAAATAAGTATGCTGTCTGCAGGCAGTTTGTTTTCTGTAACTAAAGGAGAAATAGATGCAGAAAAAGTGCTATTAACAGAGCTAATCTTTCCATTAACGATATTATCTAACGTTTCATTGTAGATAGAAGCATCTGCCTTAATCACTCGTATCTTCATATTAGAAGCGAGACGTTCAATTTCTCTTGTATTTGTAATTTGAAAGCAAATTAATTTTTCCATAAATATTGTAGAAGTCCTTTCATATAAATTTGGCAGTCTGATTCTAGTTGTAGAGTCAGGCTTTTTCTTTTAGGAATCTGGCGAGGGAATCCTCGGCCATTCAATGACTGAGATGAAAGCGCCGCTTGCTTTTATCATACCATAAATCTGCCGAAGGCGTGAAGCTTTTTTTGTTCCAAAAAGCTAAACTGTCTTCGGCAGAGAAATATAGGAAAGATTCGGGTGGCAGTCTACAGAGAAAACAGTACTGTATGTATAATATATATTCTAACTATTTATTGACTATATGTATACTATATGATATAATATATATGAAAAATACAACCTAAAACATCTTACGCCAACAGCTGTGGAAAGGAGGTGCTGTGCCAAAAACAAGAAAGAAAAAGAACAGTTCATTTCAGACTACTATAAAATAAAAAGTCACTGTCCAAGTTAAAGGAAATATGCTAAGATAGAAAAAAGGATCCCTTAAATTCAAGCTTTTTTTAGGTACTCCCCGCGCAAGCGGGGGTGATCCCATTTTTCGATATTGTGGATCAAAGTTTGCCATGTACTCCCCGCGCAAGCGGGGATGATCCTAGCGCATTGATTACATCACTTTGTCTCTTTATGTATTCCCCGCGTAAGCGGGGGTGATCCTTATGGTATCGCAAGTTTACCGACTGTTACTGTGTATTCCCCGCGTAAGCGGGGGTAATCCTAATTAAAATTTATTTTACTATCATTTTTGAAGTTGTCCCCATATAAGTGGGGATAACTTTTTTGTTATTAAGATAAAAGTGTGGAGCCAAAAACGTTAATGTCCCCATGGCATCACAAAAACCACTTGACAAATACCCTATAGGGGTATATAGTAAAGTTACTCCAACAAAGTACCCCATGGGGGTATATAAAAATATAGGGAGGGTTTTATGTGTATGGAATATAATGAACAGTCTGTCTGTCCCCACTGTAAGCACACACAGCGAGATGAGGATCAAAAAAAGCTTCTCCAAAATCGCTTGCGCAGAATTGAAGGTCAGGTACGCGGTTTGCAGTCGATGCTAGAGCAGGACGCTTACTGCAACGACATTTTGATTCAGTCAGCTGCAGTAAGCGCTGCGCTTAGCGCTTTTAACCGCGAGCTTTTGGAAAATCACATCCGCCATTGTGTGGCAAGAGACATCCGTGAGGGTAAGGATGAGGTCATCGATGAGCTGATGGGGACACTAAAAAAATTAATGAAGTAGTGCTAGTTGGGAATTTAGGAACTAGTACTACAAAAGAAAGGGGCATGTTTATGGAACAATACAATGTGACAGGCATGAGCTGTGCTGCCTGCAGCAGCAGAGTTGAAAAAGCCGTCTCAAAGGTACCAGGCGTAAGCACTTGTTCCGTCAGCCTATTGACAAACTCAATGGGAGTTGAGGGCAGCGCTTCTCCCGAAAAGATAATCGCTGCGGTGGAGGCGGCAGGCTACGGCGCTTCCGTAAAGGGTGCGGAAAAAAGCAGCGCCCCCTCCGATGACGCTCTGGCGGACAAGGCTACCCCCGTGCTGAAAAAGCGCCTTATAGTATCACTGGTTTTTCTTGTGATACTTATGTATTTCTCCATGGGCCATATGATGTGGGGCTGGCCTCTTCCTGCGGTGATAGAGGATAACCACGTTGCCATGGGTCTTATCCAGATGCTGCTCACCATTATTATAATGGTCATCAACCAGAAATTCTTTATAAGCGGCTTCAAGGGACTTATCCACCGTGCGCCCAATATGGATACTCTGGTGGCTCTGGGTTCATCGGCTGCATTTATCTACAGCACATATGCGCTGTTTGCCATGACAGATGCGGTGATGAGAGGCAACCATGAGGCTGTGATGAAGTACATGGACGAGTTCTATTTTGAATCGGCTGCCATGATACTTACACTTATCACTCTCGGAAAAATGCTTGAAGCCCGTTCAAAGGGCAAGACCCCCGATGCACTGAAAAGCCTGATGAAGCTT
>OGRY01001773.1_pt1 | contig 15066 bp, 16 predicted proteins | sample 1553551 | NCBI WGS metagenome assembly OGRY01 (sample SAMEA2580101, study PRJEB22360) | human gut metagenome | biome: human gut; feature: human-associated habitat; material: faeces | place: Denmark | collected 2008/2010
GGGCATAGTACTTTTTAAATTCCCGGACAGACCCGCCCCTGCCGTATTTAGAGGAGCGTTTCGGCGCGCCGACGGAACCCGAAAACTGTGCGCTGCTTGGGTACTCGCTCGGCGGATTATTTGCGCTTTGGGCGCTGACGAAAACAGAAAAATTCGGTGCAGGTGCAAGCCTTTCCGGCTCTTTGTGGTACCCGCAGTTTTTGAAATATTTGGAGAACTGTCCGCCTAAAAAGGACACCGCAATATACTTATCCCTCGGCGACCGCGAACCGCTCGGCGGCCCGCCCGTCATGCGGACAGTGGGCGACTGCACGGAAATGGCGAAGGAGATTTTAAGCAATCACGGCTGCAAGGTATTCTTCGAGTGGAATCAAGGCGGGCACGGCAAAGGCGTCACCAAACGCTGGCAGCGCGCCGTGCGCAGACTTTTGACCATGATGGCAAAAACGGTGGAAAAGTAAGACGAAATGCGGTTTTGATCGTTAATGATGGTGGAAAACGGAGAGGGGCGAAGCGTAATGCAAGAGCAGATCGAGCGGGAGATTTCGAAAAATCTGACCGGCGAAATGCGGGAAACGGCACTGAAATTTACTGCGTTTTTGAAGTCGCACGGGCTGATGTTTCACCGCGACCGCTCGGGCGACTGGGCGGAAAAGATCTATTATTGGGCGAGATCGGACAAAAATTGCGTATGTTTTATCGCAGTGAAAGATCCCGACGAGCCTGAAAATGCGTGGACAGTGTGGTCAGACGACAGCGCGGCGTATGAAGCGCCGTTAGGTGACGCGGAAACGTCGGAGATCGGCCTGAAATACGTGAATCGCTGCGAAAAATGCGGCGCATGCGGTGGCGGACGGGTGAAAACCGTGTTCGGCAAACGCATTTCCGGTGTGTGCATGTGTACGTTTCGCGTGGATAACGCCGATTTAAATGGTCTGCCGTTCCTGAAAACCATGGTCGAATTGCGGCTGAACGAGATTTTGCAGCCGTGAGCAGTGAAATCGGGCTGAAAATGGAGGGGTGTAGGCTAATGCGGGCGTTTTCGCGTGTTTTGAGCTTTATACATGAAGACGGTGTGTTTTTCTGCGGTTTTGAACGACGTGTGGAGCGAATTTTTGGGTGAAAGAAATGGTAAATACAGAGAAAATTGTGGGCTATTTGAAGAAGACGTATCAGCCGGATGCGGTTATTGTTTACGGCTCGTTTGCAGACGGAAGTGCGAATTTGAATAGCGACTTTGACGCGCTTATCATCGCGGGGAAAGAAAAAGCACACGATTCGTCCATTGTGGACGGCGTGGTGCTGGACGTGTTCGTATATCCGGCGGAAACGTTTTCAACGGACTATGACCCGGAGGAGTTTGTGCAGGTTTGGGACGGGAAAATCGTACTGGATGAGCATGGCATTGCCGGGCAGTTAAAAGCGAAAGTCCTTGACTACATCGAGCATCTTCCGAAGAAAACGGTGACGGAGGTCGCGCAGGAAGTGGAATGGCCCAAAAAGATGCTGCGGCTTATGGAAAAAAGCGATGCAGAGGCGTTCGGGTTATATGCAAAAGCCCTGCGAGAATTTGACAGGGAAAGCTTATCGGCATGGATCGATTACTTAAAAAGCATGGTGAATATACGGCCGGACGGGACGTTGACGCGATAAAAACCGTGGACTGCGCGTGAAAACGGGGCACTTTCGGAGAGGCTGTTTTGGCGGAAGGCGGATTGAATGTAATTCGCGCAGGTTTGCGTGATAAAAAGTCAGGGCTTATGCAGGTTTTGCAGACGGAAGGAGACGCGAAATGGAACAGCAGAGCTTATTTGGAAACCGGGCGGGGCAGGACATGCCGCTTGCGACGCGGATGCGGCCGCGGACGCTGGAGGAATTTGCGGGGCAGCGCCATTTGCTCGGCAAGGGCAAGGTGCTGCGGCAGCTGATTGAAGAAGACCGCGTGTCTTCCATGATTTTCTGGGGGCCGCCGGGCGTGGGTAAAACGACGCTGGCACAGATCATTGCGGCGCGGACGAAGGCGAATTTCATCAATTTCAGTGCCGTGACGAGCGGCATCAAGGAAATTCGCGGCGTGATGAGCGAGGCGGAGCAGAACCATCGTATGGGTGAGCGCACACTGCTGTTTATCGACGAAATCCACCGCTTTAATAAGGCGCAGCAGGACGCGTTTTTGCCGTTTGTGGAAAAGGGCAGCATCGTGCTTATCGGTGCGACGACAGAGAACCCCTCGTTTGAGGTGAACGCCGCACTTTTGTCGCGCTGCAAGGTGTTCGTTTTGCAGGCACTTTCCGAGGATGAACTTGTGGAGCTGATGAAGCGCGCAATCAAAGACCCGCGCGGCTTCGGTAACCAGACGGTGGAAATCACCGATGAGATGTTGAAAATGCTTGCAGCGTTTGCAAACGGTGACGCGCGAACGGCGCTGGGAACGCTGGAGATGGTCGTTTTGAACGGGCACCGAGAGGGCGACAAGACGACCGTGACGATGGAGACGTTGGAGCAGTGCATCAGCCGCAAGTCGCTTTTGTACGACAAAACCGGCGAGGAGCACTACAACATCATCTCGGCGCTGCACAAATCGATGCGCAACAGCGACCCGGACGCGGCGATCTACTGGCTTTCGCGTATGCTGGAGGCGGGCGAAGACCCGCTGTATGTGGCGCGGCGGCTCATTCGGTTCGCGAGCGAGGATGTGGGCATGGCGGACAGCCGCGCACTGGAGATCGCCGTGGCGGCGTACCAGGCGAGCCATTTTATCGGTATGCCGGAGTGCTCGGTGAATTTGACGCACGCCGTGGTGTATTTGTCGATGGCGCCGAAATCAAACGCGCTGTATATGGCGTATGAGAGCGCGAAAAGGGACGCACAGAAAATGCTCTCCGAGCCGGTGCCGCTCGTCATCCGCAACGCGCCAACAAAGCTTATGAAGGAGCTGCATTACGGCGAGGGGTACGAATATGCGCACGATACGGCGGAAAAGCTGACCGCGATGCAGTGCTTGCCGGATTCGCTTGCCGGGAAGAAGTATTACAGACCGACGGAACAGGGCAGCGAAGCAAGGGTGAAGGAGCGACTGCGGCAGATTGAAGCGTGGAAGGCGGAGCGGAGGAAGAAGTGAGGTTGCGTTGAGCAAAACTTTTGACAACGATTGACGAGAGAGCGTGAAAATTCGGGGGCATTTTATGTTGGCGGTTAAGTTTTATGAAGATGTGAAAGACGAGCTGCTGCGTTTTGCGGTTGTTATTGCGAAGCATGACGGAAAATGGGTGCTTTGTAAACACAAGGAGCGCGAGACGCTGGAGTTTCCGGGCGGGCACAGAGAGACGGGGGAGGCGATTGCAGAGACGGCGAAGCGCGAGCTTATGGAAGAAACGGGTGCGGTGAAATTTGAGATTCGTCCGATCTGCGTGTACTCCGTGACGGGCAAAACGCGCGTGAACGAGACGGGTGAAGAATCGTTCGGCGGGCTGTTTTATGCGGAAATCGCATCGTTTGGGGAGATACACAGCGAGATGGAGAAAATTGTATTATGCGACGCTCTGCCGGAAAACCAGACGTACCCGGAAATTATGCCGGCACTTTTAAAAGAGGCGGAAAGGCGGGGGTTCGGAGCATAAACGGACATAAAGAAAGCACGCAGAGCATGAAAATCTGCGTGCTTTTTGTGTGTATTGTATTGACTTGAAGCGCCGGGGCGTCTTCAGTTTTTCGGTTTGTTTTTTTCAAAGAGGATGGAGAGCCCTTTGAGGAGCAGGTCGTCATCTAAGATGATCTTGTTACGGCAAAGGGGCGCGATGACGGAGGAGAGTCCGCCGGTTGCGACGACCGTGCAGGGGGTGTTTAATTCCGCGTTGATGCGGTCGATGAGGCCGTCCAGTGCGCCGGCGTTGCCGTAGAGCAGGCCGCTTTTGAGGCAATCTACGGAATTTGTGCCGATGGTGTGCTTCGGCAGCTCGAACGCGACCTTCGGCAGCTGCGCGGTGCGGCTTGCGAGCGGATCAAGGCTGATGCGCGGAAGCTGGGCGGTCCGGCTGGTCAGGGAATTCATCGATACACCTATTCCCGGCAGAATCATGCCGCCGCGGTATCCGCCCTCCGCATCCAGAACGGAGACGGTGGTGGCGGTACCCATATCGATGATGATCTGCGGGAGGGGATAGTGGTGGATGCCCGCGACGGCGTCCACGACGAGGTCGCTGCCGAGCTGGGCGGGATTATCGATGTGGATGCGCAGGCCGGTTTTGATGCCGGGGCCGACGACGAGCGGCGTGAGGTGCAGGTATTTGTGCACCGCGTCGCGCATGGTGAGCGTGACGGCCGGGACGACGGACGAGAGAATCGCGCCGTCAACCGCGGTGATGTCTGCGCGGTTCATATCAAACGCCATTTTGAGCATGGCGGCATATTCGAGCACCGTTGCGGTGGGGTTTGTGGAGACGCGTTCGCGGAAAATGACCTGTCCATCGGCACAGCAGCCGATGACAATGTTGGTGTTGCCGATATCGATGGCTAAGATCATGGGAGGACCTCCTTTTAATCTGCTTTTTTAGTGGGTGTTTGAATAAACCCGGCTTTTAAGAGGACGCTGCCGACGGCGCCGGTGATGACGGTGGACGAGAGCATCTCGAACACGGCATTGACGCCGACGAACGCGCAGACGAACAGCAGAATGTTTTGGCCGTTGATCAAGCCCTGCATGTATTCGGTCTGCCCGAAAAGCAGGATGAGTGCGGACATGAAGAAAAGCGTATTTAAGAACGCAGCGGCGAAGCCCGTGACGAAGCACGCGGCGACGCGGTTCAGCTTACTGACGCTGCGGAAGATGTAGCCGAGCAAAAAGCCGTCCAGCATACGCGGGACAAAGCACAGCAAAATGGAAAAAAACGGGTTGATGCTAAAAAGCGTGGACCCGAGCATGCTCACACCGCCGACGCCAATCGCCTGCAGAAAGCTTGTGAGGCCGAAGACGGATCCTGCGATGAGACCACCTACAGGTCCGAGGGCCAGTGCAGACACGGCGACCGGGATAACGTTGAACGTGATGGCGAGCGGCCCGATGTTCAGATAGCCGAGCGGCGTAAAGGACATCAGCAGCAAAAGCGCCGTCATCAGGCCGAGCAGAGTGAGCTGCTTTGCGTTAAATTTCTTGTTCATATTCAATTTTCCTTTCTTGTTATTATTCTCCGTAGGAGATACAATACAATACGAAAAAAGTATAGCACAGATTTTGAAAAATCGCAATGTTTTCTATTGACTTTGACGCGGCGTAAAGTGATAAACTGGGCTTAGCCCGAGAGGAGGACGAAAGATGAAAAGTGAGCCCAATCTCGCCACCTCAAGCAGGGACGAGAAATTCTGCATTGCGATACTGAAAAGCTGTGCTATAATGAAATTAAGAAATTCAGTTGTATTGAAAAGCTTGATTTTAGAGGTGCACAGTGGAAAATAAGGATATTTTAAACGCTTTGCAGAATTATGAAATGACATTCGGAACGGCAGAAAACATATTTAACGGCGGACTTTTGGAGGACGCAGAGCGCGATTTTGTGATGCGGGATAGCAACGCATTTTTGTTCGGGCTGATTGCGGATCAGTCGGTGAAAGCGGAGACCGCATGGTCACTGCCGTATAAATTGGCGCAGCGATTAGGGCATTTTTCCATGCAGAAGATTGCCAAAGAAAGCTCGTCGGAAGAAATAGGCACACTGCTACGCACAAAGCCGGCATTGCATCGCTATCCTGGCAATATGGGGCGGTATTTGTGGTCGGCAGCCGAAAGACTTACATCGGAATACGACGGCTGCGCCGAGAATATCTGGGACAATGTGACTGCCATGGAGATCGTAGAGCGGTTGGAGGCGTTCTCCGGAATCAGCCACAAAAAGGCTTCACTTGCTTGTTTGCTGCTTTGGCGCGATTTGGGTGTCGAAATATCAGATAAAGAAAATATAGATATTGCGTATGATGTGCATATTCGTCGTATTTTTCTGCGCGCCGGGTTCTGCGAAAAAGATACATTGAAAGACGTAACGGAAGCGGCGCGGCGGCTGAACCCTAAGTTTCCGGGTTATTTAACTTCGCCGTTCTGGGCCTTAGGCCGAAATATCTGTCGGCCGACGGAGCCATTGTGCGAACAATGTCCGATACGTCCCTTTTGCGCACGGCGTTTGGATAAAACTGAAAATCTCCGTGCTTGAATTTTGCACAGTCAGGAAAGCGGGAGAATCAGCAAATCGATTTGCTGATTCCGGTGAAAGTGAAGTCGTAAAAGAGAACATAAAATAAAAACTACGGTGCTTGCGGGTACCGTAGTTTTTCTTATATATAGGGTTTACAGCGTTTTAATGCAGCGCTTTTTTGGGACAGACCTTGGTGCATGCATAGCACAGGATGCACTCCGTGGCGTTTTTGCGCTTTCGGCTTTCTTTGTTGACCTCGACGTTCATCGGGCAGACCTTCAGGCATTTGCCGCATTGGACACATTTGCTTTCATCGCAATGTACGCGCAGGAGCGAAAAATAGCTCATCGGCTTTAAGAAGACCGTGATCGGGCAAAGATATTTGCAGAACGCGCGGTTATCCTTAAAAATAAACGCGAGCGCGATGCCGCCGGCATAGTAAAGAATGTTGCCGATGAGGAACAGCCAGAACATGATGCGCTCGAGGTTCGAAAACTTCATCAGGAACAGGGCGGAGACAAGCGCGAACGAGAGCGCGAACATCACATAGCGCAGCGTGCCCAGCTTTTCTTTGCGGGGCTTTTGCGGCACTTTGAACGGGAGCAAGTCTAAGACCATGGCTGTCCAGCAGGCATAACCGCACCAGCCGCGGCCGAAAAGCAGCGGGCCGAAAATTTTTGCGACGGCGTAGTGAATCGTCGCCGCCTCGAACACGCCGGAAAACAGATAGTACCAAAAGCCTTCAATCTGCATGTTCTCCTGCGACATCAGCCCCAGATACACGAGCATGTAAAGACCGACTGCGAGCTGCATAAACTGCCGCGCATAGCGTTTTCCCGCGGTGAAAAGCGCTAAGCCGACCGAAAGGCAAGAACCTATGTAGCTGAAATTGAATAAATAAAACAGGTTGCTTTTTATGAGCCACAGCGTAACCGCTACGCCTTCAAAAAGCAGAAACATCAAAACCGATGCCCGATACTTTTTCAAGATGAGCCTCCTTGTAACTGTGCTTTGTACATGTTGTGCGTTTGAAAATTTAATTTTACGCTTTCATTCTACCATATCCCGTATAAAACACAAGGGAAATCTATCGCATAACGGAAAAGGCATTTTATGAAAGAAGCGGGGCTTTGTGCGGGGTAGGGCGGGAATGGGGGAAATGAGCAAAGATGGGGCGGGAAAACGGCTTATTCTGTACACTTTTCCGCCTTAAAAAACATTGACATTTGGTACCAAAATCGCTATAATAAAGAACATTAGTGTACGCATTTACCCGTTTTTCGGAATTACAAATAAAGGTGGTTTATTTACTATGGCAGAAAAGGCATATTATGTTACAGAGGAAGGCCTTGCGGCATTGCAGGCTGAGCTGGAGGATTTGAAGGTCAACCGCAGAAAAGAAGTTGCGGAAAAAATTAAAGAAGCGCTTTCTTTCGGCGACCTTTCCGAGAACAGCGAATATGACGAAGCAAAGAACGACCAGGCAATCCTTGAGGCGCGCATCGCCGACCTTGAAGTGATGGTGAGCAACGCACGCGTCATTGAGAAGGAAAACCTTGCGGCAGATACCGTGCACATCGGTTCTTCCGTATTTGTAAAAACGAAGCGTGCGGACGGCAGTGAAGCCGAGCGCAGCTTCAGCATTGTGGGCTCTAACGAAGCAAACCCGCGCCAGGGCAAGATCTCCGATGAATCCGCCGTGGGCAAAGCACTTGTCGGCGCGAAGGTCGGACAGACCGTTGAAGTGGAGACACCCGCAGGCATCGTGGAGTACACGATCATCTCCGTATCTTAATTGAGAATCAGGCGGTGCGGATGGAAAATCCGCCCGCTTTTTTTGTGACCGCCGTGCGGCGGGGAAAGGAAGGCAGAAAATGGCAGAAAAGAAGACCCCGGAAACGGAAGCGGAACTGACCGAAGTGCTGCGCGTGCGCAGAGAGAAGCTCGCTCAGCTTGTAGAAGACGGCAAAGACCCGTTCCAGATCACGAAATTTGATGTGACGCACCACAGCGCGGAAATTAAAGACGATTTTGACGCGCTTGAGGGCAAAGAAGTTGTGGTGGCCGGCCGTATGATGAGCAAGCGTGTCATGGGCAAGGCATCGTTCTGCAATGTGCAGGACTTAAAGGGCGGCATCCAGTGCTATGTGGCGCGTGACGCCGTGGGCGAAGACAGCTACAAGGATTTTAAAAAATTTGACATCGGCGACATCATCGGCGTGCGCGGCGAGGTGTTCAAGACAAAAACCGGCGAGATTTCCATTCACGCTTCGGCTGTGACGCTGCTCTCGAAGAGCCTGCAGGTGCTGCCGGAGAAGTTCCACGGCCTGACGAACACCGATATGCGCTACCGCCAGAGATACGTCGATCTCATCGTGAACCCGGAAGTGAAGGACACGTTTGTAAAGCGCTCGAAGATCATTAAGGAGATCCGCAATTTCCTCGACGGCAGAGGATTTATGGAAGTGGAGACCCCGATGCTGGTTTCAAATGCCGGCGGTGCGGCGGCACGTCCGTTTGAGACGCATTATAACGCGCTGAACGAAGACGTGAAGCTGCGTATTTCCCTGGAGCTTTACCTGAAGCGCCTCATCGTAGGCGGCCTTGAAAAGGTTTACGAGATTGGCCGTGTGTTCCGCAACGAGGGCGTCGATACGCGCCACAACCCGGAGTTCACGCTGATGGAGCTTTACCAGGCCTACACGGATTATTACGGCATGATGGAGCTGACGGAGAACATGTTCCGTTACCTTGCCGAGAAGGTGTGCGGCAGCGCGGTCATCACGTATAACGGTGTGGAAATCGACCTCTCGAAGCCGTTTGCGCGCTTGACGATGAACGACGCCATCAAGAAGTATGCGGGCATCGACTTTGACGAAGTGAAGACCGACGAAGAAGCGAAGGCGCTTGCAAAAGAGCACCACATTGAATATGAGGAGCGTCACACGAAAGGCGACATCATCAACCTGTTCTTTGAGGAATACTGCGAGAAGGAGCTCATTCAGCCGACGTTCATCATGGACCACCCGCTGGCGATTTCTCCGCTGACGAAAAAGAAGCCGAGCGACCCGACGAAGGTGGAGCGCTTTGAGCTGTTCATCAACACGTGGGAAATGTGCAACGCGTACTCCGAGCTGAACGACCCGATCGACCAGAGAGAGCGTTTTGCGGCGCAGGACGCGGCATTTGCTGCGGGCGACGAGGAAGCGAACCACACGGACGAGGACTTCCTGAATGCGCTTGAGTACGGCATGCCCCCGACGGGTGGCATCGGCTAAGGCAACCGCCCCCCTGTGGTGGCGCTTGAGGCTTCCCATGATGCTCTGCGGCACCGACTCTATCCGGGACGTGATCCTGTTCCCCACAATGAAACCTTTGGACTCCGACAAGAAGGTTTCCAAGGAAGTTTCGGCTCCTGCGGAGGCTGCTCAGGCGGCTCCGGTCGTGGAGGAAAAAATTGATTTTTCCAATGTTCAGATCGAGCCACTGTTCCAGGATCAGGTGGATTTTGACACCTTCTCCAAGAGCGATTTCCGTGCCGTGAAGGTTAAGGAATGCGAAGCCGTGAAGAAGTCCAAAAAGCTCTTAAAGTTCGTTTTGGACGACGGAACCGGCACAGATCGGGTCATTTTGAGCGGAATTCACGAGTATTATGAGCCGGAAGAACTGGTCGGTAAGACCTGCATTGCAATCACCAATCTGCCTCCGAGAGCAATGATGGGTATCGATTCCTGCGGTATGTTGATCTCAGCCGTGCATCACGAAAACGGTGAAGAAAAGTTGCATTTGCTGATGGTGGATCCTCACATTCCGGCAGGCGCAAAGCTCTATTGATTGCCCCCCTGATCGGGTTAAAAAAGCCTCTCGTACACCAATCCGTACACCAATTTACACCAAGGGTGCACCACGGATGCCGATAAAAATGTGCGATTGAATTTCAGCCTCGCAGAAGTGATTCTGCGGGGCTGTTTTTTTGAAAACTATATATTCAGATATGAGACTCGGTGAGAAATCACCGGGTCTTATTTTTTGCGCTCACTACGCCTACTAAACAGGTGCAGTGGGCGCTTTTTTGTTTTCTGGAACCGGCACAAAAAATTTTTTTGAAAAAGTGTGGGAATCTCGCAAAAAAATTCGGCAAAGAGAAAGTGAGAAGGCGAAAAGCCTTCCGGGAACCTTGAAAATTTCATATACATTCATCAGATACATTCCTTGAGCCAACAGCCAAATGAAGGTACGCCAAGACCCACCTGCCGCTAACGGTATCAGCGGGACAAAAGGTGGAGAGCGACCCCGAAACCATTCTGAAATATCTGGCAGCTACGGATATGGCCACGACAGGCTTAGGGTATAATGATACTTTTCTACGGAACCGGCGGAGTACCCGGCGGGGGTGAGATTCCCATGGACCCGATTCGCTATCGGGCGTCTGATGACTTCCTTTTCTGCATTTTGGGTTCGAGGAAAAATGAAATGCAGCGACGAAAGCCCCAAAAGGTATTTTGAGGCTTTCGTGGATCAGAAATGATTCAAATAAAGAGAAAGGAGGAAAACCCCATGGAAAACTGTAAGGTGATCGCCATCACAAATCAGAAGGGCGGCGTCGGCAAAACAACGACCGCAGTCAATCTCGGCGTGGGACTTGCAAGCTCCGGGAAACGGGTCCTGTTGGTGGATGCTGATCCGCAGGGCAGCTTAACCGTGAGCCTCGGCATAAAGAACCCCGACGAGCTGGATGTATCGCTGTCTTCCCTTATGCAGTCGGTCATTGATGATGAGCCGCTTGCGGAGGGTGCGATTATCCGGCACCAGGAGAGTGTGGATTTGCTTCCCTCGAACATTGAGCTCTCCGGTATGGAAACAGGTCTGTTCAATGTCATGAGCCGTGAGTATGTTCTGAAGAACGCCATCGACGGCATGAGAAAAAGCTACGACTACATTCTGATTGACTGTATGCCCTCGCTGGGTATGATGACGATCAACGCGCTGGTTGCGGCAGACAGTGTGATTATCCCATCTCAGCCGAATTTCCTGTCAACCAAAGGTCTTAACCTGCTTCTGCGCTCCATTTCAAAGATCAAGCGGCAGATCAATCCGAGGCTGAAGATTGACGGCATTTTGCTGACGATGGTGGATAACCGCACCAACAACGCCAAGACGATTATTTCCTCGCTTCGTTCCACCGTGGGAGAGCACATCCGCGTGTTTCGTTCCGAGATTCCCTTTTCGGTAAGAGCTGCGGAGTGCAGTCTTTCCGGAGAAAGCATCTTCTCCCATGACAGGAACGGCAAGGTCGCAGCAGCGTATGAGGCACTCACAAAGGAGGTGACAGAGCTTGAAGAGCGTGCAAAAAATCGATCTGGGCCTGACCGGGTACGATGAGCTTTTCATGAATGACGCGGAGCGAAAGGAAAACAAGCTCCCGCGCATTTATGACATTCCCCTCTCGGAGATCGACGATTTCCCCGATCACCCCTTCAAGGTGAAGCTGGATGAGGACATGGATCAGCTTGTCCAGAGCATCAAGGAGCGTGGGATCATCACCCCTGTCACACTCCGACCGAAGGAGGACGGGCGGTACGAGATTGTGTCGGGGCATCGCAGAAGGAAGGCTTGCGAGCTTGCCGGCTTTGACACCGTGAAGGCCGAGGTGCGGGAGATGACCCGAGACGAGGCCATCATTTTGATGGTGGAATCGAACCTGCAGCGCTCTGTGATACTGCCCAGTGAAAAAGCTTTTTCGTACAAGATGCGCTTGGAGGCCATGAACCGACAGGGCCAGCGCACAGATTTAACTTCTACACCAGTGGTGGAGAAGTTGTCAGGAAAAGAAGCACTATCGGTTACGAGGATTGGAAACGACTCAGGTGAAAGCCGCGAACAGGTGCGACGCTATATCCGCCTCACGGAGCTCATTCCGGAGCTTCTGGATTTGGTTGATGAAGGGCGCATTGCGTTCAGACCGGCGGTGGAGCTTTCGTACCTGCAAAAAGAAGAACAGGGTGCGCTGCTGGAGCAAATTGCCTATGCAGATGCCACGCCGTCCCTTGCCCAGGCCATTAAGCTGAAGCGGTTCTCTCAGGACGGAAAGCTGAATAACGAGGTCATCGAGTCGATCATGAGCGAGGAAAAGCCGAACCAGAGGGAGAAAATCAACATCAAGTACGCAGAGGCCAGAAGGTTTATCCCTGCCAGCGTTCCCTACGAAAAAACCGGTGAGTATATTCTGAAAGCGCTGGAGTATTATCACCGGTATCAGGAACGGCAGAAAAGTCGGAATGACGCAAGATAGGTTCTTCGCCAAGGGAGCAGTCTACCCTTTTGACGGTGCACCGACGCCGTTCCCCCTCTCACACTCTCCCCTTCATTTACCGGCAATACCAGCTCAAAAGGAAAATATACAGGCGGCACAATTGAAGAAAACAAAGCGCATTCGTACAATATGAGAAAAACAGTCATTGGAGGTCATCCCATGAAAAAGCTTCTTATATTGTGCGCACTCCTGCTTGCCGCATTGCTTTCCGGATGCGCCGCAGAACCCCTGCAAGGGCAAACGGCAGGAAACACACCGAAAGCTCCAACACCACAGGAAGGAACGCCTGCTTCCTTTGAGCCGGTATCCACAGAACCAAACGCTCCCACAGAAGCCGTCGATCCCGCAGATTCCATGCTGAATGAGGACAAGCACGATAGCAGCCCGAGCTTTTCTTCTGAGCCGGTAAGCGCGCCCACAGAATCGAATGCGCCGTCATCGGAAGAAAACGAACAGGCCCCCGTGATTCCGGAGAAGCCGGTGGAAACAGAGAACCCCACAGAGGAACCATCCGTTCCTGCGATAACCGAGCCGGAACCGACTTCGGTGCCCGAGCCCACATTTGATATCGAGCACTGGATTTCTTACGCAAAAAGCACGGCGGTGAGCTTGGGACTGACCTTGGAGAACTCGGCAACAGAATGCTGGGACAATCCGATAACCGCAGATCAGGGCTGCATCTATCTGGAGCGAGACATTAACTCGCGCTTGAAGCGATATGCCGAGGACGAGAGTATCACGGATATCTGTATTTGGTACGAATGCATCGGCACAGGCAGTTACCTGATTTATATCGGGTACGCATAAAACTTTATACCACATTGAGAAGCGTCGTAGAAATACGGCGCTTTTTCATGCCAAAATTCAATTTCAGGAGGAATGAAACTAATATGAAAACAAGCATTTTCAGACGGGGAATATCGGGACTGCTTGCAGTCCTGATGACATTCACCGCGCTCATGGGCATCGGCACGACTACGGCCTTTGCTGCCTCGACTGCCGGAGAAACCGCTGAGTCCTATTCCGTAGGCTTCCCCAGAGACGGGGACGCCAATCTGGACTACAGCGGCACATGGGGCCATGATGAGCTTCACTACATGAACGGCTGGACCTCCGGCGAGGCAACCTGGATGACCACGCTGCACACCATCGGCTCCTTCGATGGACAGGCCTGCTACTGCATTGAGCCGGGCGTGCCCCGCTTGCTGGGCAAGACATATTCCCACCATGGCGAGGATTATTGGAAGAACTACCCATCCGACTGCAACAGCACCATCGACGCTGACACCATCAAAACCCTGCTGGGCCGGATCATGCAGTACGGTTATCAGGGCAATCTTTCCACCTCGTGGAGATCGCAGAATGATGCGGATGCCGACAAACTGGCACATATGATGGCCACCCAGGCGTTAGTGTGGGAAACGGTCGTTGGAGAGCGGGATGCCAACTTCAACCATGTGGACCCCGGCAGTGCCGACGCAGTGAAATCCGTTTACCGTACCAGCCACCCGCTGTACAGCCGCTTTTCCGCTTATTATGACAGCATTGAGGACAGCGTGCAGAAGCATACCATCGTTCCCAGCTTCATGGCCAGAAGTACCGGCAAGGCACAGACTGTCGAGCTGAACTGGGACGGCAGCTGCTATTCGGCCACGCTGACAGATACCAACGGCGTCCTGGGCGATTACCGTTTCTCTGCTAACCAAACAGGTGTGTCCTTCTCTGTTCAGGGGAATGTGCTGACGATCTCAACTCAGAATGCGCCTACCGGCACGCCCCGTGTCACTGCCGAAAAGGAGGCTCTGCGTAAGGGTGTTGTGGTGTGGAGCGATGGGCACTATGGCCCAGACGGCACCATGCAGGATGTTGTTACCTACAGCGCTACGGTCAGCGACCCGGTCACAGCCTTTCTGAATCCGAAGGTCAGTTACGGCAGCACCAAAATCATCAAGACCAGCGAGGACGGCAAGGTGGACGGCATTACCTTCACCATCACCGGCGAGGGCGTCAATCAGATCGTTACCACCGACCGAAACGGTGAAATTCGCATCGATAATCTGATGCCCGGCATTTATACCGTCACCGAGCAGAGTTATGACAAGTACGTACCCCAGGAAAGCCACCGTGTCACCGTGCTTGCCGGACAGACGGCGACGGTTTCCTTCAACAATGTACTCCGCCGCGGTGATCTGACCGTGACCAAGACCTCCGAGGACGGACTGAACCAGGGTGTGAAGTTCCACCTTTTTGGAACCTCCCTCAGCGGTCTGCCCGTGGATGAATTTGCTGTTACCGATGAAAACGGTGTGGCGGCTTTCAAGGATGTGCTCATCGGCACCGGCTATACGCTGGAGGAGATGGACACCGCCATTCGCTATGTGATTCCCGACAGTCAGAGCGCCTCAGTGGAATGGAACAGTGTAACCAATAAGAGCTTTTCCAACATCCTCAAGAAATTCAATGTCACCGTCACCAAGAGTGACTGCGAGACCGGAACGGCGCAGGGTGATGCTTCTCTTGCTGGTGCCGCCTACGGCATCTATAAGGGCGATCAGCTTGTGGATACTTACT
>OGRY01001775.1_pt1 | contig 15041 bp, 18 predicted proteins | sample 1553551 | NCBI WGS metagenome assembly OGRY01 (sample SAMEA2580101, study PRJEB22360) | human gut metagenome | biome: human gut; feature: human-associated habitat; material: faeces | place: Denmark | collected 2008/2010
CCTGCCTATCGACGGTTTCTTTCTGGCTATCGGTCATCAACCGAATTCTGATATATTCAAGGATTATCTGGATACGGATGAAGTGGGTTATATCATTACAGATGGTGCCAGTCCGCGTACGAAAGTTCCCGGAGTGTTTGCTGCCGGAGATGTGGCCGACCCTCATTACCGTCAGGCTATTACAGCGGCGGGAAGCGGATGTAAGGCTGCTATTGAGGCAGAACGTTACCTTTCTGCAAAAGGACTTATCTGATAAATATAATGTTCAGTATAAAACCGAAGGATAGTAATCACACAATTCCGGTGTGGTAACTCTTAAAATAAAAACGGTGGACATCGGTTAGAAACTAGTGTCCACCGTTCTTTTTATATTGGGTTTACTCTAAGATGATTTACACTTGGTTAATACGCTTCAATCTCGTCCAGCCATAATTCGGCAGGAATCACTTCCGGACCATTGATAAAGATAAAAGAAGAAGAGAAATACTTTCCTTCATGATCCTAAAATGTGTGTTAAGTTATAAATAGATTTGACACGACAAATTTGTAATTTCTGTTTGTACAAAATTATTTGTGCCTATTGCTTTATGCGTATAAAAGAATGAATCTTGTTTCTCTTTCTTATACAAGTTGTTTAAAGAACAGACCTTGTGTTTTATAAGTAAAATAGCGTAGTTTTCTTTAACCTTTTGATTGTCAAAAGGTAATCGGAGCTTAGAAAATAGGCAGGTAACGATTAGGTGACGAAAATCCATCGCTCGCTTGCGTTTTTCTGCATAACCTCAAATAACTCTTCAGCTACAAAAGTAGTTAAATTACTTGACCTTAGCAAGTTTTTATGCGGGATTTTCAAGGGAGATCAGGTCCTATTTCGGACTTGGTCTCCTTTTTTATTGCCATCCGTAAGATATCCTCTTTTTACTGTATTACCTCTCCTCCGAATAGTTTATTCCCGGTAATAGCGTTTTACCCTCTCAAAAAACTTCAAAAAATACATCATTGATACATAATAGTTTACTGGCAAAATATGGGGCTGACGGTATCCGTCAGCCCTATGTTCACCCTCCGATTTTCCCAAACTTTGCAAGCGAAGAAAGACAAAAACAGTATCGAACTAAAAACAACCGACAAATGGAAGAAGGCAAGAATGAAATCATGGAGCTCAGGCAGATGATCGAAGGATGCTTCGAGCGTCAGAACAAGCTCATCGCCCGTCTGGAAATGGAGTTGGAAGCACTCAGTAATTTCAACGGCAAGCAGATGCTGGACAGCCGCGACATGCGTCTCCAGCTGAAAGTCTGCGACCGGACGCTGATACGCTGGCGCATGTCGGGAAAGCTGCCGTCCTTCAAGATCAGCGGCAAGGTGTACTTCTGGGCATTCGACGTGTACAAGTTCCTCCGGGAGGAATATGGCACGGCCGTCCTGCCGGAAGCCCTCGAAGAACAGGAACCAATAACAATTAATAATAAGAAGAATGGAAAATCAAAGTAAGTACATCATGATCGAGCGGAACAAGTTTGCCGCCCTTGTCAAGGCACACCGTAAATGCCTGCAGATACTAAGCATCCTGACCTATGCGCATACCGTCAAGGAAGTGCAACTGACCTTCACGCTGGAGGAGATCTGCGAGCTTCTTCAGATGACCCGTGAGGAAGTGGAGACACAACGTCAGAAGGGGTATATCCGTTTCAGCGTGCAGAATGGTATAACCGTCTACGAGATTACGGACATCCTGCGGTTAAAGAACATGCTGGAGATGGGAAAGATATACCGCAAGATCGACGGAATGGCGATAACCGTTCCGGTGAAAAAAGAGACAGGAAATGTAACGGATTCATTAACCGATTAATAGGATTCAATATGAGACAGTTGGTACATGCCTCGCTGTTCAGCGGGTTTGGTGCGGCGGATCTTGCCGCCGAATGAATGGGATGGCGTAACGCCTTCCATTGTGAGATAGATGAGTTTTGTAACCGAATTTTAAATTACTGGTTCAGCCATGCAGAAAGTTATACGGATATTACAACTACAGATTTTCGGGGATGAAGGGGACGGATCGACATCCTCACAGGAGGTTTCCCATGCCAGCCCTTTTCCGTTGCCGGCCGGCGAAAGGGCGCGGAGGACAGCCGTTACCTCTGGCCTCACATGCTCCGTGCCATTCACGAGATCCGGCCCGGTTGGATTGTTGGTGAGAACGTTGGTGGCATCCTCACGATGGTACAGCCCGGCAAGGCGGCTCACGTGGGATGTCAGCCCTCTCTGTTCGGAGAGGATCAGCCTGTATACCGCAAACGGGAGGAATACGTCGTCGAGACCATCTGCCGTGATCTTGAGTGTGAAGGATATACCGTCCAGCCGCTGCTTATTCCGGCTTGTGCCGTCGGTGCCCCGCACAGAAGGGACCGCGTATGGTTTGTTGCCCACGCCGATGGCGAGGGATTACAGCCCGAGGGGACCGAACTGTCTCCAGAAGGGGCTTCCGGAAATCATCCGCGAGATGCTACTGCCCACCCCGACAGCGGCGGAGATACACCACTGGCAACGGGTGGAACGTTGGAAACGTCAGGGGCGCACATCCATGCACGAGAAGGAGGACGGGGAGAAGAACCCCAACGGCCTGACGGACTTCCTGGACTTCCACGGGCTGCTCCCGACGCCGACGGCAAGGGACTGGAAGGGCGCACCGACCTTGGAACACTTCGCGAGGAAGGGGAAAAAACCGCATCAGGGCAGCCTTCCCGATTTCTTTGCCCAGGCTGGGAGGAGTTTCCAACTCAATCCCCTGTTTGTGGCCGAGATGATGGGGTTCCCCGTCAATTGGACGGTATCACCTTTTCTTCCTGGCGGCAGCAGTCCGTCAAGGGATACGGAAACGCCATCGTCCCCCAGGTAATCTATGAGATATTCAAAGCAATAGAATCAACTTATAAATAATAGACAGCATGCATACATTCATTATAGCGGAACATCCTGAGTTCGGTAAAATCCGGACAGTCGAAAAGGACGGCAAAATATGGTTTTGCGCAAGGGATATCGCCGCATCATTGGGATACGCCAATACAAGGGATGCCATAGACCGGCACTGTAAACAGAAGGGAGTCTGCATTCACGACATCCCTACCACAGGCGGGCGTCAGAAAGTCAAGTTCATAGATGAAGGGAACGTGTACAGGCTTATAGCCGGAAGCCGTCTGCCTTCGGCTGAAAGGTTTGAAAGCTGGATCTTTGACGAACTGGTCCCGCACACGCTCAAGGAGGGTGGTTATCTGCTGGAAAAAGAAGGGGAAACGGACGCAGAACTGCTTTCACGGGCCCTGCAGCTGGCTGAGGACAAACTGAAAGAACGTGACCGATACATATCCGGACTGGAAAAGGAAAACGCGTTGAACAGCCTTAAATTGAACCTGCAGGCCCCGAAAGTACATTACTTTGACCAGGTGCTCCGCTCTTCAAGCACCTACACGGCCACGCAGATCGCCAAGGAACTGGGCATGAGCGGCAGGGAGCTGAATCTGAGGCTGAAGACTCTGGGCATCCAGTTCCGCCAGAGCGGAACCTGGATGCTCACTGCACGCTATCAGAAGGAAGGATATACACGGACCCATACGCACAGCTGGCAGAGCCGCTGCGGGGAAACCGGCACGGCCATGCATACGGTGTGGACCGAGAAGGGCCGCCTGTTCATCCACTGCCTCTTCAGCAGCCTGCCTCTCTTTTAACCCTTCGCCGCTGGCGCATCAAGGCTGATCCCGAACTCTCGCACCTGATTAAGAACGTGTGATAAATGAAAAACGGATGTTCCGACCAGACAGATTGCTGGCGGAATATCCGTTTTGTAAAATCTTGTAATTACATTCAATACAAATATCCCTCTCCCCAAAACTCAATACCTTCTTGCGAATAATTGCCATAAACCATTTTGTGATTCCTGAATATTTTGATTTTTCTGTATTCATCCGGTAATTCTATCCGCTTGCCGTCACCTTGTAGAAAACAATCTATAAAGTTATTTCCCTTATTTACAGCAAAACATAGCTCGAATGAAGGAGCAACAACCATTTACTCAAATGAACGAAACAAATAGGTTTCCTCAAATTGAATGTCAGCTGTCCAACAACCGACCTGAACCCTGTGGTGAATTCCGCTTACCCACAGGGCAACCACTCCACCCGGAGCAAGCCCAACTATAAGAAGTCTCTCGTTTGGTATTGAAACCAGTCGCCATAGCTATGCATATTAATAGAGTTATTACTGCTTTCATTCCTCAATATTTCAAGTTGAACAATTCCGTTTCCATTCTCCGCCAAAGATACCCCGCAGTCCCTCAATCCTCTTTTCGTTTCCCGTCTGTTCTTTTTCGATAATCGTCCGTAAAAGGATATTTAACGGCTTCATTTGTCCTTTTGCCCAAATATAAAACAAAATCCCGAAAATACAGTGATTACCGTATTTTATTCTTCTGATGCCTGATAAAAGACTTTCCCCTTTGTCTTATATCACTTTGCACCCCGAACTTTCCCCGTTCTCCCGCCATCTGCCACGACAAACCAGCGAACCGGACGACAAGTAGCGATCCCCCCGCCGTAAACTTGCTACAATTCATCTAATCTCCACGGGTAATTTTATATGATGAAAATTATCCTTATACACAAAGTTAAACAAGATACTGTCCCCTTGTAAAAGCTCATTCATAAGCTCAGGATTAGTTTGTTTCAATTGCTGTATGGTTCCTATATGTAATGTATCCTTATGCTCTGATTTCATCTTTTCAAAATAAGGCGCAACATCTTTTTTTCTTATATCATACGTTAAATAAAATAGTACAAGCACCTTATCTTCCTTATTTTTGCTTATAACAACAGAATAATCAGATTCCGTTTGACGGATTGTTACATTATCTGAAAAATTCGATGATACGCAAGATACAGCTATTAATACTGTGAATATTATACAAAATATTTTCATCATGTTTTTATTCTATGAAAAAGGTTTCAATTACATAAATATATTTATCTCTAATTTTGTCAAGTTGTTTTCTATACAAAATATAAACATGGTTTTCATCATATGACTCGTGTACCTCGTCCCATGTTTCAAATTTTCCCTGCCGGATATTTGATGCACTGCATTTTCTGCCAAAGATATCCCGATTGATATATTCTTATTTTCCTATAAATTTAATATCGCTTGAATGGATATCTCTATGGTTATTATAGAATATAAGAAACTCTTTGTTGGCTGATTAATTCCTTTTTAAACACATGAATTTTTGTTTCCTCAAATTTACATTCCCTCTCGCCAACTTTAAGGCTGATGTCAAATCGGTTATTATCTTCTCCGACTTTAATCAGAAATTTTCCCCGAATATCGGGATTGGATTCATCGTCAAATGCCGCAGGATAATTGCGTATAACCTCATTCTCGTCAAAATATAGATGCCCTAAATATTCTGTATTGGCAACGTTCCATACCATTATCAAATGTTTCAGCCGTGCCATAGGGTAATATTTAACATCATCAAGGCTTCCAAACATCTCACCATTGGAACAATGAAAGAGGCTCACGGCCATTATTGCAAAATCTAAAAAGGTCAATGACACTTTGACCTTTTTGACACGATGACACTTTGAATGCTACGGATTTATAGTTGATTATTCCATAGAGTATAATCAAAACTACTCTGTAGGGTAGTGGAAATGTTTTCGGAAGTGTGGAACTTTGCAGCAGAAATCAAAAAAACATCATACAATGAAAAAGATAAAAATGCATTTAGTCATGCTTGTTGTGAGCATGTTGCTGCCGATAAGAGTGTCGGCACAAACTGTAAAGGGGAGACTTGTAGATGAAAGTAGCCATCCGTTGCCATACGCCAATGTGGTGCTGCTGTCATTGCCGGATTCGGCATTTGTAAGCGGAACCATCAGCGGTGAAGACGGTTCTTTTAAACTGGAAGCTACATCGGTAAACCAGATAGTGAAAATATCCTCTATCGGATATAAGACAGTGTATAAACCGACTACTCCTGCCAATATGGGTATCGTGCAGCTCGTATCGGATACACGGATGCTTGGAGAAGTGGTAGTAAAAGCCAATTTGCCTGTGACACGCATAAAGAATGATGCTCTGGAAACCAATGTGCAGGGTACAGTTCTCTCGAAAGCCGGAACAGCTGAAGATGTATTGGCACATATACCCGGTTTACAAAAAAAGGCTGATGGATTTGAGGTGTTGGGTAAAGGTTCATCGCTTATCTATATCAACGGTAGAAAATTACGTGATATCGCTGAACTGGACCAACTTACATCGGAGGAAATTAAAAGCGTAGAAGTTGTTCGTAATCCCGGTGCCCGTTATGATGCAACGGTAGGGGCAGTTGTTCGTATCCGTACTGTCAAACGACAAGGAGATGGATTTGGGGTGAGTTTGCGAAGTTCCTATGATCAATCTCAAAATTCAGACTTTGTAGAGCAAGCCGATGTAAACTATCGGCATAACGGTCTTGATGTTTTCGCTATGGTCCGTTTTGATAAAACTACCTCCTTGCAAAACGATATTCTGGAGCAAACGGCCTTTACCGATACCATATGGACGCAAAAGAATTATCAGCACTCTAATACCGATTCTCGCAGTATAGACGGACGCATTGGATTCAATTATGATTTTAATGAGTATCATTCCATAGGTGTACGTTATGATTTGAGCAATGCCCTGCATACAGATATGTTTACCGCCTTCGATAGCGAGATTCAGGCAGATGGATTGCCTTACGATATTTTATATAGTACCATTGCTGCCGATGCAAAATCACAACCGGAACATCAGCTTAATATTTACTATGCAGGACAAATAGGCAAAGGAGAACTTACCTGGGATGCAGACTATTACAGCAATACATACACGCAATATACCATTAATATGGAGAATAGTCAGGACCATGAAGACCGTACTGTCACTTCTGATAACAGGGTGGAAAATCAACTTACTGCCACCAAAGCTTCATACACTCATCCCTTATGGGGAGGAAGTATCTCTGTGGGAGGAGAATATACCTATACCAACCGGCATGATGATTATGTAAATCAGGAAGGATATGTACCTACAAACTATACCCGCATCCGCGAACAGAATCTTGCCGGCTATGCACAGTACAGCCATCCTTTACCATTCGGTCAGGCAAACATCGGCTTGAGGTATGAGCATGTAGATTTTGATTATTTTGAAAATGGTACATTTGTGCCCGAACAAAGTCGTGTATATGACAATATCTTTCCAAATGTTTCTGTGAACGGGCAATTTGGAAAAGTACAATTCCAAGTCAGCTATGCAGCAAAAACACAGCGTCCCAACTACAGCCAGTTAAGAAATAACATCACTTATGCCAACAGGTTTACATGGCAAACTGGAAATCCACTTCTGAAACCAAGTGTTACGCATGATATAACCGCTGTTGGCATATGGCGGTTCTTTCAGGCAATGGTAAGCTACAAAATGGTTCGGGACTATATCCTTTATTGGGGAACACAGGTAGAAAATCAGTCGGCTACTACTTTGATTAACTATGTCAATCACCATCGTCTACCCAGTCTGACAGTCATGCTGGCAGCTTCACCTTCGATAGGTATATGGAACCTTAATGCCAGTGCTGTGCTCATGAAACAATGGTTTTCATTGGAAGCAACAGGTCAACAAAGGACTTACAACAATCCACTGTTTGTAGGTTCGATAAACAATACCTTCAATCTTCCTGCAGGGTTCCTTTTCTCTGCTGACTTTAGCTATCAGAGTTGCGGGCAGGTTCAGAACATAACACTGAAACGGCCGCAATATACGTTCAATTTAGGTTTGCGCAAGTCTTTTTTCAATGATGCTCTCAGTGTGGAAGCACGTGCAAATGACTTGTTGTTAGGGTGTAAGCAGGAAACTCTTCTATATATGGAGAGAGCACAAATGAAGGATTTGTCTTGGAGTGATACGCGATCATTCAGTCTTACTGTGCGTTATAAGTTCAATGCCGCCAAGAGTAAATACAAAGGCACCGGAGCGGGACAGGATGCAATAAACCGTATGTAACTTATGGCAGCATCAGTCTCTTACATAAATCTCTCATGGGCAGTTGTGGGCATCATCGACAAGGATGTCCGCAACTCCATTCAAAGCATGAAGCGTCCGGACGAACCAATAGAAGTGACCATCGAAAGGTATGTAATCGGTTATCTGGTCTTCTGGCATATTGCCTATATTGATAAAGAAAAGATGAACAGATGTGACGATGAGAAGGTCATCGGACTCGGACGGAATAAACTGGAGGAATACATCACAACACATCCTCCGGTAGCAACGCTTCCGAAGTTCTACATTGTCTTTTTAAATCAGCCTCAAATTGGCAGCGATACCCACGGCCTCAGTGATGTTTTCTGCGTGTAGCTTCTCGAAGATTTTCTTCTTGTGAAACTTGACGGTATTGGCATCAATAAAGAGAGTTTCTCCAATCTCCGTGTTCGATAGTCCCTTTACGGAGAGCTGGAGAATCTCTTTTTCACGGTCGGTAAGAATCAGCTCCGACTGTTTTTTCCATCGCCTTCCCTCGAATGAATAGATGTAGCGGTCAGAACAGGTATGGTCTGAAATGACGACTTCTCCGATGTTTTTCTCCGGAGAAAGAGAAACTGTACATAGAGCCAGCCAGATATCCCCCTTGTTGCTTAGCAAAACAGGTGTAAGCTTGTGGTGAATAAGGTGAGAATGCTTTTCCGATGTGCGGATGTGGAAATTATACTCGATAGACAAGTCAAGCCTTTTTTCTACCGGCTGGTCATAGTAGAATCGGAATCCGGCTTCGTTGATTGCCATAAGGCGGTTTATCTCGTCAGAAGGAACGACATCAAAATAAAAGGCATAACCTTTCTCTTGCACATCTTCCGGAGAATGACCGCAGAGGAAAAGTGGGTTAGAAGAGACATAGAAGAAATTCTTCCGATTATAATCGATGATATACAGACTGCAGTTTGTATTGCGTGCCAAGGCGTTGGCCATGGCTATGCAAGTTTTGGTTTTGGCATAGTCACAGTCAGCAATATCCATTGTTGAATCGACTGGTCTAAAGAAACGTTTTATATCTTCCATTTTTCATCCATTCGGTGTTGATATTGAAATGTACAAACAAGAAATTGATTCCAACTACATGTTCTTAATGATAGCAGTAGCTTGTAGGTGGTTAATCTGTAATACATGTTAATAGATATCACGTTACAAAAGTCGTAAAATATCTCGATTCCTGCAATTTTTTATTTTGTATTTGTAATAGACCGGCACTGTAAACAGAAGGGAGTCTGCATTCACGACATCCCTACCACAGGCGGGCGTCAGAAAGTCAAGTTCATAGATGAAGGGAACGTGTACAGGCTTATAGCCGGAAGCCGTCTGCCTCCGGTTGAAAGGTTTGAAAACTGGACCTTTGATGAACTGGTCCCGCGCACGCTCAAGGAGGGTGGTTGCCTGCTGGAAAAGGAAGGGGAAACGGACGCGGAGTTGCTTTCACGGGCCTTGTTGCTCGCAGAAAACAGGATAAAGGAATGTGACAGGTATATATTCGTACTGGAAGAGAAAAATGCGCAGAACGCCATCAAGTTAAGCCGGCAGGCTCCTAAGGTATTTTGAAGAGGTCCTGCATTCGGCAAGCCCATATACGACCACGCAGATAGCCAAAGAACTTGGAATGAGCGGAAGGGAGCTGAATTACAGGTTGAAACAGCTTGGAGTCCAGTTCCGCCAGTCAGGAACATGGATGCTTACCGCCCGATACCACAAGGAAGGATATACCCGGACACATACGCATGTATGGCAAAACCGGAACGGAGAAACCGGAACGGCCATGCATACCGTATGGACGGAACGCGGCAGGCTTTTTATCCATCAGCTGCTGAATTTTAATATCGGGTATTAGGCATGACATACTCCCACATTATAAACAACCGGTTTATAATGTGGGAAGTATTGAAAATCCTATATGAATGAAGGGAGGGCACTACGAAACGGCGTATGCTCTCCCTCGTTCCTTTTATTTCTCATAAAACAGTAAAAATTCCATTTTCCTGCGTCTTTCTATTGATTTGACCTTCCGTCCCCGGTAGTGGCAATAGGAAACGTATTCCCTGTATATGTCACGGTCTCCGGCCTCCAGCTTTCGGAGCAGGCGGCTTTTGGGGCGTTTCCCGTATCCAAGCAATGCGGATGTCCCCACGTTGTAGCTTAAAACCATCAAAAGTTCCGCATCCTTGCCGTACCTGCGGAACAACGCGTAGCGTTTCATGAGGTCTCTACGGAGCAGTGCCTCCGCTTCAGCCTCCGTCATGTCGTAGGACAGATTTTCGCCTGGTAATAACCTGTGTCCAAATCCGTAGTAGGGAAAATTGTCCCTTCCATGAAGTCCTTCGAATTTTTTTATAAGACTGACTGCAAGCTCAAATTTTGCCGGATCCGGTTTCTGTCGCATTTTTACAGGCTGTGCCGACAGGCCGACAGTCAGTCCTGACGGCAACAGTACCACCATAAGCAGGCATAGTATTGCCTTTCCTCTTCAAACTGATATTTTCTTTACCTTTTTCATTGTTTTTACTATAATCTTAATCCTTTTTTCTGCACCTTATCCCGGTTGACTTTTGAAGCGCGTTCTTCTTCCTGCCTCTGTCGTGGGGTTGCAGTAAGGAAACGGATAAACAGGTCATATTCACGGATAAGCTGCTGCGAACACTCGAGCCGGAATGTATGGGCCAGATTGCTCATCGGGCTTGTACTCCTGGCGGAGATGTCCTGTTCCAGCAGTTTATCCAGACAGACATTCCTTCTTCGCTGTATGTATTCCTGAATCTGCTGCGGTGTCTCAAGTTTTCTTATATTGGAACGCAGGTCATTTAAGCATTTATACATATAATGCAGCCTGTATAACTCTTCTGATTTGTCTTCAAAGAAAGAAAGGTAGTTCGCATTGGACCTTGCCGTACCTTCCTGGATCTTCCCGTCCAACACTTCCATTGTAGCGTCCAGACGTTCCATCAATCTTGTAACGTTGGGATTCTGTCGTACCATCTTATTATCTTTTTAATCCGTTCGACTTTTTCTTCACAGGCTGCCCGTTTGCCTCTTTCATTTCCCTTTTCGGTTCCTTGAGGGAAAGAGTATGCAAGAATCCCTGACAGTCCTGAATCAGCCTTTGCATGCATTCCAATGACAGGGTATGCGCCATGTTCACCATCGGGCTGGTGCTGTTCCTTGCGGGCGGATTGGCAAGCAGCCTTTCCTGCTGGTATCTTACGATATCCTTGAAGTACCTTTGCAGTTCCTCCACATCATCCGTCCCGTTCACCTTGTTGCGGAACACGCCGTAGTAATCACGCAGGCGGCCTGCCTTGTACACATCGTCCGCCTGCCATTCAAAGAAACGGGAATAGTTTTTTTCCGCCTCTTCCAGCCCCTTGCGTATCCGTTCTTCCGTACCGGCAATTTTCCTGTCCAGCGACTGCCGGAGCTGTTCAATATTCCAATTGTCCTGTCTCATGCTTTACATTTTTAATCCGTTCGACTTCTTTTTCATCGTTTCCAGCTCCGTTTTTGCTTTCACTTCCTCGCGGGGAGCCTTCATCGAGAGAAGCCGTTCGAAGCCCGTATAATCCTTGACCAGTCTCTGCATGCATTCCAGCCGGTAGGTATGTGCCAGGTTGGAAATATCGTCCGTGCTACGCCTGCGGATACTCCCGCTGACCAGCTCCTTCAGGCATTCCTCCCGTTTATGCCGTATATATCCATGCACCTCCCGGGGAACTCCCACCTGCCGGATTACCTGGCGGAGTTCCCCGTATTGTTTTACCATGAAATGGGACTTGAACAATTCCTCCCCGGTCCACGCAAAATGATAAAGGTAATCCCGGTCCAGTTTATTCCGGATCTCCTTTATTGTTTTTTCCTCGTACCGTATTCGCATGTCCAGATATTCGGCAAGCTGCTCCATGCCGTATTTATCCTGTTCCGTCATAGCTCCCGTCTCTCGTTAGTCGATTGTATCCGTATTTGCCCTGTCCTCGATGGAGAACGGGATGTCCAGCGTCCGTTCCACGCCGAAGTTGTCCACCGCCACGAAGCGGATCCCGGGATTGTCCTCTCCCGTGTTCCGGTAAAAAAGGGTGAACACCTGGCGGCGGATGTCCGTCGTGTCCAGCCCCGCGATGCCGGAGAGTTCCGTCAGCTCGCGGTTCACCAGCCTGGTTCCGTCCGCGGCGAACACCTCGCCGTCACCCTCCAGCTGTATGTATCCGATGCGGTAACGGGCCTCCCGGTAATCCCCCTCGCGGTCAAGCGTCAGGCGGATCTCCACCGTCTCGTCGGGTGCGATGCCTTCCTGCAGGTACCAGGAAGAGAGCGAGAAGTCGTATGCCTGCCGCACTTCCAGACGGTCATCGCAGCCGGCAAAGGTGCACGCCAGCAGAGCCAGCGCGCATCCCATGATGAATGTTCCTGTTTTCATTGTTTCCTGTTCTTAAAAGATTAATCGATGATGTATTTCAGTCCGACGGCCACTACCGTATGGAAATGCCCTACGGACGAGCCGAAGAAGACACGCTGCCGGACATTGAAAAGAAAAGCCCAGCGGTCCGTAAGGAACGCCTCCATCTCGAATGCCGGGGCGAAGCCGTAGATGAAGGCACCCTTGTGCAGCAGGGTCGCCCCGTCATAAAGGAGCCTGCCGTTCCGGTTTACCCTCTCATAGCCTGCCAGCGCGGACAGTCCGGCAGAGAGGAACACGTTCCTGCCCCTGTCCGAGAGGAACGGGAAGAGACAACCCGCCTCCGCGGTGAACTGCTCCTTGGGAACGGCCACCTCCTTGTAGGCATAGTGTTTCTTCACGTAGTCCGCACCGACCACCCAGCGCGAGCGGTTACGGTTGTAGCGGCTCAGGGCCATCCCGACCTGGAAATTCCCTCTCAGGTGCCTTACGTTCTTTCCGAAGTCATCCACGCCGCCCAGCCTCAGTTCAAGCCCCGTCTGCCCGGGCAGGTAGCGTTGGGCGGAAACCTTGCCCGCCCAAAGGGACAGGAAGGCGCACATTGTTATAAACAGATACTTTCTCATGGCATTACTCCTTTACCAGTTCGTCCACCAGTCCGGCATCCACCAGGTCGCTGTTCTCGATATGGAACCGCTGGTGGCGTCCGCCGCCTTTTTCGTAAATCTCCACCTCGATGAGCTTGTCATCGGGGATGACCACCTTGTGGAAAGCATAGACGATGCGTCCTTCCCCTTTGCCCCCTATACGCCTCAGTTCGTTGAGCGCACGCACCGGCTCGATGTAGGTTTCCTGCTGCGCCGTACGTTTGGCCACTTTCTTGTCCACCACCTTGAAACGCACGAAGTCGATGTCGAAGGGCACATGTGAGGAATTGGCCAGCGAGATATGGAGGAACAGCAGGTCCTTATGCACATAGATCCCCTTGAGCAGGGCCTGCATCCCGAACTGGCGGCAGCCGATATGCTTCACGTCCCTGCGGTCCAGGCGGTGGACGGTGTACATCAGGCTGGCGATGACCGAAGGGTCCTCCTCGCCGAGCTCGGTCACACGGACGGCACTCCCACCTGTGGAGGGTCCCGTCGGAAACCGGCTGTCCATGTTGATGTTCAACGCTTCCGGCTCCTCCTCGTAGGAGACGAGGAATGAATAGAACGAGCCGTCGCCCGTGATGACCGAGAAGTTCGTCTCGCCCGGGAAATCCCGGACGGCCGCCTTTACGCGCACCACGTTCTCCACGCCGTCCGCCTTGCCCGCGATGATGTCCGTGCTGCCCAGGTCGACATAGCGGACTTCCGCAGGGAAAAGGACATGGACCGTCTTGCTGAACGGCACGCCGATCCTGTAGGGCGTGATATGCTGGCCGGCGGTCAGGGTTCTGACCCCGCCCTCCGGCTTGCGCTCCTGTGCCCGGCAGGTCATTCCCGCCAGCGCAGCCATGATTAAAAGAATGAATGTTCTCATCTTGAATGATTGTTTAAAAATTACAGTTAAACCTTGTTATTGTTTTTTTGTGACCAGCAACACCCTGTATCCGGCCTTCAGCTTTACCTTGACCGCCTTGACCCGCTGCGAGATGAACCGTGTCCCGCCTTGCAGGACACCCCGCGTGAGGTCCATCGCCACCTGCTGCCCGGCGGAACCGGCGAAGGAGATGCTGCCTCCCATGCTCTGGCTCACGTCCCCCAATACTTCCTTGGCGGCCGTCCGGCTTTCCGATCCCGGTACGAAGATGCCCCGCTGCCCGTCAATGTCATATGTGGCCAGTTCCACCGGGATGATATTGCCGGCATATTCGATGCTGCTTACCAGGATGTCCAGGCGTTCCCCCCGGATGTCGGCCGTGCCGGTCACCAGGCTGTTGGTCGGTATGGTGACACTTCCGGCCTGCAGGGGCTCGAGCAGGCGCAGCTTCACCCGTCCTCCCTGCTCGAGGGTCTGGCTCTCGGAGATGCAGGCCGGGATGGTGTTCATCCCCATCCGGTAGCTGCTGCCCACCGCCGTGTTGAAACCGTAGTTCCTCTCCACGGCCAGTGAGGCGACAAATGCGGAATCCGTCAGCGGCTGCTCCAGGGCGGAGGTCGTTCCGCTCTCCGCCCGGCTGACAGGGACAGGCTCCGGCTTTTCTTCCTCCTCCGCCTCGCCGGGCGTGGCTTCCGGTTTGGGGCTCAGGTACCTGGCGGCCATCCGGTAGGACTGTTCCATCATCCGCTCGCGGGATTCCGCTCGCCGGTTTTCCGCTTCTGCCTCTTCCATCTTTTTCTTAAGGGCTTCCAACATTTCATACTGTTTCAGTCCTTCTGTAAGCTTCACAATCTCTCCCGATAATACAGGTTCTTCTCTCTTCAGACATTCCAGGGCAGATCTGGCGGTCTCTGTCTTCTCAGACACCCTATCCATGCCGGTTTCCAGCTCCTTTTTCAGCATTTCTATCGTCTGTCTGATCTTTAAAAGTCTCTTCGTTCCATTTTCCATATTT
>OGRY01001794.1_pt1 | contig 14921 bp, 17 predicted proteins | sample 1553551 | NCBI WGS metagenome assembly OGRY01 (sample SAMEA2580101, study PRJEB22360) | human gut metagenome | biome: human gut; feature: human-associated habitat; material: faeces | place: Denmark | collected 2008/2010
GGAATTTTTCATCACTTCAATCAGTTCTTCATCCACTTTTTCATAGGCTTCTTTTATCTCGTCTTCTGTCACATACAAAGTATCCGCTGTGAGTTTTGCGTGGTCAAATTTTTCTGTATAAGCAAAGACAGCCTCATCTCCCTTTGTTTTCACCTCATTCAGGATCTCATTTACGGTCTCCTGGTACTGATCATAGTTGTTAGGACTTCTTTTTAACAGATCCTCCAAAATATTGTCTTTTGCTTCTTTTGTCAATGAAACGATTCGCATAATTTTGTCCTCCTTACAGTGCTTCTTTTAAATCTTTGATCAACTTGGTTATTCTCTCTCTCTGAAGTTTCATACTGGCTTCATTTACGATCACTCTGGCTGACAGCGGGCAGATCGTTTCCAATACTTCCAGACCATTGGCCCGCAGTGTAGAACCGGTTTCTACAATATCTACGATCACCTCAGATAGTCCTACAATAGGAGCCAGCTCAATGGATCCGTTCAGCTTGATGATCTCCACAGTCTGATGTTTCTTATTATAGAAATAATCTTTGGCAATGTTTGGATATTTGGTTGCCACACGAATCAGCTGATTTGAATTCAGAAGGGGTTTGGCACTTTCAGGTCCGCAAACACACATGCGGCAGGCTCCAAATCCAAGATCCATTACCTCGTAAAGCTTACGGCCTTCTTCCAGGATCGTATCCTTTCCGACAATTCCGATGTCAGCTGCGCCATATTCTACATATGTAGGTACATCTGGTCCTTTGGCAAGGAAAAAACGAAGCTTTAATTCTTCATTTACAAAAATCAGTTTACGGGAATCCTTATCTTTCATCTCTTCGCAGGTGATCCCGATTTTCTCAAGCATGGCAAGGGTTTTGTCTGCAAGTCTTCCCTTGGTAAGGGCAAAAGTCAGATATCTCATAATTCCACCTCACAAACCTTAGTTACTTTCTCTGGGCGAAGGGCTACATTTCTGCCCTGGGCGCGAAGCTCTTTGGCCTTCTGGATTGCCTGGATACGGTTTTCTTTGCGGTAAGTGATAACCGTAACGCCCTCCTCTCCCTCCATTTCGATTTTCTGTCTGGAAAGAGCCATCAGAAGGTTATCTACTACAATGGCAAACCCGATGGATGCAGCAGGCTTGCCGAAATGCTTCATCAGCTGATTGTAGCGTCCGCCCTTGATCAACGCTTCTCCTGTACCATAGGTATAAGCCTGGAAAATGATTCCGGTATAGTAATGATATTTGCTTAACATTGCAAAATCAAAAGTAACGTATTTCTCATAGCCGTAAACCTTCAGAAGCTCATAGATTTCTTCCAGACGCGCAACCGCCTTTAATGCCTGTGGATTGTCCGTAAGGGATTTTGCCTTTTCCAGAACTTCTGTCGATCCGAACATCTGAGGAAGCTGGGAAAGAACTCTTGCAAGGGATTTATCCATGTTCTTATTCTTTACAAGCTCTTCCACACCAAAATAGTTTTTCTGGGAAATCAGCTCCCGAAGCTCTTCTTCCTCTTCCTGGCTCAAGCCTGTCTGGGCAAAAATCGCTTTATAATAGTCAACCTGCCCAACGCTTACCTGAAATTCGGTAAGTCCTGTCGCAAGCAGACACTCTACTGTCATAGCCAGAATCTCTGCATCTGCTTCCGGTGAATCATCGCCCATACGCTCAACGCCCATCTGGGTTGTCTCTTTCAATCTTCCGCGAAAGCTGGAATTATTGATAAAAGTGTTGCCTGTATAACACAGACTTACTACTTCTTTTTCAGGGTTAAAATAGGTAGCACAGGCTCTGGAAACGGACGGTGTAAAGTCAGGTCGAAGAACAAGGGTATTGCCTTCTCTGTCAAAAAATTTATAAAGATCCCTGGAGGGAATGGTTCCCACTTCTTTACTAAACACTTCAAAATATTCAAATGTGGGAGTTTCTATATCTTCAAAGCCATACTGATGGAATACACGGTGAAGCTTTTCCTGAAGCTTTTGTTTTCGGCTGCATTCCTGACTGTAAATATCCCGTACACCCTCCGGCGTATGAAAAATTCTCTGCATATCATGTTTCCTCCATGTTGTTTCTTGCTTGTTAATTACATAACGCTTTATCACGCTACTACGATAATGCGAAATCAATGTTGATTATAGTGGAATATTCCAAGATTGTCAAGACGAAGTGTTGCGTGGTTACTGTTCACTGGTAACATTCCGCGAGGTGTTTTTTGTGAACAAAGTTCACAGAAAACCCGAGAGTTGCGGCGCGAAATCATGCAAAGCATGATTTCTGTGCATCGCGAAGCGTGTTACTGTAAACGGAGTGAACAGTAACGTTGCGTGTGTTATGGCAACACGCGTGTTTCCAGATCCAACTTTAATCCCTCTAAATAAGGAACCAGAAAGCCGCTCTTTTTCGGCAGGTAATACTTCTCATCCAGTTCCTCCCTGCGGAAGCTTTTCCGTCCGCCCTCTTCCATCCGTCTCCAGTATGCCAACAGTTCCCGAAAAGGCAGATAATAAAATAAGTTCAACTGACTGAAAAATATAAGAAAAAATGCCACGCCATTCTGTTTTTCAAAGTCCTCCATAAATTTCACCTGATGAGGATGAATATTTGCCAGAGGAAACGTCTGGGCGCTGCATTCCTTTGCATCAAAGCAGACAGGAATTCCCTGTACTGCACCTATATAGTCAACAGTACTTCGCTGGTCAAAGTATGCCAGAGTAATGTGACGGTTCTCTTTGTCCATGCGTACCGGAGTGATGGGAGTGGGAATCTTCTGTATCAGAGCAAGTCCCTTCTCCCTGTACTGATCGTTTGTTCGGTTTACAAGGTCCTCCAGGGTAGAACCCCGGAGCCCTCTGCTGTTCCATGTCGCCATTCTTACGGTTCCTCGTAGCCAAGAAGCTTGATGGAAGGATAATATCTTACAACTGCTTTCCCTACGATCTGGTCAAAGCGGACGAACGTGTTCTTCCAGAAGCGGGAATCCTTAGAATCATTTCGGTTATCACCCAGCATAAAATAGCAATTATCCGGAACTGTATATGGACCGAAGCTTCCCTGCATTTTCTCTGGAATAAAGGAATCATCAAGAGCAGTCTCAGAACCGTCGATGTATACCTTTCCGTCTTTGATCTCAACAGTCTCTCCCGGAAGTCCGATCACACGTTTGATGAAAAGCTGGCTTTCATCATCCGGATACTTGAAAATTACAATGTCAAAGCGCTCGGGATCCTTGACTTTTTTGGAAATCTCATGTCCAAACAGATCCAGATTGATACCATATGCAAGACGGAATCCAAAGATACGGTCGCCGGTCATAATAGTCTTCTCCATGGATGGAGAAGGGATTTTTGCGTTGATCAGTACTACATTGTTGATAACCAGGACTATAGCAACTACAATGATGATCATTTTTATATAGTCCCATACTTCATGCCAGATTTTCATATTATTTATTCTCCTCTACGTGTTCCTCTTTCAGGATTTTTTGAAACAGATAAGGCAAAGGAGCCGTGAACTCTTTGCCAGACAGATAGGAAAGACGCCCTTCAATTTCCGGGATTTCCAACCTGTATGCGTGAAGCAGCTGCGATTTCAGACCATACTTTCTGCAGTATTCATCGTTTAAGGTACGCCTGCCGTACTTGTAATCTCCAATAAGGGGATGACCAGTTCCTGCAAGGTGTGCCCTGATCTGATGTGTGCGTCCGGTGATCAGCTCCACCTCAAGAAGGGTAACGGTTCCGTTATCTTCAAGGGGACGGTATCTGGTCTCAATGGGAAGTGCTCCGGATGTTTCCGTTTCCTGTACTGTTACTTTATTACATTTTTCGTCTTTATGCAAATATCCTTTGATATATTTTTCATTTTTTATAACACCATTTACCAGGCAGCGGTAAAATTTGTGAAGGCTTCGATCATGAAACAATGAAGAAAGCTCCTGAAGTCCTGCCAGGGACTTCCCCGCAGCCACAAGTCCGCTGGTATTGCGGTCCAGACGATTGCAGACAGATGGGCGGAAGGTATGTAAAGACGCCTCTGTAACCGCTCCGCTTTCCAGAAGATACCCCGTCAGAAATTCTACCAGTGATGGTTCCTTATCATCTGCAGGCTGGGAAAGCATTCCCACAGGTTTGTTAATCAGAAGGATATTGTCGTCTTCGTATACAATATCAAGCTTCTGATGAGCTCTTGCTACCGTTTCCTGTACTCCTGCAAATTTCCCGAAAGTTTCATCCGAAAGGAAAAGCTTTACGTGGTCACCAGTGGAAAGCTTCTCATTTCCAGTGGCTCTGCCACCGTTTAAGGTAATATTTTTCTTGCGGAGCATTTTGTAAAAAAAGCTTTTGGGGGCTTCACGGAGAAGCTTTCCTAAATATTTGTCAAAGCGCTGTCCCGCTTCATTTTCATTAATAATAAACTCTTTCATGCTGGATATCCCCTTAGATACACAAATTCAGGATCACATGCTTCACCATTTCATCTCTGGTAAAATCCGGATATCTTGGATCTGGTGTAAAGCGAAGCCCTTCTTCTAAGGATTCCTTGTGTTCGTTCATAGAATCAAGACGTTCCAGGAAAGGGCGAAGCTCTCCCAGAATTTTCACATCTACTTTATAGCCGTTTTTGCGAACCAGTTTCTGGGCTTCTGCAGCCATAAAATTTGTATCTGCCTTCGGATCACTGGTATAACCGACTACGGTATTTCCGCATACTGCAATGGCATCTATGGTGCATTTTTTTTCATAGAAAGTCATATACATCTCGTACGCCATGACAAGATCACCCTGATGTGCATGGATCTTCTTGTACAGGACCGGATCTACAGGCTTTGCCAGATAGACCATGATCACATCTACCACAGCCTTACAGCCTGGAAGAGATCCTACCAGAGCAATGATCGTCCAGACAGAATTTCTGGTACCAAGGTAGATCCACATGCTGATGAAAATAAAAATGGGGACACCAAGCATAATGGCAGCAATTATAATCCTGCGCTTTCGTTCACGCTTCAGATATCCGAATTCTCCTTTGTTTGTCTGCATTAATTTCATGAAAACACTCCTATTTCTGCTTTTTTCTTGTGTGATGATTGCGGATGGTTTTCTTTGGTGCCGGACCATGCTTTGATTCTCTGTTACGCCCGGCATTCTCTGTATATTTGCTGTCACCATGCCCTTTTCTGACAGGCCGGATCAGACATTTTTCTCCATACCCAACCAGATCCATACGCCCTGCAATTTTCAATCCTTCGAGAACCAGTTCTCTGTTGACCGGATTCTTATATTGCATAAGTGCACGTTGAATGGCTTTTTCATGGGCGCTCTTCGGCACATAAACCTCTTCGCCTGTAAGAGGATGGATCCCCGTGTAATACATACAGGTAGACAGTGTAGAAGGTGTTGGGTAAAAGTCCTGCACCTGCTCCGGAGTAAAGCCAAGATCACGGACATATTCTGCCAGTTTCACAGCTTCTTTCATGGTACATCCCGGATGGGAGGACATAAAATATGGCACGGCAAACTGCTGTAAGCCAGCCTTCTTATTTGCCTTGTCAAATTCCTTCAAAAACTTCTCATACACTTCGTGGGACGGTTTGCCCATATATTTCAGCACCTGATTGGAAACATGCTCAGGAGCTACACGAAGCTGTCCGCTTACATGATATTTGGCAAGTTCATTAAGAAAAGTCTTGTCCGGGTCTGCCAACACATAATCGAAACGCACACCGGAACGGACAAATACTTTTTTTACTTTTGGAAGATCCCGGAGCTTACGAAGAAGAGAAACGTAATTTTTGTGATCCGCGGTCAGATTCTTACATGGCTCCGGAAACAGACAATGACGGTTCTTGCAAACGCCTCTGGTCAGCTGTTTCTGGCAGGAAGGCTGGCGAAAGTCTGCTGTAGGTCCGCCTACATCGTGGATATATCCTTTGAAATCTTTCTCCTCGGTCATGTGGACCGCTTCTTTCAGAATTGATTCATGACTTCTGGTCTGCAGGATTCTCCCCTGATGAAAAGTTAATGCACAGAAGCTGCAGCTTCCGAAACATCCCCTGTTGCTGGTAAGGCTGAATTTAATTTCCTCTAATGCAGGAATTCCGCCGTCTTTCTCATACATGGGATGATAATTTCCCGCATAAGGAAGATCATATACATCGTCCATCTCCTCCTGTGTAAGAGGTAATGCAGGTGGATTCTGGATCACGTAACCCTTTGTTCCGTAGAATTCGGCCATGGTTCCTGCTGTAAAAGGATCTGTATTCTGATACTGGATGGCAAAGCTTCTGGCATAAGCCTGCTTATCCGCCTGTACTTCATCAAAAGAAGGAAGTATGATCGGCTCGTAAGTGCGGGACAGATCCCTGCATTTATAGACGGTTCCTGCCACATAGGTAATTTCGCTGACAGGGATTCCGCTGTCAAGAGCCTCTGCAATCTCAATAATAGAATGCTCTCCCATTCCGTAAGAAATCAGGTCTGCGCCGGAATCTATGAGGATACTGTGCTTCACCTTATTTTCCCAGTAATCGTAATGTGCCATACGTCTGAGGCTTGCCTCGATTCCACCAAGGATTACAGGAGTTTTCTTAAAAGTCTGACGAATCAGATTACTGTATACAATAACAGCACGGTCCGGCCTCAAACCCATTTTACCGCCAGGAGAATAAGAATCCTTCTGGCGGTGCTTTTTTGCAACGGTATAGTGATTAACCATGGAATCCATATTGCCGGCACTTACAAGGAAGCCAAGGCGAGGCTCTCCAAATACGGCAATACTCTCCTTCCTGCGCCAGTCGGGCTGTGGGATAATTCCCACTTTATAGCCCCGGCTCTCCAGAAGGCGGCTGATAATAGCAGTACCAAAAGAGGAATGATCTACGTAAGCATCTCCTGTCACGTAGACAAAATCCACCTGATCCCAGCCTCTGTCCTCCATGTCTTTTTTTGTAACTGGTAAAAATTGTGACATCTATATTTTTCTCCTATGCACTGCTCATTCTGTAAGGCGTGTTCCAAGAATGATGTGAACAAAATGAACAGTAACGTATTTTCGGACAGATTTATGAAATACAGCTCTTGCCTGGCTGATGTCCGATATTATGGTAAACAGCCTGGGCGCGGTAACCTTCCGCGATAATATCAAGCTGTCTGTGAAAACGCTCCAGCTGTTTCAAATCTTTGGTATGGAAAACACGAAGAAATTCTGTTTGAATTTTGGTAATCTCCCGTTCGCTGGATACGCGGTAAAGATTTTCTATATTATTGAGAATATCTTTTACAAGATTGGACTGCATCTGGGAAGAATTCTGGGCATCCATGATTTCATCGCGCACAGAAGACATTTCCTGATCCAGCAAAATAATAGCATCCGCGGCATTCGTCAGACGCTCTGCCACATGCGGCGGCATGTCCCCTTTATATTTGTACTGAAGGGAATGTTCGATCGTTGCCCAGAAGTCCATAGCCATGGTGCGGATCTGAATTTCCGCCTGCAGCTTCCGGGGACCATTTAATGTTTCTACTGTATAATAAATGATCAGATGGAGACTTCTGTAACCACTCTGTTTCACATGCTTCAGATAATTCTTCTCACTCTTAATGGTCATATCTGACCGGTTTTGGATCAGGGATGCTACTGTCTCAATATCTTCCTCAAACTGACAGATAATACGGATTCCGGCAATGTCTTCTACTTCTTCCTCCATGCGTTCCATAGGAATATGCTTGCGCTGCATTTTCTCCAGAATGCTGGATACACTTTTCACTCGTCCGCTTACCTGCTCAATAGGGGAATACAGATCATTTTCTCGATGTTCGCTGATAATGTGTTCAAATTTGACAATCAGTTCCCTGACTGCCAGTTCGTAGGGGCATAAAATGCTTCTCCATAACTGTATTTCCATATAAATCGCTCCTTACAGAATATGGGCATTGTATTATGAAAAATATTCTGCAGTTAAATTTAAGTGTGTCTGCCCATATGTTTAATCATTATAGCATATGTTTAATCATTATAGCATATATTTCAAAAAATTTGTTATCAATAAGTGTATTTTTTTACTTTTTTCTCCATTGCCTGTAAGACATAGTAAGGGTTTACACTCAGTTCCTCTTTTCCCTGTGGATTTATGTAGATTCCCAGATGAAGATGAACCGGAAATTTTCCGGACATTCCTTCTTCTCCGTATCCGGTATCTCCCATGAATCCAAGGATCTGCCCCGCTTCCACTGCTTCACCTGTCTGAAAATATTTTTCATAGGATGCAAGATGGGCATAATAAAAATACCCTCCATGAGGAGAACGGATTCCGATCCGGTATCCGCCAAGAGGAAGCCATCCGATTTTTTCTATTTTGCCATCAGTCATGGAAATCACAGGATAAAATCCGGATTGAGAAACCCTGCCAAAGAGATCGCAGCCTTCGTGCATCCGGCTTCCACCATAGCTTCGGGCAGCGCCAAAGGTGTTTTCATAAAAAATCTCTTGCCATATTTCTCTATCGTTTCTGATCGGAATGGGAAAATTTTCCAGGTCTTTCCAGACAGCCAGATAACAGTTTCTCAGGTCATAATAGGCTTTGGGTTTGAAGCGCAGATATGCTTCCCTGTTCCCGGAAAGATATTTTGGAAAAAATTTTCCATTCAGCATAGTTGTTGTAAGAAGATCGGCAAATTCTCCATCCGAATGTACTCTTTCTTCTAACTCTGCATATAGCGCAGACGACAAAGCCTGTTCCCGGAAGCTTTCTGTAAAACAGGTGTCCGGTTTTAACAGGGAGGCCTGGCTTCTTTGCTGAATAAAATTCTGAAGCAAGATAAGCAGCGGCAAAAGAAAAAGAAGAAGGAGTAAGTGTTTCCCGGTCTTTCTTTTCATGGCATTTCCTCTCTTTAATATATGGGAAAAGGTGGATGATTTTTTTGTTACCAGTAAATAGTAACGATTTTTTCACCCTCAGATAATATATGGAAAATCAGAAAAATTAGAACAAAAAATCAGCTGTATGGAAAATATTTTTCCAAATACAGCTGATTCGAATGATCAAAGGCTATGGCAGCCACAGTTACTATTTAATGGGGGTATGCCAAAAGCTTTATGAAAAACAGGCTTTTAAATATACATGTAATTATCAGTCTTTCAAATTTTTCAATACTTCTGTCAGATATTCCCAAAACCGTTTCACAGAAGCCATATCAAGGCGTTCTTTGCTGGTGTGGATGTCCAGAATATCCGGTCCAAGAGAGGTGCAGTCAAGGTTTTCCATTCGCTCATAAAAAATACCACATTCCAGACCGGCATGAATGGCAACTACGTCCAGGTCTTTGTCGTACATGTTTTTATAAATTTCTACCATCTTGTCACGAAGAGGAGAAGCTTTACGATACTCCCATGCAGGATAAGCCCCCTCAGTCTCATATTCGCCTCCCAGAAATTCTGTCAGATATTGAATTTTATGGGAAAGAGCCTCTTTGGCAGTTCCTACAGAGCTTCGGATACTGGTCTGTACAAACAACTCGTCCCCATACAGCTTCAGAATTCCGGGATTGCAGGAGGTTTCCACCAGATTTTCTATGGTACCACTCATTTTCTTAACACCAAATGGCATGTTCATCAGATAAAAAAGCACTTTTTCCTGGCTGGTGGGATGAAGAACCTGTGCATCCATATCCCCTTCTTCTGTTATCTGAATTGTAATAGTATCATCTGTACCAGTGTATTCTGCCCGGAAATCCTTCTGCATTTTCTTTGCAAGGGAAGTGATCTGAGAAATTTCTTCCGGAAGCACAAGAAGAACCGCTTCGCATTCTTTTGTAATAACGTTGTCCTGCTGACCACCTTCTAATTCTTTTAATGCATAGCCACAGACATGGGAAAGTTCATAAAGAAACTGTCCCATAAGAATATTGGCACTTGCGCGGTTTTTGTGTATTTCAGCTCCGGAATGGCCTCCCACAAGTCCACAGACTTTTACGTTAACTTTTCTGCCGGAAGCGTCCACACGCCGGACTGGCAGATAAGAATTTCCAGCAACACCACCAGCGCAGCTTACCCACAGACGGCCCTCTTTTTCAGAATCCAGATTGATCATTCTTCTTCCCTTCAAAAGGCTGCAGTCGAATCCGTCAGCGCCCAGAAGCCCCGTCTCTTCATCGACGGTGAAAACAACCTCCAAAGCCGGATGCGGCAAATCTGTACTGTCTAAAAGCGCAAGGCCATAAGCCACTGCAATTCCGTCATCGCCGCCAAGAGTAGTGCCCTCGGCTGATAAAAAGCCATCTTTCACAACCAGCTTTAGTCCATCCTTTATAAAATCATGTTCGATTTCCGGGCATTTCGCACAAACCATATCCATATGTCCCTGAAGGATGACTGTGGGCGCGTTTTCGTAGCCAGGTGTTGCAGGTTTATAAATCACAACATTATTCATGTCATCCTGAACATATTTCAAATCATGCTCCTTTGCAAAATTCACCAGATAATCACTGATTTGTTTTGTATTTCCTGAACCATGTGGAATACCACAGATTTCCTCAAAATAGTGAAACACATTTTGGGGTTCGAAGTTTTCTAAAATTGCCATATGGGTTACCTCCAAAATTTTATATATGGTTTGTATTTATCTTTTCGGCATTTTGAGACAGAAACAGAATATAAATTTTATATAATGATTTTTTAAACATACTTCAGGCTGCTGAACACAACCTGACTATAACTTCACATGTTGGGCTTTTATTTTAATAACGAGGTCAAAATGAAGAAAAAAATAATCCTGCTTTCTGTTATCCTGCTTTTACTCTTCCTTCTGTGTTACCCGGCCGAAGCTCTTGCTGCGGCAAGAAACGGACTGAAACTGTGGTTGGAGACCTTACTGCCTACCCTTCTTCCGTTTATGATCCTTACAGGAATTCTGGTGCACACAGATTGGATTACAAAAATTTTACAACCAACTGCTCCTTTTTTCAAGGTCGTTTTTGGGCTTTCTCCGGGAGGAGCCTATGTATTTCTTCTGGGACTTCTCACCGGTTACCCTATGGGGGCAAAATTAACCGCAGATTTGTATTATGCTGGAAAAATCAGCCGGCAGGAGGCTGAATATTTGTTAACTTTCTGCAATAATCCAAGTCCGGCCTTTCTTATTACTTATGTGGGACATACCTGTCTGGAGGGAAAATTACATATTGGTTTTCTTGTGGGGATTCTGTTTCTATCAGACATGATCTGCATGTGTTTTTTTCGCTTTACATTCTATAGAAAAAACTCACTGCTTTCCTTTTGTACGCCAAAAACATCTGAGCAGGAATATACTTCTGCCGGGCTTCTGGATTTTGTCATTATGAATAGTTTTGAAACTATGGCAAAACTGGGTGGTTATATTCTTATGTTCTCTATTCTGTCCACTGCCATAAGTCATTTCTGGTATCTTCCGGCACAGGGAAAATATATTCTTCTCGGACTGATAGAAGTTACCACTGGTCTCCATGGGCTCCTGCTGTCCGGGTTTTCTTATTCACTTCGTGTACTTCTTGCCCTGTGTATAAGTGCATTCGGAGGATTCTGTATTATGGCGCAAACAAAAAGCGTACTTGGAAAGGAACTCTCCCTTCATCCGTACGCTTCTGCAAAATGTATGAATGCAGCAGTTACTGCTGTTCTCATACTTATATTCTTATAAATATGATCACTGCTCACATAAAACAATTATAGAATAGTTTTAGTGAATTGCAATCAGATAAAGTCTGCTATATTTCGCGTGGCAAAATTAGTTATCGCCAATCTCGTCCAGAAGAGCTTCATCTTCCTTGGAAGCCTCTGTATCAGCCGGCTGATAAGAGCCGGACATTGCAGCTGCCTGAGCAGTCTGTGGTGCAAGCTCCTGACGGTTATGGTTTACAACATCCATGCATGCCTGAAGAGCATCGATGAATCCTTTATATTTACCGCCAGCATCCTCAAGAGTCTGGGTAAGTACGGAACCGATGTTTGCCATCATGTCATCTGTGTATGTGATCGCGCTGAGACGAATGCTGTTAGCATCCTGTGTAGCGGAATCCAGAATCTCCTGAGCCTGACGATTCGCTGCATTGATAGTCTCGTTTGCCTGAGCATATGCTTTCTGCATAATCTCATGCTGAGTAACAAGCTCCTGAGCTTTATTCTGTGCATCTGCGATCAGTGCATCTGCCTTGGTCTGTGCATCCTCAAGGATGGCATCCTTATTGCTGATGATCTTCTGATAACGTTTGATCTCGTCTGGAGTCTTAAGACGAAGTTCACGAAGAAGCTCTTCGATCTCTTCTTTATTCACTACAATCTTAGTTGTAGAAAGTGGCTGATATTTACAACTGTCTACATATTCTTCGATTTCTTCAATGATCTGTTCAATTCTGCTGCTCATAGTAAACTCTCCTTATTCTATTTCTTCAAATCGTGCATCTTTTTCTTAACAGCTTCGGTAATTTCCGGCGGAGCAAATTTGCTCAGGTCGCCATCATAGCCTGCTACTTCTTTCATAATAGTAGAGCTAAGATATGCATATTCCAGGCTTGTCGTCAGAAACACGGTGTCAATATCCGGAGCAAGCACCCGGTTTGTCTGTGCCATCTGCAGTTCAAATTCAAAATCTGTAACTGCACGAAGCCCGCGCACGATCACCTGTGCATGATTCTCTCTGGCAAAGTTCACAGAAAGACCCTTGAATGCCTTGATTTCTACATTCTCCATGTCTTTTGTTGCCTTTTCTAGTATATTAACACGTTCTTCAACAGAAAACAACGGACTTTTTGCAGAATTATGCAAAACTCCTACGATTACTTTGTCGAAAGATACGCTTGCACGCTTGATTATGTCCAGATGACCATAAGTGGCCGGATCAAAACTTCCTGGATAAACAGCTATTACCATGTATTTTTCTCACTTTCCCCGGCATAAAAAGATATGCTTGTTAGTTTTGTATTCTTTGGAACGCAGCTGTCTGTAGCCAAGATCTTCCACATAACCGAAATCTGTAGTAAGGTCAGCTTCCACGATGATCAGTGTATTCTCATCCAGAATACTGCTGTCCTGAAGGTATTCCAGAACCTGACGCTCCAGCTCATGGTTATATGGGGGATCCATAAATATGCATTCGAAAACGCCCTTTCCTTCTAAGGAACGAAGGGCCTGCATCACGTCCATATTCAGCAGTGTACCACTATCTGCAAGTTTTGTAAATGTCAGATTTTCTCTTATGCATGTGCATGCCTTGGGATTTTTTTCAACAAAAACAGCCCGAGCTGCTCCGCGGCTTAATGCCTCAATGCCGATTGCACCGCTTCCGCTGAACAGATCAAGGAAGTGACAATCCAGAAGTTCAGGCTGAAGAATATTAAAAAGAGTTTCTTTGATGCGGTCTGTGGTGGGGCGTGTGTCCATACCCGGCACAGTCTTAAGGTTCAGTCGTCTTGCTTTTCCTGCGATGACTCTCATTTCAGATTCAGTCTCCAATCCAGATCACCACGAGCCAGTCCAAGAATAAGAAGTTCTGCAGTAGCGATATTGGTCGCCACCGGAATATTATACTGGTCACAGCGCTTTACAATAGCTGTGATGTCTGGCTCCTTTGGATCTATCATAACAGGATTATAGAAAAGTATTACCATATCCAGATCCTGCCGCTCTACCATTTCCATGAACTGCTTATCGCCTCCGATACTGCCCGGTAAAAACTTATGGACATGAAGACCGGTGGCTTCCTCAATTCTTCTTCCTGTAGTGCCGGTAGCATATACTTCATGCTTGGCCAGGATGTTCTTATAAGCGATACAGAAATCTTCAATGAGAACTTTTTTACTATTATGTGCAATGATACCTAAATTCATAGTTCACCTCTCCCATTTCTTTCTGTTTATTGTACCAATTATAGCAAATTGACAAAAGAAGTGCAACAAAAACGTTTGAATATATACAAAATTCATTATTTGTTAAGAATTTGTTTTTAAATGACGTATTGACTTGTCTGGTTTTTAGGCATATTTTTATGAGAAGCGTATTGTTTTCAATAGTCTTCACAGCTGATTTTTGTTTGTTTACACCATGTTTACACCATTTTATTTTTCTTTTTTTCCTTTTCACCAGCGGTAGTGTCAAATTTTGCCACCCAACAATTACAGATTATTCAAAGATTTCTTTTTATTGTTTGATTTATGAACCGGCAATTCATCATACATTGCATTGAAAAGTCCAGCCAGGTATTCTTTACTGTCAACATTTTCTACGAACAACATCTCTTTTGCCCCTTCATATGGTAATTCATAAGTCGCAGTTACCATATAAGAAACTGCAGATTTTGTCGGTTTCACAAGTAACCTGTCATCATATATGCCTCCGGCAATTCTGCCCCGATAATATATGATATACTCTCCCATCATTGCACACACCAGAGTACACACATTATACAAGCTGCTTAACTGGTTCCATAACCGAAGCGATGGTGAATTCGATGCGCTAAGATCACTTACCGCCTGTGCCATCCAGTCATAGCCCGGATATGCGAGCGGTGAAAATACAACCGCTGCTGTATATGACAAAAAAGCTGCTACTCCAAGTAATCCGCAATAATTCAATAAACTCTTTTTCTTTATCATACAGCATTCTCCTCACAAAACCATTTCAGATAATCGTCCAAAAGATTCTTATCTGTTTCATAGTTACTGTTCACTCCGTTCACAGTAACCTTTTTCTCTTTATATGGAAACTGCTTATCAAACTCTTCTGCTTCCCTCTCATCTACAAGATAGCTTTCCGGTGTGGCATACTCTCCAGTAATCCCATCAAGATAACCAGGTACAAGCTCTTTGCACAAAAAGAATGATGCATCTTCTCCCTCTGGCAATCCATGATAACGGATACCATACTCGCTTGCCTGCCTGAATCCACTCTT
>OGRY01001796.1_pt1 | contig 14901 bp, 9 predicted proteins | sample 1553551 | NCBI WGS metagenome assembly OGRY01 (sample SAMEA2580101, study PRJEB22360) | human gut metagenome | biome: human gut; feature: human-associated habitat; material: faeces | place: Denmark | collected 2008/2010
GGACAAGTTGCGGGCGTTGCCGCTGCTGGCCGGGATGTCCCGCTGGTTCCCGCGTACGGTGTCGGGGCGGGGCGAATGCCAGCAGGTCGTACGGACGGGTGCTGAGGCGTCGCTCGCGGCGCTTCCGATCCTGAAGTGCTGGCCGGCCGACGGCGGGCGTTTCGTAACCCTGCCGATGGTGAACACGGTCGATCCCCAGACGGGCGTGCGCAACGTCGGCATGTACCGCATGCAGGTCTTCGACGACCGTACGACGGGTATGCACTGGCATGTTCACAAGACCGGAGCGCGCCATTACGACGCCTACAAGCGTCTGGGCCGCCGGATGCCCGTTTCGGTCGCGCTGGGCGGCGATCCCGTCTATACCTACGCCGCGACGGCTCCGATGCCGGACAACATGGACGAATACCTGCTGGCGGGGTTCCTGCGCCGGCGCCCGGTGAAACTGGTGAAATGTATCACCAACGATATTTATGTGCCGGCCGACTGCGATTTCGTGATCGAAGGGTATGTCGATCCGTCGGAGCCGAAGACGGTGGAAGGGCCTTTCGGCGACCATACGGGTTTTTACTCGCTGACCGATGAATATCCCCGCTTCCATGTGACGGCCGTCACGCGGCGGCGCGATGCCGTTTATCCTGCGACGCTGGTGGGCATTCCTCCGCAGGAGGACGCCTATATCGCCAAGGCCACCGAGAAAATTTTCCTGGCTCCGATCCGGCTGGCCGTACAGCCTGAAGTGAAGGAGCTGACGATGCCTGTTTTCGGTACGGCGCACAATTTGGCCGTAGTGTCGATCGACAGACGCTACCGGGGACAAGCCCATAAAGTAGCGCAGGGACTCTGGGGGGCCGGGCAGATGATGTTCAATAAATACCTCGTCATTACGGGCGAGGATTGCGACGTGCATGATCCGGACCGGTTGGCCGCCTTGTTGCGCCGGGCCGAGTTTCCGCGCGATTTGATTGTAAGCGAGGGAATTTACGACGTACTCGACCATGCGACTGTGACATCCGGGTTCGGCGGTAAACTGGCGTTCGACCTGACGGAGATCGATCCGTCCGCTCCGGCGGAGGCCGTTCGGGTGCCGGAGCGGTTCGAGCTGACACCCGGTCTGGTCGAGGTCGCGGACGGACTTGCCGGGAAGTGGGGAGCCTTGCTGCTCTTTGCCGATGATACGGTGGAACAGAAGCCGGATCTGGCCGCTTTCCTTGCCCGAAATCCGTGCCGGGGGATTCGCTATGCCGTTCTTTTCGACGGACATGCCCGGACGATGCGCCCGGACGAGCTGCTGTGGCTCGCCGCAGCCAATACCGATCCCCGGCGGGATGTGGAGTGCCGCGACGGTGTGCTGTGCGCGGATGCCCGGAGCAAGCGGCCCGGAATTGCGGGCAACCCTTCGCGTTTTCCCAATGTGGTGACTTCGCTGCCCGAGGTCGTTCGGAAGGTGGACGAACGTTGGGTGGAATATGGTTTGGGTGAGCGGCTCGAGTCGCCTTCCGACCGTTACCGGGCGTTGTTGTTGTCCGACAAAGCTGCGTGGTAGAGGATGGCCGGATTTTTCCAGATGCGTGAGCGCCGGGCGCTCGTGGTGTTTCTCCTGCTGGCGGGAGTGTTCGTTGCCGGGCTGCTCCTGGCCGAACGGCGGAAGAGCGCGGTATCCGCCGACAGGGTGGAGGCGGAGATGGAAGCGACGGTTGCGGCGGACTCCGTGAGGCTGTTCGAGTTCGATCCCAATACGGTGGAGTATGCCGATCTGCGGCGGCTGGGACTCTCGTCCCGCATGGCGGTCAGCCTGCTGAAGTACCGCGCAGCGGGCAAGGTGTTTCGGATCCCCGAGGATGTGGCTACCTGCTACGGCATGACCGATTCGGTCTATTTTATTCTGGAACCCTATATTCGGATCGGACGCGAGTATGCGCTGACACCTTCTCCGCGTCGGGAATATCGGGAGTATGTCCCGCAGGAGCCGAGGAGGATCGTGCCCCGCGAACGATTCAGGATCGATACGGTGTCCGCATCCTATCTCGCGTCGCTCGGTTTTTCCGTCCGTCAGGCCGAGGCCATTGTCCGTTATCGGGATCTTTACGAAGGTCTTCGGGACGAAGCGGGTTTTCGGGCTTGCTATATGATCGCTGATTCGGTGGCCGATCTTTTGCTCCCCTATGTAATTTTTCCGAAACCGGAGCCCGTTCGCTCCGGATTGATCGAGCTCAACGGGGCCGATTCGGCGACCTTACGCTCGGTAGTCGGGATCGGTGAGAAGAGCGTCATGGCCATTATTCGATACAGGGAGCGGCTCGGCGGATTTTACAGCGTGGATCAGTTGGCCGAGGTTCCGCAGGTCACGGAGTCCAATTTCGAGCGGATCGTGAAACAAATTTACTGCGATAGTTTCAAAATTCGAAAAATTGATATTAACTTTGCACCTCCGAGTACGCTCAAGGGGCATCCTTATTTGCCGCCCGCCGTATTTAGGAAGTTATTTAGTAAAAGACAATTGAAAGGAGGTTGGAGTACCGTCGAAGAGTTGGTTGAAGAGCACATATTAACCCCGCGTGAGGCCGAGCGATTGGCCCCGTATCTTCGGTTTACGGTACGAGAAGCCTCGAAAGACATACCGAACGGGGAGTCGGCGTCGTCCGGATGGAGTCCCGCCCCGATACAAGACACGATCCATTAGAAATTAGAGTAAAAAACAATAAAAAAAGCAACGAATTATGATTATCATGCCGGTAAAAGAGGGCGAGAACATCGAGAAGGCCCTCAAGAAATTCAAACGTAAATACGAGCGTACGGGTGTTCTGAAGGAGCTTCGTCGTCGCCAGTATTTCACCAAACCTTCGGTTGCGAAGCGTATCGCCATGCAGCATGCCATTTACGTAGAGAAGCTGCACCGCGACGAGGAATAGGAAGATTTTTCCATATCTTAATTCTGATAATAGACAAGAATTTTTTATCTTGTCTATTATTTTTTTGTTGTTTTACAGCGGGTTGCTCTCTGTTTTTCCTGCAAAACTAAATTTTTTAGTTTGAAAACTATAAAAAATAGTTGTATGTGAAATTTTTTTAGTTATCTTTGTTTCAGAAGATTTTTGTGCAGGAGCCGGCAATGCGGAGCTGTGCTGCCGTTTGTGCAGGTCCTGTTTCGTTCGACTTTAACCGACATCGACTATGGAAAAGCTGACACCCAGAGAAGAGGAGCTGATGCGTTGTTTCTGGACGCGGGGCCCGTTATTCGTGCGCGAACTGGTTGCGCTCTGGCCCGAACCGAAACCTCATTTCAATACGTTATCGACGATGGTGCGTGGCCTCGAGGCGAAAGGGTACGTCGGACACAAGGCCTATGGCGGCACCTACCAGTATTATCCGCTCGTCAGCGAGGAGGAGTTCAGCCGCAAGACGCTGAAGGGCGTGGTGAGCAAGTATTTCGACAATTCCTACCTCGGGGTGGTTTCGTCGCTCGTACGGGAGGAGAAAATCTCCGTGGACGATCTGCGCGACCTGATCCGGCAAATTGAAAGTCAAACCGAAAAACGATAGTCCTATGCCGACCTTTCTGCTTTACAGTCTGAAGGCTGCGGGATGCCTGGCGGTCTTCTACCTGTTTTACAAGTTGTTGTTGAGCCGCGATACGCTGCATCGGATGAACAGGGTGTTGTTGTGCGGAGTGTTGCTGCTGTCGTTTTTGCTGCCTTTGTGTGTAATTACCGTCGAGAAGGAGTTGCCCGGGGTATCCGCCGCCGGGATCGACGTGATTCCGGAAAATTATTTCCGGCGGGACATGGTATTCGAAAACCGAATCCCCGACGATACCCGGGACCTGATGATAATAGAGGAGCCGGAGCCTGCTCCCGAACCGTTCGACTGGGGCGTTTTGCTCGGAATCATCTATTTTGCAGGGATGTTTGCGACGTTGGGATGGACCGTATGCAACATCGTGCGGGTTGTGCGAATGACGCGCCGCGGCCGGCGTATACCGCTTGGAAACGGGAGCGTTTTGGTGTTGTCGGACCGGATTCGAGCTCCGTTCAGTTGGATGAGATACGTGGTGATGTCCGAGGAGGATTATGCCTGCGGCGGAGGGACGATCCTCGTGCATGAACAGGCGCATCAGCGGTTGGGCCATTCGTGGGACCTGCTGCTGGTCGATTTGCTGGGGTGTTTGCAGTGGTTCAACCCCGCGATGTGGCTGTTGCGTGTGGAACTGCGTGCTGTGCACGAGTACGAGGCCGACGAGCAGGTGCTCCGCTGCGGGGTCAATGCGAAAGATTATCAGATGCTGTTGATAAAAAAGGCCGTTGGCGGGAGGTGGTACTCAATTGCCAACAGCCTTAATCATAGTAACCTTAAAAACCGAATTACCATGATGTTGCGTAAACGATCATCGAGGTGGGCCAGGGCCAAGGCGCTCTATGTCCTGCCGCTTGCGTGCCTGGCGCTCGGCGCTTTCGCACAGACCTCCTATGTTCTTCCGGAGGACAAAACTACGAAAAATTCCGGAAACGGTGAAATGCCTCTTCCTGCTGGTGCGGACGACCGTATGGTCGGTACACCGGAAGGGGGAATGCCACCGGTCGAAGGCTCCATGGCCGAATTGCTCGCTAATCTCGAGCGTACCGCTCTCGAAAAGCAAACGGCAGAATCGGGGGCGCACACCTTTACCGGACGCGTATTTGGCCGGGACGATAAGCCTTGGGCCGGTTATGAGTTTATTTGCAGCGGCGGCCGGCGGGTTGTGACCGATGCGGAGGGCCGCTTTACGATCGTTACGGAGAAGCCGATCGTTTGTTACCTTGTCGGAGGGGAGACGGATCAGAAAGTAAAATCAGTCGGTAGCCGCTTCGGAATTCCGATGGGGACGGACATTGCCTTGGAATTTCATTTGAAAGAGTCGCTTGCTCTGACCCACCTGCCCGTATCCGATGAACCGGTAGTGTATGCGGTTTATGGCGATCCGGCAGATTTTCGCTTCGATCCGGAACATCCGCCTCTGATAATGGACGGGGGCGAGGAATTGTCGGCTGAAACGCTGGATACCTATTTGGGGTTGCCGGAACAGAAGATGATTGGTGCTTGGATGGTCAAAGGGCCGGAGGCACTGAAGGGATACGGTACGCGGGCGGCGAACGGAGTGTTGTCGATTAGGGTTCAGACCTATCCTTATACGGAGTCTTGGAGTCCGGCCGATCCGTCCTTGTGGGATCCGGAGGATTTGGAGCTTTATCTGGTGTGGGAAGGGGATGAGTTGCCCGAACAGTTTGTCGCCCGCCGCGATGCGTACATGAAAGAGGAGTTTGCCAAGTTGCTGACTGCTGATGCCGGGAAACTCGAACGACTCGGGTATAAATCGGTCGATGGTGCGGAAGAGTGGGTGACTGTCGAGGTGAGCGATGGGGCTGCCCTCATTCCTTTTTGGATTGATCTGTCGGACGAGGGCTTGTATCTGCTTGACGGTGAGGAGATCGATTACAGACAGTTGGGCGCGATATCCCCGTCGAGTATCGCCACGGCTACCCAAATGACCTCCGGCGAGGCACGCAGACGCTACGGCGATCGGGGTCGTTACGGTGCGATCGTCTATACGAGTCGTCCGGAGTCGGAACGTGTGACAATCGAAGAGAAACAGAAGCCTTCCGATTTGTATCACTATATTACGGGCGATTTCGAACCGACGGGTGTGCCCGATACTTACCGGGTGCAGCGGATCGAGTTAAGCCATTCGATGCCGTTCGAATTCCGGCCATTGGTACTGTGGAATGGCAAGGTGTCGAATATCTACCTTTTTACTACTCCCGGTATCGTTCACGAGATAGAAACCGTTCGGATCGTAACCGAGCCGGACGAAGCGACGGTCGCCAGATACGGCGTATCGGCCCGGAACGGGGTGATCGAGGTCGTTTCCAAAACGGCTTCGCGTGAGGATGATTTCGAGGTGACCGTTTATGATAAATACAACAATCCGATGCGTTATCTGAAGGGTAGTTTCCGATCGGTGGATGGTAAAAATACCTATAAGGTGAGCGGATTGAAATTGCGGAACGTGCAGGGAGTACGTCCCGGAATGTTGCCGTTGGTAGCTGTGGACGGGCGTGTGGGGTCCATCACCGATCTGGAGAAGATTCCTGCCCGCAAGATCGAAACCATACAGATTTTCTCCAGTGAGGATGTATTTCACAACCCGGCATTAGTCAAGCGTTACGGGGATGCCGCCCGTGTCGGAGCGATTCTTGTGACGACTCGTGATGCTGCGAAACTGGCCGAAAAAGAGGCCCGGAAGTCCGGTGCAGGTGAATCTGTCGTCGCATCCGTACCGGAGGGACCGTCGTTCGGTACGGTTCAGACCGGTAATACTCCGGTGGACGGGCAGGTCAAGGTGCGGATTTCCGAAGTTGCTGTGCCGAACGATTCGCTCGTGGTTTCCGGTCACGATTTGAGTTCGATGCTCTTCCTGCTCGATGGCAGAAGAGTCGCAGTTGCCGAGGTAAAGGCTTTGAATGAAGCGGAGATCGAATCGATGTCGGTCTTGAAGGATGAATGGGCTGTCGAACGTTACGGCGAGGCGGCGGCGGATGGCGTGGTTTATGTGACGACGACCGAAGGTGCCCGGCAGTTCGGCCGTTTGGAGTGTAGTTTTGAGCATGGAAACTCTTTCCAGGAAGGTCCTGGTTTTTATCGGATCAAGGATACGGGAAACGGATTTGCGATCCGTCCGCTCAATGGAGCCCGACCGCTTGTGTTGATCAACGGCCGGCAGGTCGATGATGATTATTTGAAGTCGATCGATGCGGGGAAGGTTCTGTGGGTTCGGATTCTGCAACCCGGTTTTGAATTGTTGGACCGTTATGGCGAGCGGGCGTGGGACGGTGTGATCGAGTTTGGGACGAATGAATCCGGAGAACGTACGACTTTGGCTGTTTATTCGTCGGATGCATCGGGCAAACGCAATAAGATGACAGTCGTCAGGGAGCCTTCCGGCGCCTCCTCGGGGCACTCTTCCGTGTCTAAGTCTATTGCTACGTCGGCGCAGCCTTTGGAGGAAGTTACGGTGGCGACTTATACGGCTGGAGTGGATTCGGTTTCGATTGAGAATGGCTCTCTGAAGCAGGTCGGTTTAATAGTATTGGATGGCGAGGAAATTTCTGCCGATCGCCTTTCGCAACTGGATCCCTCCCGAATCGACGCGATGACGGTATTGAAAGGAGAGCAGGCGGTCGAACATTATGGCGAGAAGGGAGCGAAAGGGGTGATCGAGATCACGACGAAAAAAAATCGGAGCGGCGTGGCCGGCGAATGAATATAGAGAAGTTCCAATTCATAAGTGTTATTGTTCCGTCAGGGAAGCATCCTGCAGCCGCACTTAGTTGCGGGATGTTTTTTATAAAAATAGGAGCGTCCTATCTGGGACGCTCCTATTTTTATCTCCGGTCGTGGCGAACGGATTCTTTTCATACCATACGAAAAGAACATTCGTTCGGAGGGTGAATCCTTTAGTGAATCCGTCCTTCTTTGGCCTCGATGCACTCGGTTGCGTGAGGCACTTTCATCAGCCGCTCCTTGGGGATCAGCTTGCCGGTGGTTTTGCAGATGCCGTATGTCTTGTTCTCGATGCGTACGAGTGCCATTTCGAGGTTGCGGATGAATTTCATTTGATGGGCCGCCAGGCGGCCGCTCTCCTCTTTGGAGAGCGTAGTGGCTCCCTCCTCCAGCACCTTGAACGTCGGCGAGGTATCCTCCGTATCGTTCGATGCGGTGTGGGTTATCGTGGCGCGCAGGAGTTCGTAATCCGCACGTGCTGTTTCCAGTTTTTTGAGAATGAGCTGTTTGAACTCTTCCAATTCGGCGTCACTGTATCGGGTTTTTTCTGCTTCTGCCATAGTTTCAATATTTTATTTGTAATAATGTTATACTAAATTAAACAATATTCCCGTTACTTCCAAATTTTTTGCCGGAAACGTGCAGGTTCTCCTTTTTTCGGTCAGATTTTGGTTACCGCGATACGGACCGGTTGCTCATCTACCTCCGACTCCACGACAAATTCGCCGCTGGGAGAAGGCACTCCTTCGATTTCGACAGCCAGCGTCTGCGAGGCGATGTAGTCGGCGAAAGATTTGAGCGCGGGAAGGACGAACTCTTGCTGTTCGATCTCCACGCGGATTTTGTCCGTCACCTCGAAGCCCGAATCCTTGCGGATGTTCTGGATACGGTTGATCAGCTCGCGGGCGATACCTTCGGCACGCAGGTCGTCGGTGATCGTGATATCGAGGGCTACGGTCAGCTTGCCCTCCGTAGCTACGAGCCAGCCCGGCATATCTTCCGAGGTGATTTCGAAATCGGCAGGGGTGACGGTGATTTTTTCGCCGTCCATGTCCAGCAGGGTTTCCGCCGATGCTTCGATCGCGGCTATCTGATCCTGTGAGAACCCGGCTACGAGAGCTGCGATCTGCTTCATCTGTTTGCCGTATTTGGGACCGAGGGTCTTGAAGTTGGGCTTGATGCGCTTGGTGATGAGTCCCGTCGTATTTTCGATCAGTTCTATTTCCTTGACATTCACTTCGCTCATAATGAGCCCCTTGACGGCTTCGATGCGGCGTGCGGTGTCGGCGTCGAGGACCGGAATGAGTATCTTCGTGAGTGGCTGGCGGACTTTGATGTTCACCTTGCGGCGCAGGGCCAGTACCATCGACGAAACCTGTTGGGCCATAGACATCATCTGCTCCAATTCACCGTCGATGAGCGAGGAGTCGCAGACGGGGAAGGTCGAAAGATGTACCGACTCGTCCGTGTGGCGACCGCTTACGGCGTTTAGATCGCGGAAGATACGGTCGGAGATGAACGGCGCGAACGGTGCGGAGAGCATCGAAACGGTTTCCAGACAGGTGTAGAGTGTCTGGTAAGCGGCCAGTTTGTCGCGTGTCAGCCCGCCGCCCCAGAACCGCTTGCGGTTGAGGCGCACGTACCAGTTCGACAGGTTTTCGCATACGAATTCCTGGATCATACGGGCCGCCGGCGTCGGATCGTAATTTTCGAGCGATTCGGTGACGTTCCGGACCAGCGTATTGAGCAGGGAGATGATCCAGCGGTCGATCTCCGGGCGTTCGCTCATCGGAACTTCCGGCTCCTGTCCCGTAAAACCGTCCACATTGGCGTAGAGGGCGAAGAACGAGTAGGTGTTGTAGAGCGTGCCGAAGAACTTGCGGCGCACTTCGTCCACCCCGTCCCGGTCGAACTTGAGGTTGTCCCAGGGCTGCGAGTTGGAGATCATATACCAACGCGTCGCGTCGGCGCCGTAGGTCGAAAGTATTTCGAAGGGATCCACGGCATTACCCAGACGTTTGGACATCTTGTTGCCGTTCTTGTCAAGCACCAGGCCGTTCGAAATGATGTTCTTGAAAGCTACCGAGTCGAAGAGCATCGTGGCGATGGCATGCAGCGTGAAGAACCATCCGCGCGTCTGATCGACGCCTTCGGCGATGAAATCGGCCGGATAGACGCTCTTGAAGTAGTCGCCGCCGTGCTCGAAGGGGTAGTGTAGCTGGGCATAAGGCATGGCGCCCGAGTCGAACCACACGTCGATCAGATCCGGTTCGCGCCGCATCGGTTCGCCTTTGGACGAAACCAGCACGATATTGTCCACGTAAGGACGGTGCAGGTCGATCCGGTCGGTCGAGTAGTTCTCTTTGGAGAGGTCGCCCGGCTTGAAGTTCTTGTAGGGATTCTCCTTCATCAGACTTGCCGCGACGGATTTTTCGATTTCGGCGACGAGCTCTTCGACCGAGCCGATGCACTTCATTTCCGAGTAATCCTCCGTAGCCCAGATCGGCAGCGGCGTGCCCCAGAAGCGCGAGCGCGAGAGGTTCCAGTCCACCAGACCTTCGAGCCACTTGCCGAAGCGTCCCGTTCCGGTCGATTCCGGCTTCCAGCGGATCGTCTTGTTGAGTTCGATCATCCGGTCGCGCAGCGCCGTAGTTCGGATGAACCAGGAGTCGAGCGGGTAGTAGAGCACCGGTTTGTCCGTACGCCAGCAGTGGGGGTAGGAGTGGGTGTGCTTTTCGATCTTGAAAACCTTGTTCTCGGCCTTGAGCATCACTGAGAGATCGACGTCGAGCGTCGGCGCGTCGGCGGCGAGCGAATCGTCGTAGGCGTTTTTCACGTAACGGCCCGCCCATTGGGAATAGGCCGCTGTATCGACGTTGTCGCGTATGAAGGTCGGGTCGAGCTCTTCGAGCAGGAAGAACCGTCCCTTGCGATCGACCATCGGCTGATTCTTGCCCGCCTTATCGACCATAAACAGCGGGGCGATGCCTGCGGCGCGGGCCACGCGGTCGTCGTCCGCACCGAACGTCGGGGCGATATGCACGATACCCGTACCGTCGGAGGTGGTCACGTAGTCGCCCAGGATGACGCGGAACGCATCGCCCGCAGGCTTCACCCAGGGGATGAGCTGTTCGTAGCGGATGCCTTCGAAGTCCGGACCCTTGTAGGTGACCGGAGAGATTTCGAACTTGCCCTCCATCTTGGGGGTAAAATACGACCCCAGCAGTTCTTTGGCCAGGATGACAGTCTGGGGGGCATCCGTATAGGGATTGCGGCATTTGACGCGCACGTATTCGATTTCGGGGCCTACGGCCAGCGCGGTATTCGACGGCAGTGTCCAGGGCGTGGTGGTCCAAGCCAGGAAGTAGAGATCGCCTTCGGCTCCGTCGAAGAGTTTTTCGCTCCGCTCGTCGCGGATGATTTTGAACTGCGCCGTGCAGGTGGTATCCTTCACGTCGCGGTAGCAGCCCGGCTGGTTCAGCTCGTGGGTCGAAAGTCCCGTGCCGGCGGCCGGCGAGTAGGGCTGGATGGTGTAACCTTTGTAGAGTAGCCCCTTGTCGAAGAGCTGTTTCAGAAGCCACCAGAGGGTTTCGATGTATTTGTTGTCGTAAGTGATGTAGGGGTCGTCCATATTGACCCAATAACCCATTTTGCGCGTGAGTTCTTCCCACAGGCCCGTGTACTCCATCACCGCCTCGCGGCAGGCGCGGTTGTACTCCTCTATGGAGATTGTGCGCCCGATGTCCTCCTTGGTGATGCCGAGTTTCTTTTCGACGCCTAACTCTACAGGCAGTCCGTGCGTGTCCCATCCGGCCTTGCGGTGAACGAGGTAACCTTGCTGCGTCTTGTAACGGCAGAAGATATCCTTGATCGTGCGGGCCATGACGTGATGGATGCCCGGCGTGCCGTTGGCTGAGGGAGGTCCTTCGTAAAAGACGAAGGTGGGATGACCCTCGCGGGTGGAGATGCTTTTGTGGAACGTGTCCTGTGCGTCCCACTCTTTCAGTACGTCGGCGGCCAACCCCGGCAGATCGAGGCCTTTATATTCTTTGAACTTCATATCCTGTTGTTTTCAATCGTCGTTTTCATGGGCTGGCAGAATCCGATCCGGCCCGATTCCGCCGGACAGCCCCGAATGCGGAGCTGTTACCTGTCTTTGTCGTATTCGGCAGCGCCGGAATTCGCTGTGTGCCGCCTGTTTCGTGCGGGAAGCCGGCGGCGGATTTTACCAACATGCAAAGTTATGAAAAAATGCGAATAAATAGATCTCGGATAGCAGTTTTTTGTATGCAGACAACGGGTTGTGGCGGAAGCTGTTGCAGGATTCCGAGAGCGATTTTCCGAAGCGGCGGATTTATTCGTCGGTTGCGGTGCGGATAACGCGGGCCGGATTGCCTGCAGCGACCGAATTGTCGGGAATGTCGTGCGTGACCACGCTGCCGGCGCCGATGACGCAGCGGCAGCCTATCTTGACGCCGGGACAGACGATCACGCCGCCGCCCAGCCAGCAGTCGTCGCCGATCTCGATGCCCGCTCCTTTTTCTTTGCCCGTAGCCCGTTCCGTGGCGTCCATCGGATGCACGGCCGTCAGAAGCTGTACGCCGGGACCTATCAGACAGCGTTGTCCCAGGCGAATCGGCCCGAGGTCGAGAAAGACGCAGTTGAAATTGACGTAGGACCCTTTGCCGATGGAGATGTTGTAACCGTAATCGCAGTAGAAAGGGGCGCGGATCATGGCTTCGACCCCCGGACAGAGTTCCCGGAGCGTCGCCAGATAGGTCGCGTCCTTGTCTTTGAGTGTGACGTTGAGCCGATGGGTGAGGTGGCGGGCCCTGGTGCGGTCCTGTTCGAGTTCCGCGTCGTTGGGATGAAACCACTCTCCGGCCAGCATTTTCTCCTTTTCGGTCATGGGAATCGGCTTTTAATCGAAGCTCTGCATCTCGATCAGCTTGGCGTAGATGCCGTTTTTAGCCATCAACTCCGGGTGAGTGCCTTGCTCGGCGATCCGACCCCGTTCGATGACGATGATTTTGTCGGCGTTGTGGATGGTCGAAAGGCGGTGGGCGATTACGATCGAAGTGCGGCCTTGCAACAGGGAGTTAAGTGCGTCCTGGACGAGCTTTTCGCTTTCGGTGTCGAGGGCCGAAGTCGCTTCGTCCAGAATCAGGATTTCGGGGTTCTTGAGTACGGCTCGGGCGATGCTCAGGCGCTGGCGCTGACCGCCCGATAGTTTGGCGCCCCGGTCGCCGATGTTGGTGTCGTAGCCCGACGGACACTCCATGATGAAGTCGTGGGCGTTGGCGATTTTGGCCGCAGCGACGATCTCTTCGTGCGTCGCTCCCCGGCGTCCCATGGCGATGTTGTTTTCGATGGTGTCGTTGAACAGCACGGTATCTTGCGCAACGATGCTCATGTGGGCACGCAGGCTCTCCTGCGTGTAGTCACGGATCGAAACCCCGTCGATCAGGATGTCGCCGCCCGTAGTGTCGTAGAAGCGGGGGATCAGTTCGCTGAGGGTGGATTTGCCGCCGCCCGAAGGACCGACCAGAGCCACGGTTTCTCCCCGACGGATGTCGAACGAGATGCCGTCGATCACCTCCCGGCTGCCGTCGTAGGAGAAGTGTACATTGCGGAATTCGATCTTCTCGTGCAGGCCGTCCAACGTCTTGGCGTCGGGTTTGTCCTGGATTTCCGGTTCGGAATCGAGCACGTCGAAGATGCGTTCACCCGCAGCGATACCCTGGTTGATATTGGCGAACTGGTCGATGAACGAGCGCACGGGGCGGGTGATTTGCGAGAATACGGCGATGAAGCCGACGAATCCGCCGGCCGAAAGCGATCCGTTCATGACGAGCGAACCGCCGAAAACGATCAGTACCGCGACGGCCGTCAGGCCGAGAAATTCGCTCATCGGCGAAGCCAGCTGCTGGCGGCGCGCCATCGAGAGGGTCAGCCGGGCCAGATCGGCGTTCAGGTCGTAGAACTTCTGCTTGATATAATTCACGGCGTTGTAGCTCTTGATGACCTTGATGCCCGAAAGGGACTCGTCGAGCGTCGATACCAGCTCGCCCATGCGCTGCTGGCTCGTGCGGGCCGGGTGGCGCAGGCGTTTGACGATGCTGCCGATGATGAGGGCCACCACGGGCAGAAACAGCACCGAGAAGAGAGCCAGCTCCCACGATATGGCGACCATCATCACCGTATAGCCGATGATGAGGAACGGTTCGCGGAAAGCCACCTGCAAGGTGTTGGTGATGCAGAACTGCACCACGCCGACGTCCGAGGTGATTTTCGAGATGATGTCGCCCTTGCGCTGGTCGCTGAAATAGCCCACGTTCATGTCCACGACTTTGGAGAACATCTCGTTGCGCATGCGCTGCAGGGTGCGCGTGCGCATGTTCTCGACCGTCCATGCGCCCATGTAGCGGAACAGGTTGCTCAGCAGGCTCACGAAGATGGTGACGATGGCCAGCAGCAGCAGGACGTTTTCGGGGTTGTATTCGTTGAACAGGTGCGAATAGGTGAAGTTGAACAGCGCCGTCAGGTATTCCTGGTTGAACGCCAGCGGGGGGAGTTTCTCCACGTATACGAACGTGTAATCCGCATCGAACATCGTCTTGAGGATCGGCATGATCAGCAGGAACGTGAGCGAGTTGAACAGCGCGTAGAGCAGCGAGTAGAAGAAATAGGGAATTGCGTACTTCTGGATGGGTCGGGCGAAACCCAAGAGCCTCATGTATATTTTAAGCATTACGGGCGGATTATTTGCAGGTTATGTGATAATCGTGACAAAGATAGGAATAATAATGTGAAATTCGGAATTCCCGGCTTAAAAGTGCGAAGTTCCGGGGAGTTTAGAACCGAAAAAAACGAAGGGGCAGACATGCTGTCCGCCCCTTTTCAGGGTTCGTAACCCGTATCTTCCAGTAAATGCGCCTTGTCGTTGGCGGCGGCCACGGCCAGTTGGTCGCAGCGATTGTTCTCCACGGTGTCGGCATGCCCCTTGACCCAGACGAAGCGGACGTTGTGATGCCGGTACACGCGCAGGAAGCGCATCCACAGGTCGGGGTTTTTCTTACCGGCGAACCGCTTTTTCACCCAGCTGAAGAGCCAGCCTTTCGTCACGGCGTCCACGACGTATTTCGAATCGGAGTACACGGTGACGTCCGACCCGTCGAACTTGAGCGCCTCGAGTGCCACGCAGACAGCCATGAGCTCCATGCGGTTGTTGGTCGTCAGGCGGAATCCCTGCGACAGCTCCTTGCGGTGCTGTCCCGAAAGGAGTACCGCGCCGTAGCCTCCCGGCCCGGGGTTCCCGAGCGCCGAGCCGTCGGTATATATGGTGATTGTCGGCAAATCGTGTTGTCGTTAAACCCGGCCCTGCGGTGCGGGTATGGTTCGTCTGCGGCATGGCCGCGGTGGAAAGTACCTGTCCCGAACCCCGCAGGAATTCGGGACAAGGCATGTCCGTCCTTTTTACGAAAGGGCTTCCAGTTGCGCCTTGATGGCCGCGATCTTGGCCTCGGCGTCGGCCTGCTTGGCGCGCTCGTTGGCCACCACCTTCTCGGGGGCCGACTGCATGAA
>OGRY01001806.1_pt1 | contig 14838 bp, 11 predicted proteins | sample 1553551 | NCBI WGS metagenome assembly OGRY01 (sample SAMEA2580101, study PRJEB22360) | human gut metagenome | biome: human gut; feature: human-associated habitat; material: faeces | place: Denmark | collected 2008/2010
CATCAGATCGTGCGCGGCACGCTGAAGGAGGAGTGCTTCTTCTAAAAGAGACATGAGTAGTAATTATAAATTAAAGACTAGCGGATTACTTCAATGAGGTCTGGATGGATGGTCGCCATGGCAACGGCAATGATACCTTGTATAGCAATCACTACGCGACGATCACGGGCACCTTTTACTTTTAGAAAAACACCTTCTTGACCCTCGAAGTCGCCACCGGTGATACGGACTTTCGTACCTTTGGAGAGATTCAGTTCTTCGGGTTGGAAATAGAGAAGATGGTCATTGTAGGTACCGGCGACGGCTATGAAACGCTGCATATCATGGTCGGGAATGACTATTTTCCGACCGCTACGGGTATCGGTGATATATTGCAAATAAGCAACCATAGACTTGACACGCTTCACTTCGGAAGGACAAGCATGAATAAAAATTAGATTGTGAATGATAGGAACCAAAACACGGACTTTTTTCCCTTTCTTTATACTTATCTTATATTGCATAGGAACAAAACAGCCCAAGTTCTCTTTCGCAAGCAACCGCATAGCGTCAGTCTCTCGACGATAAGTGGCACGCATAGCGAACCATATTTCGGTCTCTTTTTCCACTTCCATTATACGATTATTTCAGAAAAGGACATTCTCCCGGGGCTTTGAACTTCTTACATACACTTGAAATTCAATCACTTGCGAGTACTTTATGTAATATACGGCAAGCTTTGTACTCTCTTGCCACGGTTTCTTGTAGTTACTCATTACCTATCTGGTAAGAAACTATAAACAAACGAATTATACTAAAAAAACGTGTTTTTAAACGTTCGTCTATTTGAACACTATTTTTGTATTCATTTTTTCAGTATCGAAACATAAAAGCAGACAGATAAAAAAGAGATTTTTATCCATAGATATCTATCTAGAAATTAATATATTAAGGTAGAAAGGCAAGAGTGCAAATCTTTTTTTTAATTAAACATTTTGCTATTATGAAAATACCCCTTATCTTTGCGTTCAAATAGACGAACGTTTTTTGAAACATCTCTCCTTAAACAAATTATCTCACTATAAGCCAACTGCTTACCTCTAAAAAGAAATTAAATTCCACAATTTATCTTATATTTGTAAGTTTACTAAATTTTTCGTCCATACCTTTGCAACATTTTATACAAATAAAAATCACTAAAATTAAAAAGATTATGAACTACGAAAACAAACAACAAGAAGAAAAAAAAAGAATTCAAAAAAAACAAAACGGGCAACAAGCAAATCTCTGACAATAGAGACCTTAAGTCAAACAGAGGACGAAAAAAGGAGAAACCCATACAAGGGATTGTTTTGAAACACTACGAATGCTTAAAGCTACTAATCACACTCTATCAAGATGGGGCAATGGGTATAAAAAAGGAGACATCACAAGTTGCATTAGCACGATATATAGACGACAAAAAACTATTAGGGAATATTCGAAATGGAATATTCATTCCATTGAAGTTCAGCACTATTCTAAAGGAAACAAACACCATCTGGAACGAAATGCTACGAGATAAATCCATTGGCATAAAATAGACAAGAAAACACACCATGAATTATTATACTCCAACCTAATCGGCAAACACTCTACCTTCGGGCCGACAAACAATTTATAAACTTTAAAATCATTATAATATGAAGAAGTTGAAAAGCCCGGCGTCACAAAGTGAAGCCATGAAACTGAGATGGAAAAAACGGATCGTCTTCGAGAAAGGATACACCGAGTCGTGCGCCGAATGGATGGCAGAACGACTTGAAGCACTCCTGGACCATATGCAATATGGACATGCGACGGTAGCTTACCGAAAACAAAACGGGAGTTTCCAACTGGTAAAAGCAACATTGATTTACTACGAAGCGGAGTTCCGTAAGAAGTATGATCCCACAAAAATAGAAGGCGCAGTAGTCTACTGGAATGTGGACGAACAACGATGGATGACATTCCAGGTGGAGAACTTCATGGAGTGGAGACCGATCGTATAGGGTGCCACCACAGATTACACGGATTTTCACGGATGAATTATTTATACTTTGAGGAATCAAGTGAAAACGTCTTTGGAAATCCGGAGTAATTTGTGGTAAATGTATTATTGAAAGTACAAACAACTAATCTAAAAAAACAAATATGGCAATAGCATACGACGGGATCAATTATTTTCCGGTGGGCGTAAACTTCATGGAAGAGAACGCAATGGAAGTGATAGAAGCAAAATATGGAATAAAAGGGTCGGCAATTGTGCTGAAACTGATGTGTAAGATTTACAAGGAGGGATACTACATACGATGGGATGAAGAACAATGCCTGATTTTCGCAAACAAAGCAGGAAGAGAGGTGCAGGCAGAAGAGGTGCAGGGGATCATCGAGATTCTGTTCACCAAAGGAATACTGGACAGAAACAGTTATCAGGAAAACGGAATACTGACTTCGGAAAGTATACAGAAAGTATGGATGGAAGCGACAAAGCGAAGGAAAAGAGAGTTGTCGGAGCTCCCTTACCTGATGGTGAAACCGGAAAAAGAAAATGGAAAAGCCGACACTCCCCCGGCACTGCAAGAAATTCAGCAACCAGAGCTGTTCAAAAAGGAAAAAACACCTGTTAACCCGAAAAATGTAGTACATCATGTAGCCGTTAACGCAAAAAATGCATGCAATTCCGGACAAAGTAAAGTAAAAGAAAATAAAGCAGAGGAAAATAAAGAATTCCCCCCCTCAGTTCCCCCCAAAGGGGAGGGAGAAGAGCGGAAGGAGGATTCTGCTTATCTCCCGATACCGGGATACGCCTTCAATACAATGACGCACAATTACTCGGGACTGATGGACACGCTAAAGAGATTAAGCATTACCGACACCGGGGAAGTAAACTCCATACTCAGGCTGTCGGACTATGGGAGGAAGGGAACGACGGTATGGAAACTGATTGCCAACACTTGCTGGAGCGACATCGGAGCCAAAGGAAGATACCTGATAGCGGCGCTAAACAAGACGAAAAGAAGGTAGCAGAGAGTGTCAGTCCCCTATTTGTAGTTGACAAAAAAGCAAGTATACAGGCTTTTGACCAGAAAGGGATTCAGCGAAACAAAGAAGTAAAAAGTGTGCTTAACGAACTAAAACACAGTGTTTTTAAAGCACAAGATTTCTCTCGCCCAAAGCTTTGTTTTAACGCTACGTTAAAGCTTGTTCTTTAAATGCAAATAGCAAGTGTTTTCAATGCAAAAGGCTTGTTATTTGCACACAAGAATAAAATAACGGAGAAATGGCGTTAACAATGTTAATTGAGAAACACTCTACAAACAAAAAGAAATCTCTGTCATTCTAAAATCAAAAGTACAAATAGCCGTAATCAAATTCCCAATATATTGTGAATTTCATGATGAAGGTACATAACTCAAGCCACAAAAAGCTCAAATTCACAATATATTGGGAATTTCCTTGCTTATCAAACAAATACTTAGTATTTTTGTTTCAAATTCACAATATATTGGGAATATGAAACAAATTGGAATACAGATTCGCCAACGAAGAAAAATGTTGGGTATAAATCAGCAAACACTTGCCGATTTAGCACAAATCAGTATCAATACTATAACAAAAATTGAAAATGGAGAAATAAATATTAATTTTCAAAAGCTCTATGCCATATTGGAGGTATTAGGATTAGAACTTTCTCTGAAAATTAAAAATAAGGAGGGATATCTATGAGACAAGGAGTCGTATACTTGAATAAAGAACGGGTAGGCATTATTACGGAATTATCTTCTAACGAATATAAATTTCGCTATGATGACGAATATTTCAATGATCCATCAAAGCCCTCCATAAGCCTGACATTGACAAAACAACAACAGGAATATACTTCCCATTATCTATTTCCTTTTTTTGCCAACATGCTGTCAGAAGGGCACAACCGCATCGTTCAGGCAAGATTATTGCAGATTGATGAAAAAGATGATTTTGGTATTTTATTAGCTACAGCACATACCGACACGGCTGGGGCTGTAACCATAAAACCTCTCGACTATGATTGAATTAACTTGCTGTCCTTCTACTTTACAAAAGGGATTCTCAACCTATTCGCCTGTTGCATTGAAAGAGCTGTTCAATAGCCAAAAGGTAAACCATATACTGCCATACAATGGCATGGACAATAATGAAACGGAACAAAAAGAATTTCAGGATAACAACACATGTCTATATCCGGAGCTCAACAAAAATACTCTCTTGTAGTAGATAATGGGCAAATGAGACTATCACTGGAACAGGAGCAAGCCACATTGTTACTTAAAACCAAACTTTCTGAATATGCCAACAAAGAGATAAGTCCGGCCAATGAACACTTAACCATGCAAATAGCCTCGCAAGTTTACAATATTCCTACAGCAGCCAATGGGCTCTGTTTTTTTCAAAATGATGAACCTGCCTATATCACACGACGTTTTGACATTGCACCCAATGGAAGAAAATTCAGAAAAGAAGATTTTGCTTCTTTAGCCGGAATATCAAAGGGGAATAAAGGTCCCAACTACAAATATGATGTATTAAGTTATGAAGAGATGGCGGATATTATCAAACAGTACGTCTCAGCATCATCTGTAGAGGTTCTAAAATTCTTTCGATTAGTTATTTTCAACTTCCTTTTTTCAAATGGAGATGCTCATGCTAAAAATTTCTCTTTGTTAGAAACTCCTTCTGGAGATTTTATACTTGCTCCGGCATATGATTTGCTAAATACCAGACTGCATATTTTTGATGATCATGTATTTGCTTTACAACGTGGCTTGTTTAAAGAGAATACGTTAAACGGAAATGACGGTGCGGTTACAGGAAAAGAATTCATAGAATTTGGTATCCGCATCGGCATTCCCCCCAAAAGAGTTCATAAAGAGCTAATAAGCTTTTGCCAAAAGGCAGAACAAGTACAAGATTTAGTCGAAAAATCATTTTTACCGAATCAATTAAAGAAACAATATTTACTCCATTACCAAATGAGAAAAGATTCCTATCTTTCGGTAGGCATTCTCACATAAAATTATACCAGTTTCTTTTTCTTCCTGTAGTTTTCACGAAACTCTTTGGGCGAACATTCTTTCTTTTTCTTGAAGATCCGATTGAAATTAGAAAGATTATTAAACCCGCATTCATAACAGATTTCAGCAATAGACATAGTAGAATCAACCAGCAGGCGGGCAGCAAACCCCAAACGAATGTCAATGATATAGTCCGAAAGATTCTTACCGGTACGCAATTTAAAGAAGCGACTGAAAGATACCGGAGTCATTCCTACCATATCGGCCAGCTGATTCAGGCGGATCTCTTCCTGATAATGGGCATTAATATATTCCTGCACTTTCTGCACACGGCGGCTATCCGAATGAATGCCGATTTTCGCGAAGGAAGAACTTGACAACGTACGGGCCTCTTCATTGAAAAGTGACAGTTCATAAAGTATGGTCAAGAACTTGATGACAGCATAAAACCCCTGTTTCTCGGATGCCAGCGTATCGAGAAGGGGATAAATTTTCAGGATGGCGGACATCGGAAAACAAAGACCTTTCTGAGCTTTCTCAAGCATATCACGAATAGAATCGAACTGATTCTTATTGATAAAACTTTTGAAGAAAAGATCGGAAGAGAACTGAATCGTTATTTCACGGATCTCTTTCGAATGACAATCATGTTGTTCCCATACATGTTCCAGATCTTTTCCGGTAATCAGAACCAAATCATAATCACTGATCACTTCTGCCGAATCACCGACGATCCGTCGCACACCGGCTGCTTTCTCCGTAAAGTTCAGCTCAAATTCGGCATGATTGTGAATGGGATAAGTAAACTCCGTTTTATACCGTTCGGCAATGTAGAAACAATCCTTATCGGACAACGGAGTGATCTCCCGAATAATGTTGCTTTGTAGTGCATTCATAGCTAATATAGTATTATTAGCCACAAATATAACACACTTTTTTAATTTCTTCTATTCCACTCCCGAAAATCTTCTCCCGTAGGATTCTGGAATACGCGCAAACCAAATTCCGGAACAATGGCAAGCAGATGATCGAATACATCGGCCTGAATTCCTTCGTAAGGTACCCACTCTTTCACAGCAGAAAAAAAGTAAAGTTCGACCGGAATACCTTGTTCGGTGGGCTGAAGATATCGTACCATACAAGTGAGGTTCTTATTGACATCGGGAAGACTTTTCAAGTAGTTGGTCAGATAGGCACGGAATACTCCGAGATTGGTCTGACGTCGCCCATTGACCAAAATAGAGTTGTCTATGTGATGTTCTTTATTATACTCTTTCACCACCTGCTCGGTCTGCTCCACATAATCGGTCAACAATTGGATTTTCTTATATTTAGCCAACATTTCGGGGGTACAGAATCTTACACTGTTCATATCGATATTGATAGAACGCTTCACACGCCGTCCACCGGACTCTTGCATACCCCGCCAATTCTGAAAAGAATCGCTGACCAGCAGATAGGGAGGGATGGTAGTGATGGTATTGTCCCAATTGCGCACCTTCACCGTATTGAGCGTCACTTCAATCACCGTACCGTCGGCTCCGTATTTGGGCATAGCAATCCAGTCACCTACTTTCAGCATATTATTTGCAGAAAGTTGAATGCCGGACACAAATCCCATGATACTGTCTTTAAACACCAACATCAGGATGGCAGCCGAAGCACCAAGCCCGGTGAGCAATACCATCGGAGATTTATCTATCAATACACTGATAACAACAATTCCTCCAATGAAAAATAGTATCACTTGTGCCGTTTGCAACAAACCTTTCAATGGTCGATCACGAAACTGTTCTCGCTCACTGTATACATGATAAACAGCCGACAGAAATGCACTGATAAAACGCAGAAAAACCGCAATGATATAAATCATGCAGATACGACGGATAAAATCGAGGGCACTTACATTCGGAATTGCCAAAGGAATCAACACATAAATAATGATGGGGGGGACAAGGTGACTGAGGTAAATCAAAACTTTACGGTCGAACACAATATCATCCCAGGTTGCTTTGGTCTTTTTCACTAGTTTAGCAACTACTCTTAAAAGAATGTTACGACAAATAAGATCGGCTAAAAAGGCAATGCCAATAATCAGTAGCAGTGTCATAATGGGACCTACTTCACTGGAGTCAAATCCCCAGGAAACGAATAAGTCATTTATTTTTTCGGTTATCTGTTCCATATAAAAACTCTTTTATGTCTTCTTTCAACCATTGATAAAGGTATAAATCTTTGTAAGCACTATTTTTGCGAAGCATTACCTCCACATTGACCTGACTGTTTTGATAACAAGTCAGTTCATTATGAAATTGTTCGTCATGTTCCGCCAATTTTTTGATTTCTTGTTCCCGTTCGCGTCGCAGGGCTGTACAAACGGGAGTCAATACTTTCATCACGACATTGTCCATGATGTGATGCCCCTGAATAAACAGATATGTTGTATCAGGAAGCACTCCAAGTCCTTTTAATTCGACCGATAACTTATCGACCTCTTCGATACCTTGTGGAAAACGCGTGGATAACTCAGAAAGTTTAGACGTTACCGAACGCCTCACTGCCTCCAAAGAACGTTCCGGATGCCTCAAGCTGACATCGTGCAAACGAACACAGGCATTAAATTCACTCATAGTAAACGTATAAGTATCATGACGACGATAAAACCAGACAGACCACAGGAAAAGCGGATAAGCAATCTGAGAGTATCGTTTCATAAACTCATTGAAGTCAATCAGGTGTCTGTCGTTCAAAGTGGCTTGCACACAGACCTCATGCAAGCTATCGGCATAACAATGATAGTTTTCAATAGCATAAGCATAGGTCTGAAAAATATATCTATTACGATTAATTTTACGTGAAGTAGCAGTAGCTCCTTGCAACAAAAAGTCATAATCGCTATCCACACAGGCAATCAGACTTTTGCCTAACTCGGCCGTATTAAGGGTATTCATCAGTACCATTTTCTTGCCTTTAGCCAAAGATGTAGCCGAAGGAAGCATCACCTGAAAATAATGTTCTTCGTCCTCAAACTCCTCAAGCAGTGTACGCCAGAAAGCTACATCGTCATAACTCTCAACATAAGCTACAATCCGGCGGCGCGCCTTTTTAGAGTATAACTTATGAGCAGCATTGAAATAGGAAGAAGTCAGATTGTCTTTGAGACTGATTGCCATAGGTCGTGTTTTAGTTAAATGCTACTTATAGCTGGTTGCAATATCACTTACTTCGGTCACAGCATCGAGCCATCCTTCCATGATCACTGCAGGAGAATGTGTCGTTAGTATAATCTGCACATTCGGATTCAGTTCACGGATCATCGATATCAGCTTTTGCTGCCATTCGATATGCAAAGAAGCTTCGGGCTCGTCCATGAACAATACGCAATGGGCATTATCCTGTACAAGTACAGTAAGCAGAATAACTAACATCTGCTTTTCACCGGAAGAAAGTTTATAAGGAAACAGAAGTTCACCATCCTGATAGAAAGCAATATCATTGCGTCTACGGTCTATTTTTTTACGGGTATAGCTGAATAGTTCGTCAACCATGTCTTGAAAACGACGTTTAGCAATGGAAAGCGTGGCTGCTTTACTACGTTCTTCCTCGTTATTGCTGCTCAACAGCTCGATCATCTTATTGCCTATATTGACTTGATAATCCAGATAACGGCGCTGCAACAGATAGAGTTGCCAGTCGAGTTCGGACTTTACATTCTTATCTGCCATACGGGCTGTGAAATCCCCCATAATAAGCGGACGATCGTAACTACGGATAACATCATAAGGAATGTAAGTAGCTTCGGGATTGTCGAAAAAGATATGTACTCCGTTTTTTTCATCACTCTTCACTTCACCCGACAGTTGCTCGAGATACCCGACCGATCGATTCAGGATAGTGGTTTTTCCAACTCCATTGATTCCGGATAGTATATTGACATCCGGACGAAGGTCCCAGACTATATTGAAACGGTCCCATAATCCGTCTATTTCAATTCGTTTGATATAATTGGCTGATAGTTCCATAAATGGTTGCATTTAAATTAAACAAATATAGAAAATTCAAACGATAAATTGGTTACTTTTGCATCAGTTTTCAATAAAGGTAACATTTTCGGTATGGAGATTGATAAGAATCTGAAAGGACACGCATTGGCATTTACAGCCAACGTGATGTGGGGGCTGATGTCCCCCATCGGTAAATCGGCATTGGCAGAGTTCTCAGCGCTTTCGGTAACCACCTTCCGCATGGTAGGTGCCGCAGCAGCTTTCTGGATACTTTCCGCTTTCTGCAAACAAGAGCAGGTAGGACACCGTGACATGGTGAAGATTTTTTTTGCTTCTCTGTTTGCCCTTGTTTTCAATCAGGGGATATTTATATTCGGATTGTCTCTCACTTCTCCGATAGACGCATCTATCGTAACAACAACTTCACCTATCATCACCATGATTGTGGCAGCTATCTATCTGAAAGAACCGGTTACCAACAAAAAGGTTTTGGGCATCTTTATCGGAGCAATGGGAGCGTTAATCTTAATTCTAAGCAGTCAGGCAGTAAGTGCAGGAGGAGGAAGCATTTGGGGAGATTTACTTTGCATGATTGCGCAACTTAGCTTCTCCATCTATTTAACCGTATTCAAAGGGTTATCCCAACGCTATTCGGCCATCACGATTAATAAGTGGATGTTTATCTATGCATCCATCTGTTATATTCCTTTCTCATACCAGGATATAGCAAGCATTAAATGGGACAGCATTTCGACAGCCGCCATCTATCAAGTACTTTATGTGGTACTATGTGGAAGTTTCATTGCTTACATCTGCATCATGACCGCGCAAAAACTAATGCGCCCTACAGTAGTAAGCATGTACAATTATGTACAGCCTATTGTTGCTTCTATTGCTGCTATTTTAATGGGAATCGGAAGCTTCGGCTGGGAAAAAGGAATCGCCATTACACTTGTGTTTCTGGGTGTGTATATTGTGACGCAGAGTAAGTCTAAGGCGGATTTTGAGAAGGCGGGAAAGGAGTTGTAGAAGTTTCCTCATACCGATAAAATAGAGAAAAGCATCAATGGGGATGTGTCGAAACCCTCATAAATTTAGAAGGGGGGACACATTCCCATTGATACTTTTCTTCTATAGATTCAGCTATCTTTAGTTAGCCAGAATCGTTATCTCCGCACCGGACGCAAAATCCTGTCCATTCTGTTCGCTTAAAGCCGTGAAACGGATATAACGTGCCTTCACCGGTTTGTCAAACAAGACTCTCTTTTCTTTGGAGTCCCTTGCGAACGTTCCTTTATTAACAGGCTCTCCCCATTCTTTTCCATCCATGCTGACCTGAATAGAGTAATCCTTGATATTACCGTTTCCTCCATTCTGTCGTGGCAGGTAAGTAAAGCCTTTGATTTCCTTGACTTCACCGGCATCCAGATCTACCCAATGCGGGTATTTGGCAACTGTCACCGAATACATGGTATGCCAGATGGTATTCGGATCACCATCAGTCAGATGAGAAGCATCGCCTTCACCCGATTCCTGACTACTGGCGTATACGACTTGCGTCTGAATGCTTTCTATTTTCTCAAACTTCATCGTGCTGCTGATATCCTTACTATCCTTATACCATGCCTTGATCGTACCTCCGTTACGCATAGGGACAGGCTCTGTGTATTCCTGCACTTTCTTACTTCCGTCAATGCTATAACAAATGACAGCATCTTTCTTTGCCGAAGTCAATTCGACCATTCCGGCAGGGGTGCGTGTGATAGACAGAGGAAGATCTCCCGCAGGAGCAACATTGGCAACGACACTCAGTTCCTTACCGGCAGGACGAATGATGAAGCCCATGCTGTGCTGATTGGCAAACACACGGTCGTGTACGAGAGGACCTCCCTGACCACAACTGTTACCACCCAGACCGGTCACTGCACAATCCAAATGCAGATAGGTATCGCCTGCCTTCGGCAACTGATAAGGATGGGAAGCCAAAATCAAGTCGAGAGCCGAGTACTGAAGTGCCGAAGCCGAAAGACGGTCGGTAGCTACGAAGACAGCTCCATTCCCTGCCTGATTGGTCAATGCACACCAGCGAACATCTTCGTGATTGCCCATATCCTGAGGTTTCGGGAAGTTTACGAACTCACCTGCTACGCTATTCGTATACTGTTCGATAAACTGTCCGCTCTTACGGTCGGCATAGTTATCTATCGGTCCGCGTCCATAGTAAGTGAAGTTACTGTATTGTTGTGGAACTTTCATCACATAACCCAAACGTGGCAGAACCAAACTCGAACGATTGGAAGTAATGCTGGACTGCAATTCGATAGAACCGTCCGGATACACTGTCCATATCTGGTTAGTGACAAATTTAAAGTCATTGCTACCGAATTTTCTGTCGGTCAGTTCTTCGATGCTATTCTTACCGGAGCTTGTACCACCCTTAATGCGTGCGGCATTCGGTGCCTGAGATTCTACCGTAAAACTCAATACCAAAGTGCCATTGCCTTTATTCAGTACTTTATATTCAGTTGCTTTATGAATCAGATTGTGCAAACCATGTTCGAACCAGGGGGCATAGAACCAGTTATCATTGTTTGTAAAAGCACGGAGAGCATCGAGCTTCGGACCGTTGCCATCGGCGATAACAGTCTCGTTGCCATACTTCAGACTGTAGATACTTCCGGTTTGCGGGTCAAATATGGCTTCAAAGTCAGCTCCCTTTATAAGGATGCGCTTCGTATCCTTGTCCAGTACGAATCCATCCAGTTTTGCTGCACCGGCAGTTACTTCACTGATGGACGGGCGGTCTGTAGCCTCCTTTATCAAAATCTGTTCCTCTGCCATCGGAAAGCCTTTGGCAGCCCAAGGTCTTTGATCTTTCAGTATAAACTGTAGTTTCATAAAGTACTCAGCATCTTTCTTAAGAGAGGCATGATCATACGGCAGAGTGATCTGTGCACGTTGGCGTGGAGCTATATTGATATCCATCGGTTTACCGGTCATTATCGGTTTACCGTCTTCATAAAGCGAATATACCAACTGGTAATCTTCCGCCAAGTTCTTAAAGTAGTACTTATTGAAGATCTCAAATACCCCCTTTTCTGTATCTATTGCCTTTACGCCGATGTGCTGATATACCTTTTTCACTTCATAGTACTGAGGCTTCGGTTCAAGGTCACCAAACACGATGCCGTTCATTACAAACTGACCATCATTGGGAGTATCGCCAAAGTCTCCGCCGTAAGCCAGATAACGGACACCTGTCTTCGGGTCATAATTGTACATAGACTGGTCTACCCAATCCCAAATGGCACCTCCACAGAAGAAATTGGTCGACTCCATAGCTTCCCAGTAATCTATCAGATTACCGCAGGCATTCCCCATTGAATGGGCATATTCGGATATATGGAACGGATACTTGATATCATATTTCCCCTGCACGGCCCCACGTACCCAGCCGATAGACGGATATTGGTTGGAACCCATATCTACAATGTCATTATTACGCTCATATTGCACAGGACGGGAAGTATCAAACTTCTTCAAAGCATCATAAGCCGCCACAAAGTTCTTGCCCGGTCCGGCTTCATTGCCCAACGACCAGATAACGATAGAAGGATTGTTGACATTGGCACGCACCATTTCCATCACACGTGCCACGTGCGCATTTTTCCATTCCACCGGATGAGAGAGGGAGGCAGCACCATAATAATATTCGTGCGATTCTATATTCGCCTCATCTTCGAGATAAATACCGTATTTGTTGCACAGGAAATACCAATACGGATCATCCGGATAATGTGAATTACGTACATGATTGATGTTGGCACGCTTCATCAACATAATCTCTTTCTCCATCATCTCACGGGTTATGGCGTGCCCTACTCCCGGATTGGATTCATGTCGGTTCACCCCTTTCAGTTTGACCGTCTTTCCGTTCACATAATAATAACGTCCGGCAAGTCCGAATTCATCTTCGGAAGCAGGAGTATCCTTAATCTCCACTTTGCGGAAACCGACAATGGTGGAAACCATTTCAACGGTTCTGTTCTTCTTATCCTTCAATTCGGCTACCAACGTGTAGCGATACGGAAATTCAGCCGACCACTTATTAGGAGCCTTTACCTTAAGAACAGTCTGAACACTACCGGTTTCATTCGGAGCGATTTTGTCGATCACAGGAGATAAGAATCCATCTACCAAGGTATTCTCATCAGAGTACAATTTATTGGCATATAAAGAGTAATATACCTTGTAGTCTTTGATGGCTTTCTTATCCAGATTACGGATTTCGGCATTGACAGTCAGAGAACCGTCCGTATAAGTCGCATCCAAATCGGGTGTGGCAACCAAGTCACGGAAATGAACTTTGGGAACCGAGTACAAGGCAACCGTACGGAAGATGCCCGGCAGACGGAACATATCCTGCGCTTCGAGGAAGGAACCGTCCGAACTACGATACACTTCGGCGGCTACGGTGTTCTTGCCTTTCTGTAAATAGGGAGTGATATTGAAATTAGCGGTATTACGCGAATTCTTGGAAAAACCTACGTACTGACCGTTGATCCACAGATAGAAGAATGAATCGACACCATCGAAGCTGATAAAGACTTCGCGTCCGTCCCAGTCCTGCGGGATTTCGAAATCACGGCGGAAGGAACCTACTTCGTTCCGATCCTTGTAAGTAGTCCAGTTGGCAGGAGGAGTACGCATCACGCCTCCGCGCCAGTCATCCACCTTCACGCTGTGCTGGAAGATTACCGGTTGGTTGACGTAGATAGGCGTTCCGTACTTCTGGCTTCCGTCCTTTTGAATGCCATAAATATTCCAGCTTGAAGGCACGGGAATCGCATCCCATGAGCTGACATCATACTCAGTCTGATAGAAATCTTTGGGGCGGGAGTCGGGGTCGGGTGCCCAGTGAAACTTCCAGTCACCGTCAAGTGACTGCCAATACTTACTGTTTTCCGGCAATACCTTGCGGGCATTATCCAAATGCTGGAACGGAAAGAAATAAGCATGCGGCTGCTCTTTGTTGAGCGCCAGGTTTTCGGGAGATTCCCACTCTTTTCCTGTAGGAGCATTCACCGAACCATAGGTGAATCCTTCTAACGGTTGGTCTGCAAAGCTCTGTATTGACAAACTACAACACAAAAGCCCGGTTAATAAGGTTTTGTTCATCAGGTGTTAAAGTTAACAATTGGTTATTAATTAGGGTATAGTTATCGGGGGTAAATGTTCGGTCGTTTTTCTAATCCATCACTGTTTCTGCTTTATCATCGTTTTAATTCGTCAAAATAGGTATCCAGCAGGCTCTTAGCAGCGATAAACGAAGTAAGATTTCCCTGCAGCACTTGTTGTTCCTTCTCCTGAAGCATCGCTTCAATCCGAGGATTGTGATAGAAGCTATCACGGAGCTGTTCATTGATCGTTTCGTACATCCAGTACTTGCTCTGTTCATTACGGCGATAGTCAAAATAACCGTTCTTCTTCACGAAATCGATATATTCATACACCATGTCCCAGATTTCCTTCACGCCGATATTATAAAAACCGGAGTAAGTCAGCACCTTCGGAATCCATCCCGATTCGGGAGCCGGAAACAGATGCAGCGCATTACGGAACTGACTGGCAGCCAACTTGGCAGGTTCCAGATTATCTCCGTCGGCTTTGTTGATGACAATATCGTCCGCCATCTCCATGATTCCTCGTTTGATGCCTTGCAATTCATCTCCCGTACCTGCCAACTGAATCAGCAGGAAGAAATCTACCATAGAATGAACAGC
>OGRY01001819.1_pt1 | contig 14726 bp, 15 predicted proteins | sample 1553551 | NCBI WGS metagenome assembly OGRY01 (sample SAMEA2580101, study PRJEB22360) | human gut metagenome | biome: human gut; feature: human-associated habitat; material: faeces | place: Denmark | collected 2008/2010
TCATAACCCGGAGGTCGTAGGTTCGAGTCCTGCCTCCGCAACCATAAAAGCAGCCGTTTTCACTAGAAAACGGCTGCTTTTCTAACTTTTTGGTGGTTACAAAAGTTACAGACCCTACGACTTGGGGTTTATTTGGGGTTTACGCCAGTGGTGGACAGCGTTTTTCTAACTTTTTGGCCGAAAATGATTTTTGGGGTAAAACAACACTTTGGGGAGAAAGTTCCGGAAAGTTTCATTCAAAATGGTAAAACACCATTTTCATTATATAATTCTGTGGAATACTCTGAATATTCTCGACTTTTTGATATCCTTGAGTGATGGAATCTCGAACCTTGACCGCAATGAGATTACGCAAGTCCCCTCAAATTTGTCCTCTTACCAGAGACTTCGCTGAGTTTGGCAACCTAACCTGAAGGATAAGAGGCCGGGCAAAGTGCCTGCCTAGAGAGAAGTTTCTCTGCCTTAAAATAGAAAAATAGGACCCAAGCGGCCTCAAAAACTGCTTGTGTCCTATGTATTTTAAGCTCCACGGAATTTACTCCTGAGTTTACTTCCTTTGGGCTTGCTGTCTCTTCCTGCAAACACACCGGCACGAACATCAGCGGCCCTGGCCTTTGCAATGGCAATCTGATGTGCGTAAATCATTGCTGTGGTCGTTGCGTTTGCGTGTCCAAGTTCATTTGCTGTGGTGACCAGATCAACACCATTGGCAATCATTGTGGAAGCAGCGGTGTGCCGAAATGCGTGGGGGTGGATATGGGGCAGTCCATTGTCCCGGCTGAAGTTATTCAGCCATCTGGTAATGCTGTCAGGATGAAGCCATTCCCCGTTATCTTTGGTGAATACCATTCCGGTTTCTTTCCAGTCCGACCCCTGCTTGAGACGCATCCGCATCTGCTCCAGCTTCCACTCTTTTAGAAGTTCCACGCACTGAGGAGCGAGTTTCAACGCGCGAACCTTGCCGGTTTTGGTAGGGCCAAGGTAAATGCCGGTTTTCTTTGTATACTGAAGCCGCGCCGGTTGTCAAGCGCATCTTTGACCTCTGCATCGACGGCAAAGGTCCGGAGCAGATTTCCCGGATTCTTGAGCGCGATCAGGTTCTTACGACCAAGGCTTTGTATGCCAGCCGCAAGGGAAAGCCGCTGCCCAAGAATCCGTATGGATGGAAGGATCAATCCATTGTCGGGATTCTGGAACGGCAGGAATACACCGGCTGCACCTGTAACTTCAAGGCCTACTCCAAGTCCTACAAGCTGAAAAAGCGGATTCCCAACAATCCGGAGGATATGTTCATCGTACCGGATACACAGGAGGCAATCGTGTCTCAGGCACAATGGGACAGAGTGCAGGAGCTGCGCAAAAACAAGCGCCGCCCCGCAAAAGCGGAACGGCAGGGATTGTTCTCCGGGCTGCTGTATTGCGCAGACTGCGGCGGCAAGCTCCATTTTGCCACCTGCAAGAGCTTTGAGGGCAAACAGGATCACTACGTCTGCTCCAAATACAAGAGTGGGCGCGGCGATTGCTCGGCGCATTATATCCGCGAGGATGTGCTGCGGGAGTTGGTGCTGGAACGAATTCAGGCGGTCAATGAGTACATCCGTGGTGATGTGGAGGGCTTTCAGGAGGAATGGCTGCATTACCGCCGCGCCGATCAGGAACGGGACATCCGGGAAGATCAGAAGCGCGTGGAGCAGGCAAGAAAGCGCCTTGCAAACCTTGATGTGGTCATGTCCCGGCTCTATGAGGATTACGCCCTCGGTGAGATCAGCAAGGAAAGGTATAAGAAAATGACGGCGGATTATGAAGCGGAGCTGGAACGGTTAAAGCTCGAAATTGAAACAACGGAAGAATGGGTCGAGCAGCGGCAGACAATGGGCGACGATCTGGACGCTTTCATTGCGCTGACGAAAAAGTATGTGGATGTCACGGAGCTGACGCAGACAATCGTCAACGAGTATATCAAGAAGATCATCATCCACGCACCGGACAAGTCTGGCGGCAAGCGCAGACAGAAGGTGGAGATCATCTTCAACTTCGTGGACGAGGTGGAAATCCCCGTACTGGCAGAACCCATGATTTCCTGTACAGTTTTTGCTCATAGCGACCGATAGGCTCAAATCCTTTTCCCTCTAGACAGTCAACACTTCTTTGTAAAGAAAAAGCCCTCCTGGTCATTAGAAAAAGGCCATGAGGGCGTGACGGTATTATTGAGTGCATCAATGACGGCACAGTTGTGGTTAAACAATCCGAGGCGTAATAAGGCGCAAACGGATGCTGATATTTCATCCAACGGAGTACTATCTGCAACCTTTTTGCGGCAATGGATGGATATCTGGAGCTTGATGCTGGAAACATCGCTGCTTGCGGATTCGGGTTGTTTTGCGACTTGCGGACAGTCCAAACAATATGACTCTGAGTGCATCGGGTGTAGCTCGTCGTCAGATTCAGGGTAAAACCTTTATACTTTATCCTCGGTGGAGAGTTTGTCTGCCTTTTGAATACATTGTTTCGCGTATTCAAACCTTTTCAAGGCAACCGCCACGACAAGGGCGTCGATGAGAGCCAACTGGGCGATGCGGGAAGTCATAGCCACACCGGAGCACTCGGTTTCTTTGGCGTAGGTAATCAAGCAAATGTCTGCTACGCGGGTGATTGGAGTTCTCTGCATACCGGTGATGCAGATTGTAACAGCCCCTTTCTCGCGAGCTCGCTCCAGCATTTGAATGGTGGCCTTTGTGCTGCCAGAGTGTGAAATGGCAATGGCGACATCGCCAACCCCCAACATGGCCGAATGAATCAGCGAATCCATTTTATCCAATCCGACCCGTACATCCATTCCGATGCGTAGGAAACGGTAACTGGCATCTTGTGCAATGGCTCGTGTATTGCCACAGGCAAAGAATTCAATACGCTTGGCAAAGGTAATGCGGTTGACGGCTTGAGCGAAATTTTCACTGCCGATTTGCTTGAGAGTTGTTTGCAGTGCGAGAATTTCGTGGGAAAAGACCTTTTCGAGGATCATAGCCTCTGTATCGGAAGGCGACATATCCTCCATAATGACCCGAGTTCCAAGATCGCTTTCGGAAGCCAGGCTAATCTTCATTTCGTTAAATCCCGTATACCCGATACTCTTGCAGAAACGAACAACGCTGGCTTCACTGACACCGCAGGTTTCGGCCAATTGAAGTACCGTCATATAAATGGCGGCCTCCGGATTACTTAGAATATAGTCTGCAACTTTTTTTGACACTTTGGACAGCATGTCATAATAATATTCAATCCGTTTCAGACAAGGGGTATCTTTTCCGGTAGGAAGTGATGCAGTATTCATATTGAGGTGTGCCTCCTTATTCAGGAAAGTCAGCTGAGAGAAATCTGAGTCGATCAATGTTTTACCAAAAGGCTTCTGTGCCCCCAAATTCACACATTGACGGGCATGAGAATAAATCGAATTTTATGTATTATACCTAATTTATCTCTGTTTTTCAAGGAGAACAGCTCCCGGTTTTGAACAGGTGACGGAAATGTCCGCTGTCCGCCACGGTATTTCTTCAAATGCTGCAAGAAGATGGTAAGCGTTGTGAGTATCTACCATTTTCTTGCAATTGGCCATCATTTTAGAAAGGGGAGCTTGGGTTTCCTGAGCAGAGATCAGGGGATTGATTTGTAGGGTGCAGACAACTCATACTATTTCCTGATTAAAATCTTAATTTTAATCAGGAAGGCATCGCCTGACGGCGCTGCCTGTTTTGTGATTTATAAGGAAAGAAATCACAAAACAAGTCTCATATGAACTCCATGCCCTTCAGGCAATTAATACTAATTCTTAATTAAAGACTTTAATTATCCAATCTCTGCCGGTAATGCTAGAAATGGCATTGTTAGACAAGGAGCAGATGGTATCACACAGGCGGTCAACAACTTTTTCCAATGTGGCGAAAACCTCGTTACGGAATCCGCGCTTTCGGATCTCTTTCCATATTTGTTCAATGGGATTCATCTCGGGCGTATACGGAGGGATGTGGAAAAGAATGATATTCTCTGGTAATTCCAGTCCACCGGATTTGTGCCACGCAGCACCATCACAGCAGAGCAAAATTATGTCGTCGGAAAATCGTTCAGATAATTTCTTGAGAAAAATGTTCATGCACACTGTATTGCAATAGGGCATGACAAGAAAGTATCCGTCACCGGTCAACGGCTCTACCGCTCCATAGGCATAGCGATACTCCCGGATGTGGTGACAGGGTACACTGGGACGTATCCCTTCCTGACACCAGCAGTATTTGGGCTTGTTAATTCGACCAAATCCAGCTTCATCCTGGAACATCAGGCGGATTTTCTTCCCGCTGTGGATAACTTCCCAGTTCTTTTACGGTGTCGTTAATTTTTTTGAGGCCGCGATTTCTTCTTCGCCGGCCTTTTGGGGGTGTCTGCTGCGGGGCATGATCTTACGCCATCCATGACGATGCAGAACAAAGTATATTTGACCATTGCTGACTGGATGGTCTACTGCACTTTGATATGCTTTCGCGATTTCGCTGATTTCTACCAGCTCGCCCTTTTCCGCACGCGCTTTGAAAGGAGCCAGAATAGCTGCTTCTTCTTCCACGCTCATATTGCGATGATTTCCACCGTAATGATTCCCCGAAATTGCTTCAAGCCCGTTGCGCCAATATTTTGCCACCAACTGGCTCACATAGGCTGAACAGAAACCCGTTGCCTCAGCCACATCCTTGGAATTGGCACCTTTGGCCCGCAGTTCCAGTGCTTTCAATCTGGCCTCGGCTCTTTTATCTTTTTTTCCCTGCGTGCCTGCTCAATCGCTTTTATTTCTTCACCGCTGAATTGATATCTGGAAGCCATATTTATCACCCAGATATAGTATATCATATCACTGCAATTATTTGAAGCGTTTTATTAAGAAATAGTATAAAATCTTTTTTAAAGATTTTAATTGGAGTTCAGTATCAGCTGCCTGTTTCATATTATCGATGATTTTGGCGCCGAAGGGGCAGCGCTTTTCACACTGTCCGCAGGCGATGCATTCGTCCGCGTGATGTGGCAAACCCCACTAGTGACCAGCGATGGTTGCGGGAATTTCTCCGAAATCCCGGACCATGTCCAGATATTTTGTCACATCCGCCACGGTGATTCCCTTGGGGCAAGGAGAGCAATGACCACAGTAAACGCACTTTTGGTGGATTTTATACCTGGATGAGCGGGTAATCTGGCTGTAGTCACGTTCTTCGGGCGTGGCGTCCAAATAAGCAAGCGCAGAATCGACTTCCTCCGGTGTTTTGCAGCCGATCAATGTGCTTACGACACCGGGGTGGAACAGCGCATAGGAGATACACTGGGAAGGAGTCAATTTGGCTCTAAAGGGAGAGGTTTCATCAAACAGAAGCAGCTTGCCGCCATACGTTTTCATGACGGTGATGGCGATGCCTTTTTCTTCACAGAGACGATAGAGACACATCCGGTCTTCGTCGACAGCGCAGTATTCTTCCACCTCCCGAAATGCGAGATTGTCTATGGCATTCTCCAGAGTTAGGTCCTTGGGGAACACATCGAAGGCGGCATTGATACTGAACATCAAGACATCAATCAGACCGGTATCAATCATGCGCATGGCAGTGGAGGCAGTATGGCAGCTGACACCGGTGCAGTGGACCTACCCATCGTGCTTGAGGCTTTCCACATGGTGAATGAATTCCGTTTCAAAGGCGTCTTCATAGTCTTTTGCGGTGTCCACAAAATGCATCATACCGATGTCCACATAATCGGTATGGAAACGACGCAGGAAATCCTCAAAATATTTTCTGGACAGTTCAACATTGCGGTAGCGGGAGTACTGATCACCAATCATAACGGTACCGACATGTTCCTGCAGGATCAACTCGTCTCGATGACCGGAAATGGCCTTGGAGACAGCGCCCCGGAATTCTGGCTGCGGCCAAAAAAGATCATAGATATTGATTTCTTTGCCGATGGCATACTTGATCGTGCGGTCGACTTCCTGCTCTGTGCGTCCAAGCATGTGTTCGCCGCCAAAACCAATGATAGAGGCGTTGCGGCCAAGTCTGGGTATGTTGCAGTATTGCATAAAGGTAACCTACGTTTCTGTATTCAAAGACTATTTGAAATTGTAATGGCAGTCAGCTTATCCTTTAACGGCGCCTCCAGTAAGACCGCGAACAAAGTACTTCTGGATGAAGATGCCCGCAATAAAAATGGGGAGAGTTGCCAATGTGGCAGCCGCGGAACTGGAGCCCCAATCAATGGAGACGGAACCTAGGAACGCGGAAATGCCGACAGGCAGCGTGCGGGTGGCCCGACCGGAGAGAATGAGCGCAAACATGAACTCATTCCAGGAGTTGAGCAGCACCATAATACTGGTTGTCGCTAGGCCGGGCGCCACCAACGGCAGGCAAATTCGCAGGAATGTATGCAGGCGGGAACATCCGTCTACCTGTGCTGCTTCTTCCAGTTCCATGGGAATATCCTGGAAGAAACCCTTCATCATCAAAATGGCAAAGGGCAGGTTCAATGTAGTGTGCGCCAAGATCACGGCAAGATGAGTGCCAGAAATACCGAGTTTTCGCATCATTACATAAATGGGCATCATCAGCGAACTAACCGGAATCATTCTGGTGATTAAAATCAGCAGTGCGATACCATGGGCGCCGGGGATGCGGATGCGTGAGAGTGCATAGGCACATAAAACACCAAGCGTAACACACAGTACCATTGTGGCGGCTCCGACAATGCCGGAATTGACAATATTTAGAAAGATATTATTTCTTGAAAAGATGGAGAAAAAATGCGTAAGGATGGGAGTGAAGAAAATGGTTGGTGGATCGGTAAACATCAGCCGCTCGGGTTTCAGCGCCTGTGAAACCATCATAAAAATGGGAATTACAGTCCAGAGTGTGAACAACGTGATAATAATGATACAGACCAGATTGCGACGTCGAATGAGATGCTTCATGATTTCACCTGCCTAACGGTGTGTGCTTTTTCGGATATAGAAGCTGCTGACGGCCAGCACAAGAATCAGTGTGACGATGGATAATGCCATGGCATATCCCATGTTGTATTCAGAAAAGCCGACACGGTATGTATACATCGCCAAGGTTTCTGTCGCGTAGCCGGGGCCACCACGGGTCAGAACGTAGATGGTATCAAAAATCTTCATCAAATCCATGGAGCGCATGAGTAGAATGAAGGAACTCATGGGTAATATGGATGGGATGATGATCTTCCGGACAACAGTTCCAAAACTGGCGCCGTCCACCTGAGCGGCTTCCAGCCAATCATCATTGATTCCCAGCATGGCGGCGTACAGAATGAGGATCGTGAAAGGCGTCATTTGCCAGATGTCCACAAGAATCACACTGAACAGCGCGAATCGCTCATCACCGAGCCAAGGAACATGCCCGATCCCGGCAACTTTTCCCAGGGCATAATTTAAAATGCCAAATTGCGGATCATAGATATATCGCCAGATTAAGCCGACAATGACAGGGGATGTGATCATGGGCAGCAGAAATACGGTTTGAATCCATTTGGTGGGCTTGCGATAGACCCAAAGGGTAAGAGCGATGCCGAAACCAAGTACAGTCTCGATCACCAGGCAGCATAAAACGATCAGCAGGGTGTTGCCCAATACAGCTCGAAACACCTTGTCCTTAAACATATAAAGATAGTTTTTCAGACCTACAAACAGCTTACTGGCACCGAGATCTATGAGTTTCCAGTCAAAAAAACTCATGTACAAACAATAACCAATCGAAATGACAACAAAAAAGATTAGGAAAAAAACAGCTGGCAGCGCGAAGGAATACCCAACAGCGCGATCGGATGTTCTGGTGCTTAGGCGTCTGCCTGTTCTCATAGAGGCCTCCTCTCCAGCAGAAGCTCAATGGGCGGTACATACTTCGGGGCGTATGTACCGCCCTTTTTCATTACTTCGAAAAACTTGTCAGCATCTGTGCCTGAATTGCTTCCGCAGCTTCTTCCGGTGCCAGGGAACCGGACATTACTCCCTGTAGCTGCACCTCCAGAACTTCCTTGTCTGCGTTCCAACTGGACCAGGTGGGGGCGGGCTTGGTGTTTGTCAGTGTTTTCTGCAGTGCACCAAGGACTGGCTGCGCATCTATCAGTGCTTTGTTTTCGTAATAGGCCTGTGTAGCGCCGCAGGTGCTGGAAGTTTCAGTAAAGTAGGTCTGGCACTCGGTGCCGGTGATGAATTTGACAAAATCGCCTGCGGCCTGAGCGTGCTCGCTGCCTTCAACCACAGACCAGCAGTAGTTGTCGACGATGCCGCCGGGCGTTCCCTTATCGGAATACAAGGGAATGTATGCCCACTTACCGGCCGTTGCGCTGCTCTCGGCATCTTCCAGCCAGGCGGCGTTGACGGACATGATAATGGCCATGGCAGCTTTTCCATTGGCTGCAATCTGGCCGTTTTCATCCCAATGAACATTGAGGTAACCGGGGAGCTGATATTGTGCCAACTTTTGCAGCATGACAATGGCTTCCAAAGCTTCCGGAGTATCCATGGCGGGCTCTCCCTGGTCGTTCAGATACCAGCCGCCGTTGCTTACGAGGAAAGCGCCGTAAAGACTAGCCAAGGTGCCGCCCTTTTTGCCGGGGAAGGTGATGGGGGCGAATTCGGGGTTACCGGCCAGTGCCTCACAAGCTGTCAATATGTCGCTCCAGCTGTCGGGTACATCCAACTGATATTCTTCAAAAATGTCGGTGCGATAAGCCAATACCTGGGAACCAACAAAATCCGGAAGGCCGTAGACTTCTCCGTCACGGGAATAGTCTGCCAGCAGGTTAGGAACAAATGCATCCAACTCCTCCTCTGAGGCGTACTCTGAAGCCGGCATTAAATAACCGGCATTAACAAATTCGTCGAACCAGGAAGGATGGACATACAATACGTCATATGCACCGGTGCCGGAGGCTAACTCCAAAACAGTTTTTTCCCTCAAGTTTTCCCAGGGAACGGCGTCGATTACGACGGAAATGCCTGTTTGTTCTTCAAATTCCTTAGCTTTTTCTTTCCAGGCGGATTCGAACGGATCACCTGCCCAAGTGGAAACCACGATTTCCTCTGTGTCTTTGGCGGGGGATGATGACTCACCACTTGGAGTACCACATGCCGTTGTCAGACATGCAAGGGCTAGCAAAGTGGTTACCAGTGACAATTTGCGACGTTTCATTTCCATTTCTCCTTTTGTGTTTAGTTAGTTGATTGACAAGATGGTCTGCGCGAGACGGTATTTCGACATTTGCTGGGCAGCAAATGAAGTGCCCCAATTAAAAAATGCATAAAAAGAAAGAGAGAAACAACGATTTCTTGTGCTTTTATTATATCAGACGAAAAAGAAATGTCAAGGCAAATAGGAAATTTAATTTCACAAATTGACGGCATCAGCGTTGTGTAATTTCACAATTTTGCAAAAGCGGCACGATTAGGATGCGGAACTTCACGGAGCGCGTACAGCAAGCGGCACGCCTTTTATTCACGAAAAAAGTTGTAATAATTCTAAAATTATCTTGATATAACGCACGAGAAGCAACACTATATTGAGGGTAAGAGAAGACGCGGCCATGCGTCGTTTACGAAATATTCTTTTTAAATTGCGTACTAATATTTTTTAATATAAAATAAAATTTCAAAAATGTATTGACATTAGCAGATTGTTCGTGTAAGATAATGGCGCACACCGGTTGCAGGAGAAGGTTGAGCCAAAGGGAAAGGAAACCTTCCCAGCTTTACAAAGTATTCTGGACAGAAAGGGGCGCCTACCGATGATAAAAGCCTTGGTGTTGGGGGAACTGTGTGAGGACATTCTGCTACACAATCCTGCCGGAGTGGAAGTCATGGGGCAGAAGACCTGGGCGAAAGATATTGTTCTTTCGGCGGGAGGTTCTACCTATTATACAGGAGCCGCGTTGCTCCATCTGGGTGCTGACGTAAAAATTAGCTCGGTTTTAGGCACTGATGAGGCTGGGGATCGTGTATACAATCAGATGATGCTCGACGGCCTGAATATCTGCCATACGGAACGGCTGCCTGGGCGGAAAACCACCAAAAGCATGATGGTGTGCGATGGTGGAGATAAACAGTTCATTGGATGCACACCCATGCTGCCGTTAAAAATTCCGGAATGGCTTGCACTGAAAGGCTCGGATCTATTCTACATTGCTGGCTATACCCTGTATCCTGAGCTATGGGAAGAGGAAATGGTAAACCTCTGCTGCAAAGCCAAACGACACGGCGTATGTATTGCGATGGATAGCCAGCTGTTGCCGATCGTAGGCGATAACTTGGCACAGATCAGCAAACTGGACCAGATTCTCCCCTACGTGGATATTTTCTTCACTGCCAAAAAAGAGGCAGACCGTTTGTACGGCACACGGGATTTAAAAGAGTGCTACGCACGTATGGAGGCCATGGGCTTCCGGGGGCAGCTGGTTCTGAGAAGCGGTAGCGAAGGCTGCCAGGTCAAAGATCTAACCGGTGAGATTCAGGAACCAGCGTTTCCGGTCAAGGCCTACGACACAGTGGGCTCCGGAGATGTTTTTGGCGCTGCTTACTGCTGGGCCAGATGCAACGGCGGCGAGACACGATACTGTGCTCGCTTTGCAGCGGCTTGTACAGCCCTGAGTATTCAAGAGTATGCTGAAAGAAAGCACTTTCCGTCAGCAGCTGAGGCGGAAGCTTTTCTTTTAACAAAAAATCTATAGGGAGATGGCAAAATCATGAGAGAACTGAAGATTTGTGTTATTGGTGCTGGCAGTACCTATAGCCCCGAGTTGATTGACGGCTTTTACACCCGCCAGGGTCAGATGAAAGTCAAGGAATTTGCCCTGATGGATATCAACATGGATCGTCTGGAGATTGTTGGCGGCTTGATTGAACGCATGTGCCAGCATTACGACAATCCTCCCAAGGTTACCAAGACCAACGATCTGGTGGAGGCCATTACCGGTGCCGACTATGTGGTTACCCAGTTCCGTGTCGGCCTGCTGCCCGCCCGCGCCAAGGATGAGGCTATTGGACTGCGGTACGGCTATATCGGCCAGGAGACCACCGGCCCGGGCGGCTTCGCCAAGGCTTTGCGTACCATCCCGGTCATCCTGAATATTGCTAAGACTATGGAGAAGTATGCACCCAATGCCAAGCTGGTCAACTTCACCAATCCCTCCGGTATCATCACCGAGGCTGTCAGCCGCTACAGCAAGGTTCCTGTTGTGGGCCTGTGCAATGGTCCTCTGACTACCTTCAAGCGCACCATCAAGACCTTCGGTTGGGAGAATGACGATATCTTTTTCGACTATTTCGGCCTGAACCACCTGGGCTTCATCAAGGGCATTTACCGCAACGGCAAGGATATCACCGATGAGATTTTCCCCCAGATCCTCGATCATCCCAACTGCGGCGAAATGCTGGGCTATCCCTTTAACAAACGCCAGGCTCTGGCCATGCGCGTCCTGCCTGTCGGCTACCTGCAGTACTACTTCCATCAGAACGAGTTGTACCAGAAAATCTCCTCTGCTGAGAAGACCCGCGGCCAGCTGCTGATCGATGTGGATAAGGACCTGCTGAAGGATTACAGCGACGTGAACCTGACCACCAAGCCTGCTGGTCTGGAACTCCGCGGCGGCGCTTGGTATTCCGAGGCTGCCGTGGCCCTGATCAACTCCATGGAGACCGGCGATGGTGCTCAGCACATTGTCTGCGTTCCCAACAATGGCTGCATCACCGGCCTGGCAGACGAGGCAGTGGTGGAAGTTCCTGCTGTGGTTTCCGGCGATATGCTGCGCACCCTGCACGTGGGCAAGCTGCCTGAGGCCATCGACGGCCTGGTCAAGCACGTCAAGGCCTATGAGTCCCTGACCGTGAAGGCTGCTGCTGAGAAGTCCAAGGATCTGGCTCTGCTGGCCCTGATCAGCCATCCCTTCATGCGCTCTGCCAACGATGCAGAGAAGATCCTGGATGACATCATCCGCGAGCACGCTGAATACATCGATCTGCAGTAAGTCAATCGTACAATCTTGAAGGAGAATAGCATGGCAGTAAAATTTTTGGAGGATGTAGGCAAGAAACTGACCGATGCCAGCCGGCAGGAAATGGTGGACGCCATTCGTGCAGCCAGTGGCCGCGTGATCATCGGCGAGACCGTCACCTTCAAGCAGTCCATGATCGACGGCGTTTCAAATGCCGAACTGTTGAAGAGCTGGGGCTGCGACATGGTGACCATCAACCACTACAACGTGGATTTCCCCATGGTGCCCGGCGTCAATTCTACCCCGGAAGGCATTCGGCAGTTTGGCAAGGTATTCAATGAAGCAGGTGCTCCCGGGTGCAAGCCGGATACGAAAGTCATCGAGTCATCTTTCCAGAATACTTTCTGGCAGTTTGGATTTGGTGTCACGATTGGCACGGTCAAGCGGCTGGCAGGTATTCCGGTGGGCATGACCCTGGAGCCCGTGGATGTGGATTCCGACTATCCTTCGGCCAGAATTGCCACGGCGGAAAATGCACGCCGCGGTATGGATCAGGGCGCCAGCTACATCACGGTCATCCGCACCCCAACCATGTCTGCAGACGCATTCGCCCGGTGCGTTGCGGAAGTTCGTTCCGGCGTACAGGACCGCGGCCTAGTCAAGGCCGGCAAAATGCCTTGGGGTGGTGCATCGTTCCTGGTCCAGGCAGATCAGTTTGTGACAGAGGAGGAGATCCGCCAGCTGGCAGAGGCCGGTGCTGATGTGATTATTTTGCCGTCTCCCGGTACCGTTCCCGGTCTGACCATTGAGCTGGTGGCCAAATGGGTCCGCGTGGTGCATGACTGTGGCCTGCTGGCTGAAACCACCATTGGCACTTCCCAGGAGGGCGCTGATCCCGACGTGATCCGCAGATTTGCCATTGACAGCAAGATGACCGGCGCTGACCTTTTCCAGATCGGTGACAGCGTATATGGTGGCCTGTGCGTGCCTGAGAACGTCATGGCGTTCGCCAACGCCATCAAGGGTCGCCGCCATACACTGCGTAGAGGCGCTCTGTCGCCCAAGCGTGGAGATGAGTTCCTGTAATTTGAATCAAGAAAAGGAATGTGAATCACCATGAACCAGACGAAGATGTACCGCGAAATTTTCCAGGAGCCGGAAAAACTTGCTGCCTGCTTCTCCAACAATGTGGAATCCATGCGTCAGTGCATGGCTGAGGTAAAAGAGAGAACCCCCGCCTGTGTCGTGATCGCGGCCAGAGGTACCAGCTGCAATGCCGGAAAGTACGCCAAGTACCTGATCGAAACTACGCTGGGCATCCCCGTGTGTATTGCGGCCCCGTCGGTGCTGACCAAGTATAACGGAAAGCTGAATCTCAGCAATGCGCTTGTCATCGGCATTTCCCAGTCCGGCGCGGCGGAGGACGTGTGCAGTTTGCTGGATCGCGGTAATGAGAATGGCGCACTGACCATTTCCATTACGAACACGGAAGACTCTCTGATGGCGACGCATGCCAAGTATCACTTCAACTGCTCTGCAGAGAAGGAAGAAAGCCTGGCTGCTACAAAGACCTTTGTCACCCAGATGCAGCTACTGACTATGATGGTGGGACTGTGGGCAGACGATGCGGAACTGCTCAAGCGCATGGAAGATCTTCCGCGGGTTGCTGAAACGGTTCTGAAAATGGCACCGCAGCTGAAGGAGATTGCCAACCGCTGGCGCTTTATCCAGGAGTGCTTCATCCTGGCCAGGGGTCTCGCTTACCCTGTGGCACTGGAGTGTGAGATCAAGATCCAGGAGACGTCCTCTATTCACTCGCAGGCGTTTTCTGTTACCAATTTCACCCATGGCCCCGTTGCCATGGTGTCCCGCAGAGCGCCGATCCTGCTGATGGCCTGCGACGCGGCTACCGATGATAATGTTGCGGCCATGCTGCAGCGTGTCAATAACGAAGGCGCGGAAACGGTTGTTATCACCAACAAGCCGGAAATTGCAGCTATGGCCCATGACGCCATCCTGCTGCCCAAGGAGTTCGAAGGCGTTACAGCGGTGTTTGCCATTGCTACGGCAATCCAGCTGCTGGCATGTGAGCTGTCTGTCACCCGCGGCAGCAGTCCCGATACTCCCTATGGCCTGACCAAGGTTACGGTCACAAAGTAAGAGAACAGATAGAAGAATATACGGCCAATGAGGTGTGCGATACCTCTTCCGTCACCTCATTGGCCAAGGTAAAGAGGTAGCGCGCCATGAGTTTTGGAGATCAACAGTTGCTTGGAGTGTTAAACGAGATCTCTGCGTCATCTCAGCGCAAGGAACGTCTGCGGGCCGTCGTTGCTTTCGACGGGTTTGTGGACGAAATCAAGCGGGTCATCAAACATCTGGACCCACAGGGGATGCCGGTGTATTACGCCAGCAAGAGCGAGTTTTTGAATTCCATTCAAAACGACTGGCATAACAAGGATCTGCAGCTGGAGACCGTTTGCCGAAAGATCGGCGGAAGCGGTGTCCTGGTTAGCAGCGCTCTGGCAGAGATGGGTACCGACGTAGAGGCCTGGGTGGCCATTGGACAGGAGCCGGATTTTGATCATCTGCGTCAGAAGGCGGTCCTGCATGATATTGGGCAGCCCCCACTGACCTGGGCGCTGGAATTTGATACCGGCAAAGTGATGATGGCCGATCGCAGCTCGCTGGACCGGCTG
>OGRY01001820.1_pt1 | contig 14720 bp, 10 predicted proteins | sample 1553551 | NCBI WGS metagenome assembly OGRY01 (sample SAMEA2580101, study PRJEB22360) | human gut metagenome | biome: human gut; feature: human-associated habitat; material: faeces | place: Denmark | collected 2008/2010
GGCATCCTCCGAACCGTCGATCACCATGCCGAAGCCGCCGTTGATCACCTCGCCCCAGCCCACGCCGCCTCCGTTGTGGATCGAAACCCACGTCGCGCCGCGGAACGCATCGCCGATGACGTTCTGCACGGCCATGTCGGCCGTCAGGCACGAACCGTCGTAGATGTTCGAGGTCTCGCGGTAGGGCGAATCGGTTCCCGAAACGTCGTGATGGTCGCGCCCCAGCACCACGGGGGCCGTGATGCGGCCCTCGGCGATGGCCCGGTTGAACGCCTCGGCGATCTTCACGCGCCCTTCGCAGTCGGCATAGAGAATGCGCGCCTGCGACCCGACGACCAGCCGGTTGCGCCCGGCCTCGCGAATCCAGTGGATATTGTCGTCCAGCTGCCCCCGGATGTCGTCGGGGGCCGTCTTCCGGATCTCCTCCAGCACTTCGGCGGCCAGAGAGTCGGTCGTTTCGAGGTCTTCGGGCTTCCCCGAGGTGCAGACCCAGCGGAACGGCCCGAAGCCGTAGTCGAAGAACATGGGTCCCATAATGTCCTGCACGTAGGAGGGATAGCGGAAGCGTCCGCCCTCGCCCGTCACCGCGGCCCCAGCACGCGAGGCTTCCAGCAGGAAGGCATTGCCGTAGTCGAAGAAATACATTCCCCTGTCGGTCAATTTGTTGATGGCATCGACCTGCCGCCGCAGCGACTCCTGCACACACTCTCTAAAACGCCCCGGCTCCTCGGCCATCATCTTGTTCGACGCCTCGTAGCTCAACCCCACGGGATAGTAACCGCCCGCCCAGGGGTTGTGCAGCGAGGTCTGGTCCGAACCCAGGTCTACCGGAATCTCCTCCGCGGCCAGCCGCTCCCAGAGGTCCACGACGTTGCCCACATAGGCCATCGACACGACCTCTTTCGCCTTGACAGCCTGGCGGATACGCGGGATCAGCTCATCCAGCGCTTCATGCAGCTCGTCGACCCATCCCTGCTCGTGGCGTTTCTGCGCCGCCTTGGGGTTGATCTCGGCGACGACCGACACCACGCCCGAAATATTGCCCGCCTTGGGCTGCGCTCCCGACATGCCGCCGAGACCCGACGAGACGAACAGCATCCCGCGCGTATCGGTGCGGCCGGCCGTAAAGCGTTTGCGCGCGGCGTTCATCACCGTGATCGTCGTGCCGTGGACGATGCCCTGCGGCCCGATATACATGTACGACCCGGCGGTCATCTGCCCGTACTGCGACACCCCGAGGGCGTTGAGCCGCTCCCAGTCGTCGGGTTTCGAGTAGTTGGGAATCACCATGCCGTTCGTAACCACCACGCGCGGGGCGTCGGGATGCGACGGGAACAGCCCCAGCGGATGCCCGGAATACATGACCAGGGTTTGATTTTCAGTCATTTCCGAAAGATACTGCATCGCAAGGCGGTACTGCGCCCAGTTCTGGAACACGGCGCCGTTGCCGCCGTAGGTGATCAGCTCGTGGGGATGCTGGGCGACCCGCGGGTCGAGGTTGTTCTGAATCATCAGCATGACGGCCGCCGCCTGCCGGCAGCGGGCGGGATATTCGCCGATCGGACGCGCATGCATCTCGTAGTCGGGACGCAGGCGGTACATATAGATACGGCCGTAGCGGCGCAGCTCCTCGGCGAACTCCTTCGCCAACACGGCGTGGTGCCTGACCGGAAAATAGCGCAGGGCGTTTTTCAGGGCCAGCGCCTTCTCCTCGTCCGAAAGGATGTCCTTGCGTTTGGGCGCATGGTTGATCCGTTTGTCATAGGGTTTCGCGGCGGGCAGCCGGTCGGGAATACCCGCGCGAATGTCGTTCTGAAACTCTTCGCGTGTCATATTATCCGATTTTAGATTCGACGATCTGCAAGACCTCCGCTTCGAGACGCACGGCTTCGGCGGCCAGCGCCTCGGCCTCGGCGGTCAGCGCATCGGCCACGGCACGGTCCTTCAGCCCCGCGGCGTTGATCTTCACATTGAGGCACGCCCCCAGCACCGCGCTGCGGGCCGCCAGCGCACCCACGCCGGCGTCGGAGACCGAATTGGGGTTGCCCTCCGAGGCCATGGCGCGCACGATTTCAAAAACCCGCGAGGCGGCCTTCATCGTCCGCAGAGGAACCTCCGTGGCATAGAGCGTCGCCTCCTGCAACGCGGCGCTGCGCGCCGCCTTCTCCTCGTCGGTCGACTTGGGCATGGCGAAAACCGCCATGATGCGGTTGAACGCCGCCGTGTCCTCGTCCACGAGGTGCAGAAGCTCCGCAAGAACGGCCTGCCCCCGTTCGGCCCAGTCGGAAAACTCCTCCCAGCGGTCGTCCCACCCCGCCTTGTGCGACGAGAGGTTGGCGACCATCGTCCCGAGGGCCGCGCCCAGCGCACCCATGTAGGCCGCGATCGAGCCGCCGCCCGGAGCGGGAGATTCGCTCGCCGTCTCTTCGGCGAACGCCTTGCAGGTCATGTCGATAAGCCGCTTCTTCGGAACCTCCGCTTCAAGCAGGTACTCGATCACCTTCTCGGCAGGATCGAACGGCTTCAGGTCGTCCAGTCCCATCGACTTGACGGCGATGCGGACGATCTCCTCCTCGGCGACGCCCGTCGAGCGACGCTGCTTGCGGAGGAAGTATTTGCCGGCTTCGACCAAAGCCCGTTTCGGAACCAGCCCCACGATTTCGGCCCCCGTGACGCGCACGCCGCGGGCGTCGGCCTTGCGGCACACCTCGTCGAAAGCCGCGTGGAGCGGCGTCCGGGAGATGTCGGTGATGTTCATCGAGACCTGCGCGATGCCGTACTCCTCGATGAACCAGCCGATGGCCTTCGTGGCCGGAAGCGTTCCGGGCTGCATCACGGGATTTCCCGCGGCATCCTTCACCACCCTGCCCGTGATGGGGTTGCCCTCGCGGACGGGACGCCCCTTTTCGCGCACGTCGAAGGCGATGGCGTTGGCGCGGCGCGTGGAGGTGGTGTTCAGGTTGAAATTCACGGCGATCAGGAAGTCGCGCGCCCCGACGGTCGTAGCTCCCGTGCGGGCGACCCCCTCGTCGAAGGGACGCGCCCCGAAATCGGGCGCGGATGCCGTGTGCGCCAGTTTCTCGGGCAGGGCCTCGTACTCCCCGGCGCGGCACACGGCGAGGTTTTTCCGTTCGGGCGCAAAGGCCGCAGCCTCGTAGCAATAGGTCGGAATGCGCAGTTCGTCGGCGATACGCCAGGCCAGCGCGCGCGCCAGTTCGGCGCACTCCGCAAGCGTGACGCCCGCAATCGGTATCAGCGGCAGCACGTCGGTGGCCCCCATGCGGGGATGCGCCCCCTTGTGGCGGCGCATGTCGATCAGTTCGGCCGCCCGCTTCACCCCGGCAAAAGCGGCCTCGACGACCGCTTCGGGTTCGCCGACGAAGGTCACGACCGTGCGGTTGGTCGCCTCGCCGGGGTCCACGTCGAGCAGTTTGACGCCCCCGGAGGCCTCGATGGCCGCGGTGATTTGCCGGATCACGGCCTTATCGCGTCCCTCGCTGAAATTGGGAACGCATTCAATGATTCTTTGGGACATAGGATCGTCGCATTTAAATTCTTATACTTCAAAGATAAATAATAATCGGGAGAAATCCGAAAAAACCGTAACAAAACAGGCGGCTTTTTGCGAAAACAGAAAGGCCCGGTGCACAAATGCACCGGGCCAGGATTGCAGCCGGACGAAATCCGGAAACGCTTCGCAAGCGGATGCGCCCCGACTTCGGAGGGTTATTTGCCGATGGTCAGCGTCACCCCGCCCGTACACCAGAACCCCGGCAGGCGGATTCCGCCGATGTCGCAGTAGCGCGTGTCGGTGATGTTCGTGGCGTCGACATAAAGGCGGCAGATGCCCTTCTCCCACTGGAGACGTCCGTCGAGCAGGAAATAGGGCTTGTAGTCGCGTTCTTCGTTAAGGGAGGCGTTGCCCGGTTCGGGGTAATGCGTGTAGCTGCCGTTGCGGTCGTAGACCGAGCCGGTCAGCGCAAGCGACATCCGCCGCAGGAAATGCACCTCCACGGCCAATGCCGCCTTGTGACGCATGAAATCCATCGCGCTTTTGGCGATGACGTCCGCGTTCCGGTCGGTCGTGATGTAGCCGTACGAGAGCGTCACGCGGCGCAGGAAGCCTTCCGAAACCGTATAGCCGCCCGCGAGTTCGATCCCGAAGGTATCGAGGCTGCTCGTCTGTTCGGAATGCCACTTGCTGCCCATGTCCTCGCGCCAGACCCAGTCGATGATGTCGCGCCCGGAGCGGTAATAGGCTTGCGCCGAAAGGTTCCAGCTCCGCTTGAGGTAATCCACACCAAGTCGGTATGTGACTGCGTGTTCCGGCGTAAGATCGAGGTTGTTGATCTGCGCCGGGGAGGTGTAGTAGAGGTCCGTGAAGGTCGGCAGGCGCATCGACTGCCACGCCCCGGCTTCGAGGCGCAGCCCGGCCGCGGGGGCATAGCCCGCCGAAAGGCTCCACAGGGCCGAAGTGCCGTAGGGCGTGAGGCTCACGCCCGCCGAAGCCGCCGCGTCGAAATGCCGCCACCGCTTGGCGTGCCGCAGCCACAGGTTGCCCGTGTGGCGCGCCTTGGCATGGGTGTAATGGCCTTCGGGAACCGAAAGCTTGTCACCCAGATTGGTGCTGTAAATGTGGTTGAAAGCATAGTCTCCGCCCACGGTGGTAACGCCCGCCGCCCAGTCGCAGTCGGCCCAGAGCTTCGCTCCGACATTGTCCGTGTTGTGGCGGTTCATCGCCGTGCCGCGCGTCCAGTCGTAGCGGTCGAAGTTCTTGCGGTAGCTCGCGGCGGCCCCCAGCGAAAAGCGGCCTGCGGTTTTCAGCCACCGCAGCGACCCCAGGGCCGTAGCGGTATGCTCCCACTGGTCGGGATTGTAGGCCGCATAGAAACCGTTGGAGCCGAAATCGCGGTCCTGCCACCCGGCCTGCAAGTCGAAGAACCCGGCCCGCCCGCCGTCGTAGGTCGCCCGTACGAATGCGTTGTAGTTGGAGAAATCGGTATTGTGCCGGTAGCCGTCGCTGCGGCGGTACGAAGCCGCGCCGAGCACCGAGAAGCGTCCCGCACTCACCGCGCCCGAAAGATTCCCGTAGCCATAGTCGTACTGGCCGCCCGAGGCTTCGAGGCGCAGGTAGGTGGGCCGCAGCGGCGCGGTGCGGATGTTCACCGCACCGGCGTAGGCTCCGACGCCCGGAACGCCGTCGATCAGTTCGACGGCCGAAATGCAGTCGAGGTCGACGGGCAGCGCGTGGGACTGATGCCCGGTGCGGGCATCGGTGAAATCAATGCCGTTGAGAAGGACCATGGTCTGGTCGAAAGAGCCTCCCCGGATGAAGATGTCGGCCTGCGTTCCCTTGCCTCCGCGTTCGCGGACATCGACCGAAGGAGCAAGGCGCAGGGCGGCTTCCAGAGTCTGGACAGGCGCCGGGGCCTGGGCTTTCCGGTCGAAAAGCGGGGTGTGCGACTGGGCGTTGCGCGCGGGAGCCGTCTGACTCCCGGTGACGCCGACTTCCCGTATCCGCAATGTCTTGAGGACAGCGGTCGTGTCGACAGTCTGCGCGGACGCACCTTGCGTCGCAAGCAGCAGGATCGACATCCCGACAGAGAGGACCCCGATAGTCACATAACGGTGGAGGCTGGCAAAAACCGACCAGTTTTTGCGACTCCAACGCTTGAAGCAGGGGTACTGCTTTGTTTGGATGTTTTCCATTTGTTTGAAATTTGGGTTAAAAGTGAAAAAACGTCCGAACCGGGTCCGGCTGCTGATCCCCGGTTCGGACGCGCAAAGGTAACAAAAAAAACGGGCTACACAGGCCCGTTTGTGTAAATCGCACTGAAGCAATCAGTCAACCCGCTGTCATTCAGTTGAACAGCGCCTCGACCTTCTCCACGACGTCGTTTTCGTCGGGTTCGAGCGGGAAGACGTGGCTCGGCTTGAGATACCACAGCTCCTTGCCCTCCTTGAAGTGCTCCTCGCCGCCGCCCGTGACATTGAGCATGACGGTGGCGTCCTTCTCGATTTTACCCGCGTTCACGGCATTGACGAGCGACGCCAGCGCAACGCCCGCCGCCGAATAGATGTCGACGCCTTCGAGTTCGTGGAACAGCTTGCGGGCCTTGCGCGCCATGGCGTTCGTGGCCACGAAAACCTCGCCGCCGGTGGCTTTCAGCGCATCGAAAAGACCGCCCGTGACGCTGTAAGGCGGACGGCGGTTCGAAAGCACCTTGGCGTCGATGATCTCCGCGTCGCGGCGCGCCTTGTCGTCGTCGTAAGGCAGCAGCTTGCGCGATGCCGCCTGCCAGGCGTCGTACATCGGGACGAACGGGGCGTTCTGCGCCACCATCAGCTTCATCGTATTCCGCCCGAAGCGGCCGTCCTCCACCAGACGCATGTTGGCCTCCCAGGCGGCAATGGCGCCCGTGCCGCTGCCCACGGCCTGGAAATAGTAGTCGGGAATGCGGCCGATGGTCGTCACGGCCGAAAGGACCGTGCAGGCCATGCCGTCGCGGCGCGCGACGTTCTTGGCGCCGCCCTCGGCGTAGAAGCCGGGGCTTTTCAGCGCGATGTCGCTCAAATGGATGGCGTCGAAATAGTCGCCGCCCTTCTCGCTCGAAATGAGTTTCACGCAGGGGTTCAGCGGCTGGTCGAACCACAGCGCGCCGATATTGTCGTAGGGAACCGAGAGCAGCAGCCTGATATTATTGTCCGAGCAGACCTTGGCGAAGGCCCGGGCGGTGTTTCCGGCCGAAGCCACCACCAGCACGCGCCGTTCGTCGGCAGCGGCGCGGCCGCAGACCGAATAGGCCTCGGTCTCCTTGAACGAGCAGGTCGACATCGTGGCCCCGATGGCCGGATACCAGCCGTTGAAGGTGATCCAGAGGTTTTCCAGCCCGAGGTGCGCGGCGAGGCCCTTGCTCTTATAGGTCACGGGAGCCGACGAACCTTTGAGGATACGCCGCACGGGCATCCAGTCCGAGAAACGGTACAGGCCCCAGTCGGCGGGCTTCACGTCGATCTGTTTGCGGGCGTATTTGGTGCGCACGAGCGAAGGCTCCTTGCACTGCGGGTCGGCAAGCATCCAGCCGGCGTCTTCGAATTCGCGGCCCGTGGCGACACATTCCAACGTGTAGGGGGTAGGTGTGAAATTTTCCATGAAGAGGTTTCGTATATCTGAATTCAATATTGTCTATGACATGCGGTTCCGGAAGTCCTCGTAGCCGAATTCGCGAATGACGTCGGTGCGGCCGTCGCGGCGCGCGATGACGATGGCCGGATGATGTACGCCGTTGAACATCGTGGTCTTGACCATCGTGTAGTGGATCATGTCCTCGAAGACGACGCGCTCCCCCACCTTCAGCTCGCGGTCGAAAGCCCAGTCGCCGCAGTAGTCGCCCGCAAGGCAGCTCGTGCCGCCCATGCGCCAGCGCTTTTCGCCGTCGGCAGGTTCATGCGCTCCGATGACGGCGGGTTTGTAGGGCATTTCGAGGCAGTCGGGCATGTGGCAGGCGAACGACACGTCGAGCATCGCCGTCGTCACCCCGCCGTTCTCCACGATGTCCTCGACGGTCGAAACCAGAAAGCCCGTGCGCCACGTGAAGGCGCTGCCGGGTTCGAGAATCAGCCGCAGGTTCGGATGGCGGGACCTGAACGCCTTCAGCAGGGCGATCAGGCGGTCGCAGTCATACCACGAGGCCGTCATCAGGTGGCCGCCGCCCATGTTGAGCCATTTGATCCGGTCGAGATACGCTCCAAAATGCGTCTCGACGGCCTCCAGCGCCTTTTGCAGATGCTCCGGGCGCGATTCGCAGAGGACGTGGAAATGCAGCCCCTCGACACCCGCCGGAAGTCCGCCGTGCGCCGCCAGCTGTTCGGCCGTGACGCCCAGCCGCGAGCCGGGGACGCAGGGGTTGTAGAGGTCCGTCTCGACGGGCGAATACTGCGGGTTGATCCGCAGGCCGCAGGAAATGCCGTTGATAAGGGCTTTCTGGCCGAAGCGGCGGAACTGCGACAGCGAATTGAACGTGATATGATCGCTGCAATTGAGGATTTCGTCGATATTGGAGTCCGTGTAGACCGGGGCGTAGGTGTGGGCGGGACGCCCGAACTCCTCGAAAACGAGACGCGCCTCGGCGGCGGAACTTGCAGTCGCACCGTCGGAATGCTTCGCCAGCTCGGGAAAAATGCTCCACATGGCGCAGGCCTTCAGGGCGACGATAATTTCGGCGCCCGATTCCCGGCGCACACGGTCGACAGTCGCCAGGTTCCGGTCCAGCAGCTCCTCGTCGAGGACGTAGCACGGTGAAGGCAGTTTCAGAAAGTCAATCATCGAATTGTTTTTAGTTGGATTTCATCCTTCGTTTTCTCCGCTCGGCATAATCCGGGCAAGCCCGGCTCTGCCCTCGCTCAACGAAAACGTCCAAAACAGTTGCAAAAGTAGCAAAAACCTCCTGAAAACCACGCTGCGCAGGCTTGGTTTTCGGGAAAATACGCATTTATACTTATCGCTTGCGAAACCCGGTCCGGAAATAAGCATCGGAGCCGGTCGCCGGCAGGGGCATTTCGGGAAAAGCGGTTCTGCGGAAAACGATACGACAGTTTTGATTTTGGAGGAGCGGAAAATCCCTCTGCGGTTTTCGATCGGTGCGGTGCATCTGTCGTGCATCGTGAAAAATCCCCGGATGGGACGTACTTCGGCACTATCCATCCGGGGATTTTGAGGGATGTGCGGCATCTGCGCCGCAATCTTCAAAAACCTACACTTCGAGATTCACATCGAACAGCTCGTGCCACGGCAGGCCCTGCTCGCCCAGCTCGGCGAGGAACGGATCGGGATCGAACTCCTCGACGTTGAACACGCCGGCGCCGCGCCAGAGGCCCTTGGCCCACATCGAAGCGCCCAAAGCCGCCGGAACGCCCGTGGTGAACGACACAGCCTGCGTGCCGGTCTCCTTGAAGGCTTGTTCGTGGTCGCAGTTGTTATAAATATAGTAGGTGCGCTCCTTGCCGTCCTTCAGGCCCTTGATGCGGCAACCGATCGAGGTCTGGCCGTGATAGTTGGCGCCCAGCGACTTGGGATCGGGAAGAACCGCCTTGAGGAACTGGATCGGGACGATCTCGACGCCGTTGTAGATGATCGGGTCGATACGCGCCATGCCGATGTTCTGGATCACGCGCAGGTGCGTCAGGTACTCCTGGCCGAAGGTCATCCAGAAGCGCGCACGCCGGATCGTGGGATAGTTCTTCACGAGCGACTCCAACTCCTCGTGGTAGATGACGTACGACTCGCGCTCGCCGATGCCCGGATAATTGAGCGGCTTGTGGATCTCGTGCGGCTCGGTCACCACCCACTCTCCGTTCTCGTAATAACGCCCTTTCTGGGTCACCTCGCGGATGTTGATCTCGGGGTTGAAGTTCGTGGCGAAAGCCATGCCGTGGTTGCCGGCGTTGCAGTCGACGATGTCGAGGTAGTGGATTTCGTCGAAATGGTGCTTGGCGGCATAGGCCGTGAAGATGGCCGTCACGCCCGGGTCGAAACCGCAGCCGAGGATCGCCGTGAGTCCCGCGGCCTTGAAGCGGTCCTGATAGGCCCACTGCCACGAGTATTCGAAATGCGCCTCGTCCTTCGGCTCGTAGTTGGCCGTATCGAGGTAGTTGCAGCCGCATTCGAGGCAGGCGTCCATGATCGTGAGATCCTGGTACGGAAGCGCCACGTTGACCACGATGTCGGGTTTGAACGCGCGGAACAGTTCGCACAGCTGCGGCACGCTGTCGGCGTCGACCTCGGCGGTCTTCACGCGGTTGCCGCCGATGGCGGCCGCAACGGCGTCGCATTTGGATTTGGTACGGCTGGCCAGCATCACGTCCGTGAAGACGGGATTGGCCGCGATTTTCTGCGTCACCACCGTTCCGACGCCGCCGGCTCCGATTATCAGCGCTTTACACATAGAATTATTCGGTTTTAAAAGTTAGATTTCATCTTAACGCCTACAAAAATATCCTTTTATTTCGGCAAAACAAAATCCGCGCGCCAAATTTCACGATCCCGGCCGGCCGAAACCGCCGGAAGATGCCCGGACGCCTATCGCCTGCAGGCGGCAGCCGGCAGCCGGAAAGGCAAAAAACACACTTTTGCGCAAAATTTGCAGGCCGGGTATTGGATTTTAAAAATAAATCCGTACATTTGCACCACCAAAACGGAAACGATTCCCATTTTGGCACACGGAGATTCCGTAGCTCAGCTGGTAGAGCACAACACTTTTAATGTTGGGGTCCTGGGTTCGAGCCCCAGCGGGATCACCAGAGAAAGGAAGGTCGAGGCCTTCCTTTTTTCGTTTGCATTCAATTATTGTCCGATGATCTCCGACGACTTGATTCGAATACCCTGGTGTTCGATACCCCCTCAACAGCATTACGACACGATCGGTCGGCTAAAGCAGGATATGCACCGTTATCTGCATGCCCGGTCATCGGAATTCGAAACCGGGCCGTTCGCACCGCCGACGGATAAATTCGAAATCATTCAGGCCTCCGGCAATTCATACATATTGCTGCCCACAGCCTCTGACTACGCCTTTCTTTTTCGGGGCCAGAATGCTTTTTACAAAGACTGTGCGCCTACATTGTATCGCAGGCGAAAAACGCCCGGTGAAATCTTCGAACAGCGGCTCAAATGCGCCGAATTCCAACTTATGGCCGAAGAACTGCCCGCCGTTCAGTACTTCAGGCAGCAAAAATTCAGTATCGATTATCTCGGTCTTGCGCAACACTACGGGCTGCAAACCGACATTTTGGACCTGACGGTCGATCCGGACATAGCCCTGTTTTTTGCCATGTGCGATTACGACCCGCGAAACGACCGTTATACCGCCAAAAGCCAAGAACGGGAATACATCGGTTACCTTTACGCGATAAACGTATTCTCCTATACGGATTACTCTCCGAAGAAATTGGAGAACCTATTCACCTCGAAGCTAAAAGCCATCGGACTGCAACCATTCGACCGACCTGGAAATCAAAAGGCGTTTTCGCTGCATTTGGACGAAGGCGAAAAACTGAAAGCCAACCTCTATTCATTCAATTACACGAAGCAGGATTCGGAGGAATACTGTCGGAAATACGCTTATTTGTGGCGATCGGACATGCTATCGGAACGAACGAAATCAATCCGTGATACAAAAATCTACTCGCACCAGGCTTTGAGCCTGGCAACCAAAAAATGGGGTGACGGCAAAAGCCGGAATTATTGGGAACGACAAATGCGGAATCAACAATGCTCTTTCACCGCCCCGCATAAGTGCCATTGGAAATTCACTTCCGACGAGATACAAAAAGCGGTCTCCGAATGGCAAAATCACGGACTCGGTCAAATCCGGCGGTTGCTGACCCGGCGCAGACTCATCACCGGCAATCGGCAAACCGGCTGCAACACAACCTCCTCGTTATACCATACGCTCGTTTTAAAAAATTTGCAGGGCGGATTTCCGGCTCCCGGAGGATACGATTCCGGCATTGTAAAACTCCTTTCGGAAAAGGACAAGATGCAAGGCTGGGAAACGGACACGGCTTTCGAACACAGCGTTCCGGAGGCCGACGGCAAAATTCACCGGTACAACCAAATCCTGGATTGGTCCCCGACAAGACGGTTACCCGGCGATCGACTGCGGACGTTTCAGATGCGCCCAGACTGAACGCACGAAGGCGCCGGCAAGACCCTCGTCGAAGACCAGCCGGTGTTTCCAGCGGTTCGCCCACCAGCGGCGGGTCTTGAACCGGACCACGCGCAGCAACCCTTCGGGCTGCTCGCCGGAGAACGCCGGGGAGAGGATTTCGTCCAGCACCCGCTTTTCGAGTTCGGCGTCGCGTTCGAAATCCGGGAGCGACGGGGCCTCCAGCCCCAGGCAGTCGACGCAGAGGGCGTTGAGGCAGTTCAGGAACCCGACCATCCGGGTCTCCCGGGCCACGGCGTACAGAGCCGGCCAGTCGATCCGGTCGTGGCAGTGCGCGACGAAGACGCACCAGTCCAGAACATGCCGCAGGCCGATGTTGATCGCCGCGAAATGCACGGCGGCATGGCGCAGCAGGAACAGGGCGTTGAGCTGCTCCGAAGGCAGGTAGACGGCTACGCCCGCAACGGCGACCGACTCGCCGGGCTGCGCGGCATACTGCTTGAACAGCCGTTCGAGACGCGCGTTGGAGGCGTGCGTCTCCTTATTGACAAAGTCGTAATGATTCTCGACCATGATGCCGTCGACGTCGAACGTCGTGTGGTGCTCCTTGTGCACGTCGACCGGAACGCCCCACTCCCGGGCGACCAGCTTGTCGGCCTCGGGCTGACGCCCGAAAAGCCAGATGTCGATGTCCCCGCAGGGACGGTGTTCCGGAACGGGATAGAAAAGGCTCAAGCCGTAGCCCTTGAGCAGCATCATCGGGATCGCATGCTCGCGGTAGAACGCCGCGAGGCGGGCGATGGCCCGCTCCTGCCGGCGGTAGACCTTTTCGATCCGTTCGACGTTGACGGCCCATTGCAGGCGCAGCGCCCTGGGCGGCCGCATCGCTTCGGGCAGGAGCTGCATCCCGTCCCACGCCTGGGCCAGCACGCCCTGCACCGAGGAGAGGTCGTAGATTTCACGCCACTGCGCCGCGTCGGTCCCCTCGAACAGCGATGCGTCGTCCATACGGTTGCGCAGCGTCGCCCGCACGAGGGCGAACAGTCGTTCGGCAGCCCGCGTCATCGCACCATGTCCTCCGGCGCCAACGGCGCATAGGGACCGTCCTTGACCTCGAACAGCACCGTGCCGCTTTCGAGAACCTCCAGCGTGTGCCACTGCCCTTTGGGGACGTGGATGCCGTAGACGCCTTTCAGCGGGTCGAGCGCGAAACGCTGCGTCTGGCGGCCGTGCTCGTCGCAGAAAATCACGTCGAAGCGGCCGCGCAGGATGACATAGGTTTCATCCGTGTGGTGATGGCGGTGCACGGGCAGCACCGTGCCCGGCTCCAGGGCGTTGAGCAGACGCTGGGCCTTGGCGTCGAGCGAGTCGTGAAGGTTGAAATTCATCCGCAGGCGTTCGCTCGTCTTCGCCCGGGCGGTCACTTCGTCCAGAAGTTTATCGTCGAGAATCATACTGTCTATGGTTTGAATTAGTCCCGGTAAAGATAGCGATACTTTGCAAAAAAACAGGCACGGAGATCGGATTTTCGCAAAAAAACCGTACCTTCGATCGAAATTATCCGCCCGAAGACCCGGAGAAAAGGCCCGCGGGCGACGTCAACGACGCAAGAAAATGAAAGGTATCGTATTAGCCGGAGGCTCGGGCACGCGCCTGTATCCCATCACGAAAGGTGTGAGCAAGCAACTGCTGCCCATTTATGACAAGCCCATGATTTATTATCCGATTTCGGCGTTGATGCTGGCCGGCATCCGCGAGATACTCGTGATCTCGACGCCGGCCGACCTCCCGGGATTCCGGCGGCTGCTGGGCGACGGCTCGGACTACGGCGTAAGCATCGAGTACGCCGAACAGCCCTCGCCCGACGGGCTGGCACAGGCGTTTCTGATCGGCGAGGAGTTCATCGGCGGCGATTCGGTCTGTCTGGTGCTGGGCGACAATATCTTCCACGGGGCGGGCCTCACGGGCATGCTCCGGGAGGCCGTGCGCAGCGCGGAGGAAGCGGGCAAGGCGACGATCTTCGGCTACCGGGTCGAGGACCCCGAGCGGTACGGCGTCGCGGAGTTCGACGCCGCGGGCAACTGCCTCTCGATCGAGGAGAAGCCTGCGCATCCGAAGTCGAACTACGCCGTGGTGGGGCTGTACTTCTACCCCAACAAGGTCGTGGAGGTGGCCAAATCCATCCGTCCCTCGGCGCGCGGCGAACTGGAGATCACCTCGGTGAACCAGGCGTTTCTCGCCGGCGGAGCGTTGAAAGTGCAGACCCTCCAGCGGGGATTCGCATGGCTCGACACGGGCACGCACGACTCGCTGGCCGAAGCCTCGATCTTCGTGGAGGTGATCGAGAAGCGGCAGGGACTGAAAATCGCCTGCCTCGAAGGCATCGCCTACCGCAACGGCTGGATCACGGAGGAGAAGATGCGCGCACTGGCCGGGCAGATGCTCAAGAACCAGTACGGACGGTATCTGTTGAAGGTAATCGAAGAATCGAAACGATGAAAGCGATAAAAACGGAGATCCCCGGCGTGGTGCTTCTCGAACCGGAGGTGTTCGGGGACGCAAGGGGTTATTTTATGGAGCGTTTCTCGCAGCGGCGGTTCGACGAACTGGTCGGGCCGGTGCGGTTCGTGCAGGACAACGAGTCGAAATCGCGCTACGGAGTGGTCCGGGGACTGCATTTCCAGAAGGGGGAATACGCCCAGGCGAAGCTGGTGAGCGTGGTCAGGGGCCGCGTGCTCGACGTGGCGGTGGACATCCGCCGCGGATCGCCGACCTTCGGACGGCACGTCGCCGCGCTGCTCGACGGAGAGAACAAGCGGCAGCTGTTCATCCCCCGCGGATTCGCCCACGGATTCGCCGTGTTGAGCGACGAGGCCGTCTTCCAATACAAATGCGACAACTACTACGCCCCCGGCAGCGAGGGCGGCATCGCGTGGGACGACCCCGCGCTGGGTATCGACTGGCACCTGGCACCGGGGGATGTCGTCCTCTCGCCCAAGGACAGTTGCCACCCGCGGCCGGGAGGGGGCCGCGGGACGGTTCGCGGTTGAGCAG